>Ga0136655_1001083_pt1 | contig 12444 bp, 28 predicted proteins | sample CPBDNA_2_FD_94863 | JGI IMG/M metagenome (GOLD analysis project Ga0136655, IMG submission 94863) | Freshwater to marine salinity gradient microbial communities from Chesapeake Bay, USA - CPBay_Spr_15_0.8_DNA (version 2) | ecosystem: Environmental > Aquatic > Marine > Coastal | place: USA...
AAGATTTGCGCCACAAAAACAAAGAAGTAATTAACAAAATTTTGAAAGACGATATGAGTTGGGAAGACAAGCCGTTTCCTGATACTTATCTTGGAAAGCAGTATATTTGGGATTACTGGTAAAGGATAGAAAATGATTGATATCAAGAATATGAAATTCGGTGACAAAGTTTATATTGTAAAGCAAATAAACAATGTCTTTAATAGGAATCGAATTGAAATGTTAGACGATGACGGGAATGTCTGGCATCGTTACGATAAGCCTAATTTTGAATATGAAATCGAAGAACTCGAATACTGCGGGCTAGCTCGGTGCATCGAGCAAGGCGAAGTTAGATTTGATGAAGAACGCCTAGATACGTATCATTTTAGATACCCAGATGGCTCCATCTACCCTGAGTACGCAGAAGACCTATTTGAAATTGACTACTGGGTTTCCAGCGAAGCTGAAGCTAAGGAATACGTAAAGAATCAAATGATTGAAGAAAATACTTGACGTTTTAACGTTACTGTGTTATTATTATTTGTAACACACTAACAGAAAGTCAAATCAATGCAGTATCATTCCAAAAAAGATGAACGTAAATATCTGGTATTCTTAGACATCGACGGAGTGTTTACTAGTTCGCGGGTTCACTACGCACACAATGCCAGCTACGATATGTGGCATCGGTTTGACCCTGTTGCTGTTGACTTTATGAACAAGATCCATGACAGGTACCCTGTTGAGTTTGTGTTGATGTCGACTTGGAAAAATTACATCGATGCTACTAGCAAGCAAGTCGAACACTGGATAAAAGCTGCGTTCGGAAACAGCGGATTTCGCGGAACCTTTGCTGATCCTTGGAAGACTGATCCTAAAGAATCTTGGATCAATCATCCCGGCCTACAACGCGGCGACGAAGTAAGAATGTATTTGGAAGAGTATGCGCAGGACGTGCGAGATTTTATCTTGTTTGACGACAACGCATACAACTTCAAAGAAGCTCTTGGCAAAGGCCGTCTTGTACGCACAGACGCTGAAGAAGGCTTGCTGTACAAACATATGAAGATAGCGCAGAGCTTAATGGGAACCTGGCACGAAAGGTAATAAATGTCTAAGTACGAAACATATAACGGCTTAGTTGATATTGAACTCAACTGTTTTGAAGATCTTCAAGGCTTGATTTTATCCAAAGTCGTTGTCGATGATGAAGTAGAAGAAATTCGTTTTTATCTAACTGACACACACTATGCAGCATTGCATCACAATCAAGATTGCTGTGAACATGTATACATTGAAAGCATTGTAGGGGATCTTAACGACTTAATTGAGACTCCCCTACTGCTAGTAGAAGAAAGCATCAGTACGCCAGCCGAAGAGGACTCTTACGAGTCAGCTACTTGGACGTTCTATCGCTTCCGTACAATAAAAGGAAGTGTCGATATTCGATGGGTAGGCGAAAGTAATGGGTATTACTCAGAAAGTGTAGATTTCAGGGTAGTTAAAGGAGAAACTGAAGATGTTTAAGCGTTGGGTGCTTAACTGGAAGCAAAAACAAGATACCAAGCGAGATCAGGAAATTTATCGACTTCTGCATAAGTACTACTTCAGCAACCGTCGCAAGGACTTTCTTGTAAAGGTAATGCTCGATGTCGACTTTACAATCGAAGACTACGAAGAACTGTCAAACTTGTTCGGGCAACACGCGCACGACAAAGGCCGAGGTTTATAATGTAGTAGTTAAATTTTCTCTTTAGACTTATTAAATAATAGTTCAAAGGGAAAGTTCAATGAACAATCATAAAAAATATTCTTAGCAGTATTATCAGCAATTGCTGGATTCGTTACGGTCACGTTACTCCTACAGGATATAGAAATAGTAGCACCTAACTATAACATATTGCAAGGGAAATACTAGTGGAAGGGAGAAATTTCATGAATACTAAACTAAAAGCTTTTGTAATTATTGCTGCGGTTGCACTTACTGCAACAGTTGCTGGTTGTGTGCCAGACGGCAACAACAAGCCAGACGCACCAATGGGCGGCGAAAGATAAACTAACAGAGAAAGAGCTTACTTTAATTAGTAAGCTCTTTTTTGTTGACAAAAATTCAATAGTATCATATACTTAACTTATGTGCAAATTAACATTTTACTACTCATCAATGAACAGTGGCAAGAGTCTAGCAGTTCTGACCAAGAACTATATGCTTAAAGAAAAAGGATTCAACACTGTCTTACTCAAACCTGCCGTGGACACAAGAACTGACGGAAGTATCTCAACACGATTAGGCATAGAAGCAGATTGTATAACGATCTTAGAACATAAGTTGCCTAGCCAACGGATACTGAAGAGCGCTCACGACAAGCCGGATGCTGTATTAGTCGACGAAGCACAGTTCTTAACTGAGAAACAGGTTTGGGACCTTGCTAACTTAGTTGACAATTGGGGCATCAGTGTATACTGCTATGGCCTAAAGATCGACTGGCAAGGCAACTTCTTTACAGGCTCCGAGACGCTGTTTAAGATAGCAGATAGCTTAGAGCCTGTAGAGAATCTCTGCAAGCACAACAAAGGCATGCCCGCCTACTTTCACATCAAGTTGAGTGGCGGTGGTGGCAGCGTAGAAATCGGCGCTGAGGATATGTACGAATCAGTATCTCGTAAGGCGTGGCGAGAGTGGTACAATCAAAAGAATGGTTGACATTGTATATATAACTGTTAACATAAATATACAAGTAGGAGACACGCAATGACAAGAATTTTTGAAGCACTAACACAATACGCAGATCAAAGGGATGTTGCTAGAGATTATGCTGCTAAGGCACACGCCGGTCAGACACGCGCAGATGGTGTTACTCCGTATGTATCGCACACTCAGAGAGTTGCGGCAAACGTAGAGAAATTCAAAAAGAGCAAGAACATCGACGCACTGATCGCAGCAGGACATTTACACGACACAATCGAAGACACTGATACAACACACGAGGATCTGGAAAAGATGTTCGGCGCGTTGGTTGCTTCGCTTGTAGTTGAACTTACAAGCGACAAAGAGCAAGTAAAAGCACAAGGCAAAACAGAGTACCTTAGCAAGAAGATGGCAGGCATGAGCAGCTATGCTCTTGTTATCAAGCTAGCAGACAGACTGGACAACGTTCAGGACATTGCTACTGCTAAGAGCCCAAGCTGGCGCAGAAAGTACAAGCTGGAGACGCAAAAGATTCTTAACTACATCGAAAAGAATCGTGTACTAAGCGGAACACATCAAAAGATAATCGGACTGATCCGAGAGAAATTAGACGAAGTGCCCGAAGATTAATTTAACCGCGTATGGTGTAACAGCTATACGCGGTTTTCTCTTGACCATCTGCTCAAACGGTGTTAATATGAAAGTAGGAACAGAGGAGATGTAAGATGACCAGTATGAAACAACATATGCTCGATCGACACGTTGATGTCAACTTACATCGAGTTTGGCTTGATGAAGACAACCGTGTGGCTACATTCCCTCTGTGGAATCTCAGTGGAGAAATGACTAGCTACCAAGCTTACCGTCCTGACGCCGTCAAGGTCCAACGGAACGACGAAGCTGGTAGATACTACACATATCGCGGCACGAAGCTTTTCCCCAAGCACTGTAAGACTGTATCGGTTTGGGGCCTAGAAAGCTGGTTACTAAGCACAGTGTTGTTTGTAACTGAAGGCGTCTTTGACGCTGCTAGACTAACAGAACGTGGTTATAGCGCAGTCGCATTATTGAGTAACGATCCTGACTCAAGCTTGTTAAGCTGGCTGCGTACAGTACGCGCAATGCGTCCTGTGGTAGCAGTATGCGATCCGGGTCGAGCTGGCCGCAAGCTGGCTAAGGCAGGCCACGTTGCTCACACGGTAGAAGTCGAAGGTATGCCGGACGCAGATCTAGGTGATGTTAGTGATGAATACGTAACTAGATTACTAGCAGAATATGCTTGACATCTGTTATCAAAGGTGTTAACTTAAACTTACTGAAACAAACGAAACAAAGGAAAACTAAATGAACGAACAACAATTTATGAAAGCGGCTAAGCGAGTGTCTGTATATGCAGCACTTGGTGTTATCGCGCTAGTACTAGCCTTTTCGACCTGGTTCACTACTAGCGAAGGCTATCTGTACTATGTACAAAACAAAGCAACTAGTTCAACTACGGTTTATTCCGAACCAGGCGTACACCTGAAGCTGCCGTTCTTTACGAACATCTACGAATACAAACGTGTAGCAACAATTGACATGACTGAACAAGATACGGGAACTTTTACTCGCAACCTTGGATCAATTAATGTAGGCTTTGCGGATACATACACAGGCACGATTCCTGCTACGTTCCGCTATCGCTTGCCGATTGACGAAGTTAACTTCCGCAAGTTGCACCAAGACTTCCGTAGCTTTGACAACCTAGTAGACACGCTTTTGGTCAACAACTCCAAAAACGTTGCGGTTGTAACAGCAACACAATACACGGGTGAAGAGTTCATCCAAGGTGGGGTGAACGCTTACAAAGCACAGATGGAAGACCAGCTGTCAAACGGACTTTATGTAACCAAACGCCAACAGGTTGAAGTTACCGAGAGCGGCTACGCAGATGTGTCGAGCACCAACTCTAACGCAAACCTTGTTCAGAACGAAACGCGACTTGTAATGAAGAACGTAATTGTTACTGATACTACAACAGGTCAGCCGCGACGTCTTGAAAATCCGATGGCAGAGTATGGCATCCAGGTTACGCAGGTTACAATCGGCAAACCTACAGCAGACGAGCAGCTTGAAACACTGTTGAATCGTAAGCGTCAGAGCGTTGGTGAAAAGATTACTGCTCAGCAGGAAATTGACACTAACCGAGTAAAGGCAGAAGCAGCCAAGCAGGAACGTGAAATCGAAAAGCAGAGAGCTATCCAAGACGCGCAGAAAGACAAAGAACTGGCAACTATTGCAGGTCAGCAGCGTGTCGAAGTAGAACGTCAGCAGGCCCTGCAGGAACTGGTCAAGCAGCAGAAAGAAAAAGATGTTGCGGTGATTCAGAAGGAAAAGGAACTTGCGATTGCAGAAGCGAACCGCGGCATTCAAGAAGCGGCAGCAGAAGCGGCGAAATTCGAAGGTATGGCTATTCGTGAAAAGGGCCTAGCTGAAGCTGATGTTGAACTTGCGAAACTGAGCGCAAAGCAAAGTGCCAAGGATATCTATATGGCAGAGATCGAACGTGACATTGCCCAGGTTATGTACCCTGCGCTGAAAGACGTTACAATTGATATGCCGGACTTCTACAGCGGCGGCGCAGGCGCAGAAGCACCAACTAGCTTGGATGTATTCACAACGCTAGGCGCGCTGAAGAACTTGGAAGATCGCGCATCGACATCGATGGTTCCGGCTAAGTAACTGTAAACTAACAAAACAAAGATTGGGCCTAAGGGCCCTTTCTTCTTGACTAGTGTACCGTCTTATCGTATACTGTATATATAACGTAACAAAGGGCACTAGCAATGACACTGTTTAGACACAAAGGCAACGGATTACTTTATACAATCGAAGTTCGTCGCCGTGGTAACACTCATTTTGCTATTCCGTATAAGCACAGCGTAGAAGTTGGCATCGTACAGCAGAGCAGGTTTCGAGAGTTCAAATCTACAATGTCAATGAACAACTTTGAAAAGGTAGCAGAACAATGAGAATCGGTTCAATTGAAACAAGTGCGCTTTATGACACATTGCGGCAAGATATCAAAGACGCAATTAATGCTGGCGAAAGCGCAGACGAAATCATAGATTTGGTTGACAGTTCATATCTTAGCGGCTATACTAATGGCATGGCAGATATGATCGAAAAGTTAGCAGAAAGGAATAGAAAATGACAAAGCGAGAAAGCACCACTTACACACTCTACGGAGACTTGGACGGGATGTCGGTGCGCGACCTTATTGCTCTCTTAGAAGAATACCCCGAAGATGCTCGCGTTGATGTACGTAGCAAAAAGAAGTACGGCTACGGTGGATGGACCGACGAAGACCAAGAGTTTTTTGTTGTACAGTGGGACGAAGAAGATGTATGATTTTGAAAAAGAATTCAAAAAGAAGACAAGCGTAAACTTTTGGCGTCGGCGCATTGGTAATGGTCCTGCTATGTTGTGTATACACGGCGGCAACGACGACCACTACGCCGGCTTGAAGCCTGAATACGTTGTTAGACTAATGACGCAAGGAATCAGCGAAGCTAACGCAATTGCGCAAGAACTTGGATGCACAAACACACACCTCGCAGATTTCTTTGTTGAATTTGACACTGTGTACAACGACTTTGACCCGTACGAGAGCGGCGGGGAAATGGGCGCAGATGTTTACTACTTAATCGCAAAGGAGAGATAAATGGATAGATCAGTACACTTAACGAACTTAACTTTCTTCCTACTATGGGCAGAAAGATCAGATCCAAATATGATGTATGGATTAATTACTGTTAGTCAAGCAGTTGAAGGACTTGCGGAAGTAATGCAAGTTCCTGTAGAAAATCTAAGGGAGATGATCTAATGGACGGACTACTATTTTTACTAGGCGCATATATTATTGCTGACGCAATTCTATTTGTTAACGGATATAAGAGCGGCTTCTTTCATGCCAAGACTGAGCTGGAGAAGAAGGTCCGCGCAAAGTTCTTTGCGGACAACGGCATTGACTGGGATTACGAGACTGAAAATCCTCCAAGTCGCATCAAGCGTATCTTTAAGGGAAAGAACTAATGAAGACGAAATATAGCAGACGACTAGTATACGCAGTGATTGAATTTCTCAAAGCGGCAAATGAAGAGCTTGGCGAAGATATAGCAGAAGACAAAGTTTTTGCAATGATCGATGCCTTTGATCCATCGCTTAGACGACAGATGCTGATGCAAGTTATCGCTGGCGAAATCGGCGATATGGAGACGTTGAAGGTAATACAAATTTCAAACAACCCGCAAAAAATTAACGCAATTAAAGAAATTCGATCAGCAACTGGTCTCGGTCTTAAAGAAGCTAAAGATGTTTGCGAAGGACACGAAATATCAACTAGAAATTTTTATAACTGGAATACAGGGAAGCATCGCGATCTTCATAATGCGATTCGTGTATACGGTTATGAGTTGACATAACATAGCTTAGGTGCTATAGTAAAGTGTAAGCAACAAGGAGAGACACGTCATGAAAGAAATAGTTTTTTGGGCAACACTTTACTTCGCAGGTCAAGTTGTGATCACACTTGGATTCGAGGGCGACGTTGGAAAGCCAACTGTGAAAATTTAGTCAAGGTAATGATTGAGGACGTTGATTCTGCGTATGCTGATCCAACACGATCAGCTACCTTGGACATAAGCATGTTTCCAACAAACGAATTTACCGCAAAGTGCGTAGCAGGTGATAAGCCGGTTATTCACGAGGAGTATGCAAAATGAACAGCAGAACTATTATAGTAAACTTCCGAGGCAACGGCCTTATTGTTTATAATGAAGTTGCTAAAGAATTGGGCCTTGTCGACGGTCAAGATATTGCTGATCGTGACTTCTTTACTGAAATTATTGGATTAAATGCGCAGCACGGCCTCGCGATAATTGAGAAGGAGATCAACAATGGTTGATCGTTATGGATACGCAACAGGTTGGGCAATTGCTATAGCAGCTTGTGCTAGCTTTTTCTACGCAGGCACACTGTACGAAGCTTATACAGCGCCTGCGCCGTGCATCGTTAACTTCACTACGTCAATCGGCAATCATCCTTTCGCATTCAGACATCAAGAACTCATCAACGACACTGAAGTTCGTACTTGGTTCAAAGGAACACCCGACGAAGTCGAACAGTCGGGGCGAGACTGGATGCAGCGGATGATCGACTATGTTCCGGAAAATGGCGGCGAAAATGCGTTTGGTAATGCACTTGGTACAGTAGATCAGTTTATGCAAATGATGATGATGAAGACTGCACAAGATCTGCAAGTTGATCCAACTATTATACGCTAATAGCACTAACACTAAAAACGCCCTACGGGGCGTTTTTTCTTGACTACAGCGTCGTCTACTGTTATAGTATAAGAGTAATAGAAACATACAGAGGATACGTTATCGATGTTTGGACTTGGTATTGCTATAATTTTAGCAGGCTTGTTTATAGCTGATGCTATTATGTTTGTAAACGGTTATCGAGGTTATATCTGTGGTGCTAAAACAGAACAAGAGAAATCAGTTCGCCGTGCTTGGTTTAAGGAACGCGGCATTGAATGGGATGAAAAGCAATGACAAAAGTTACAATTGAATATGACGACAGTGATCTACTTGGTTGCATGTTTCGTGATGCTATCACGCACTGTATCAGGATGAAGATGGAATTGTTAGTCAAAATGCAAAAGGAAAAAGACACCGCAACCGAGCAAGAAAAACTGCTTGACAATCATATGCAAGAGTTTTACGATGAAAAAGTCGCAGCATACGAAAAGATGCGAGACAGTATGACTTGGGATAATCAAAAATGATGGAAAAGTTTGGATATGCTGTGGGTGCCTCTATTGCTTGTGCAACAGTCGCTCTTGCAATCTATAGTGGTATGCTGTATGAACGGTATACTGCTCCTGAACCTTGTATTGCTAACTTTACACGCACAATCGGAAATCATCCATTTGCCTATCAGCATCAAGAAATGGTAGATGACGTCGAAGTGAGAGTTTGGTACCAAGGAACAGCAGATGAAGTAGAACAATCAGGCCGTGACTTTATGCAAAAGTTGATTGATTATGTACCAGTTGACGGCGGCGAAAATGCGTTTGGTACAATTGTGCGGGGAGAAAGTGTCATAACTAGTGATCGAGAATACTATGTCCCCAAAGACTGTTATGCAGTCGATCTTCACAGTTGGAATGGTCCAACACTTTATAGGAGATAATGAAAATGAAGTTTAAAAGCGTAGTAATCGAAAGAGAATAACTATGATCAGAGATTTTATGGTGTGGTTGAGTGAATCACTGTTTTATATAATGAACGGGGTTCCTATTGCAGACAGTGCATGGGTATTTGTATGGGTTGTTTTTTGGAGTCTGGTACTTACATTTCCTATGTGGTTTTTAATCAATGTTAAAATTACCAAATGGATGCCATTGGCATCTATGATTGGTTTTTTTCCAATTTTGATGATTTGCATTGGGCCGCCCATCGTCCAAATGCAGATGCTACGAGAATGTGAAACTGTGGAATTACTTGTTGACACTGATCGTGTAACCAATTATACTATAACTGAAACACAATGCCGTTACAAAGACAATTACTACGGCGATTTTGGTGAATGGACCCTTGGAGGGCGATACAAATGACGTACACGCTGTTTCTTGATGATTTACGGTTTCCAGCAGATGTGAAATACAATTACGGTCCATACCGAAATGTTCGTATCTGTCGCAACATGGATGATGCTGTGTGGGCAGTTGAACAGTATGGCTTGCCTACTATGATCAGTTTCGATCACGATTTAGCTGATGTTCACTATATCGTCGGTGATGGCGAGAAGACCGGTTACACCTTTGCTAAATGGTTCTGCGACTATGTGATGGACAATGATTTACGTTTGCCAGTAGGATTTGGATTTCATGTTCATTCGATGAACCCAGTGGGCGCTGAAAACATCCGCGCTTACATGGAAAACTTTTTAAAAAACTGGCGTGAAACAACGAGCACTTGACAACGAGCACTTGACAACAAGTGCCCGTTGTGTTATTATAACATGTAAACAAATAGAAGAGAGACTGAAATGCGTAAACTTGCTTCAATCCGTAAAATTGCTGATATTCAACCCATCAAAGATGCTGATGCTATTGAGGTAGTAACTGTTGATGGCTGGAAAATTGTGGTCAAGAAAGGTGAGTTTTCTGTAGGTGATCTTGCCGTTTACCTTGAAATCGACAGTTGGGTGCCACATGAACTTGCGCCGTTCTTAAGCAAGGGTGCTGAGCCACGTGAATACAACGGTGTTCGAGGCGAACGGCTGCGCAGTGTAAAACTTCGTGGGCAGATTTCACAGGGGCTACTGTTACCAATTAAAGCAGCTTGGCCTGAGTGGACTGATGAAAATATTGCAAAACATGTATCAGAAGGCGATGATCTAACCGAATCGTTTGGTATCCAAAAGTGGGAAGCCCCTATCTCACCGCAACTTGCTGGGCAGGTACGTGGTCAGTTTCCTACACATTTGATCCCCAAAACTGATCAAGAGCGTATCCAAAACTGTTTCCAAGAGATTGCCGATAAGGGTGATGTTACTTACGAAGTTACACTGAAACTGGATGGAACCAGTTGCACTATCTTCCGTTGGGAAGATGAGCTGCGTGTTTGTAGCCGCAATCTTGAGCTCAAGGTCAACGAAGAAAACAAGGACAACACTCTTGTTTCAATGGCTCTCAAGATCGGTGATAATATTCCAGAAGGATTTTCTTTCCAAGGTGAGTTGATGGGCCCGGGAATTCAAGGCAACCGCGAAGGGTTCAAAGAACATCGTTTCTTTGTGTTTGACATTTTTGACATTCGGAAGCATGAATACCTTGCACCAGGCGAACGCCGTTCAGTTTGTCATACACTCGAACTTGAACATGTTCCTCTTCTTGGCGCTAGATGGAAAGCGCCAGAGTCCGTTGAAGCTGGTCTTGAATTAGCAGAAGGTCCAAGCATTAATCATAAGATTCGTGAAGGCGTTGTCTATAAATGCAATGAAGACCAAAGTTTCAGTTTCAAAACGATTTCGAACAAATTCTTGCTCAAAGGAGGAGATTAATGTCTAACGAAGAACTCCGGGCCGAACTTCTTGAACCGTGTAAGTGTGAAGCAAAGTATACTATTGAACCCCATGGTGACGGGTATGCCCTTTACTATGGACGTTGCGTTCACCGTCACGGTTACAATCTTGTTAATATGGTAGAACCAGCGTTTAACTTTGAGCCCAAGCATATTGAAAAAATGATTAACCTCGGACAGGAAGTTTACGAACATGTCAGTAAAATGTACACAGGCAAGCCTTTGGGCGGGCATGAAGCAGAATGAAAGTTAAACACGGAAAAGGCAAAACTGAATACGGACCAGGTGTGGAAATAAAACTAACTGGTAGCGAAGTTGCTGTTGCTGTTATTGTATTGACATGCGCGAAGACATGCGAAAAGAAGAACATCGTAAAGAAATTAGTGTATACATGAGAAGAGAAAAAACATTTAAGTTTTTTCTCTTCTTTGTTGTTGACATTTGCAAAAAAGTGTTTATAATAAAACTATAAGCAAGGAGAACATTATGAAAATTGAATACATTAAAGGTGATTTGCTGAATACTGATATTCAACATATTATTCATGGGTGCAATGCGCAAGGAGTGATGGGTTCTGGTGTTGCAAAAGCAATACGAGCAAAGTATCCTACTGCGTATTCCGATTACAATGATGCATATAACAATAAAGGTCTAGAATTGGGTGAGATTGTTTTTTCTGCTCAGAACAACGGTAAAATAATTTGTAATGCCATTACTCAAAAAAACTTTGGCAGGCGTGACGACACAGTTTATGTGTCATATTGGGCTATCGCAGAAGTATTTAGAAAAATTAATTCTTGGAATGTAAAAGAAATTGCATTGCCTATGATTGGCGCTGGACTGGCGAATGGTGACTGGAATGTTATCTCAGCTATCATAGAAAATACTCTTATTACTACTAAGCCTGTAGTTTATGTTTTGGAGTGATAGTATGTGGAATTCTTGTCACATCGAATATGTTTCTGGTAGTTGGGGAATTTATTGGCCGGATAATACTCTTGCTTGGAATCAAAAATTCAAAACCCGAGGATGGGCCACAAGAACATTAAATTATCTACTAAAGGAATGAGAATATGTATCTAAGAAAGTTTTACGACGACTTTTGAGGTAACTTAACCTTAGAAGGAGAATAAAATGTCAAGAACTTATAGAAAATGTGATCTTACAGATTCTATGTCAAAGAAACGTTATGTTGATAAGTACATGAAACGCTTCTATAATCACTATAGTTATGAATACTACATGACAGAAGGTGACGAAATTGCTTACAAAAAAGCAATGAAACAATTTGAAATTGACTATCACGTATGGTTGAATTCTCAAAGAAATTTTGATCCTTGTTTTTGGAAAATGCCAAAACAACCGAAAATGTGGGAATTCAAGCGCAGAAAGTCTTACAAAGTAGAATACGATTATGACGCCGAAATTGCTGAACTTGAAAAAGAATATGACACGTTCACTCGTGACAATAAATTCTACGAATCAAATCGCAACGCATCTTATAAAAAGCATTGCGCAAAAGATTTGCGCCACAAAAACAAAGAAGTAATTAACAAAATTTTGAAAGACGATATGAGTTGGGAAGACAAGCCGTTTCCTGATACTTATCTTGGAAAGCAGTATATTTGGGATTACTGG
>Ga0136655_1001084_pt1 | contig 12440 bp, 24 predicted proteins | sample CPBDNA_2_FD_94863 | JGI IMG/M metagenome (GOLD analysis project Ga0136655, IMG submission 94863) | Freshwater to marine salinity gradient microbial communities from Chesapeake Bay, USA - CPBay_Spr_15_0.8_DNA (version 2) | ecosystem: Environmental > Aquatic > Marine > Coastal | place: USA...
AGTATTGGTTATAACGGTATGCCCAGTGGCTGGAGTAATGAGTGTGAAGATTTACTGCTACCGGATTGGGCAAAAAGTGTGGACGATATTACTCCAGCTGACCGGGATACTTATGTACGCTATAAAACCAAACCAGAAGTATTGCATGCGGAAACAAATGCTATCGCTAAGATGGCCCGTAGTTCGGAGAGTTGTGAGGGGGCCGCATTATTTTGTACACACTTGCCCTGCATGGATTGTGCTAAACTGATTTATCAGAGCGGCATCACAGAAGTCTACTATAAGGTGGAATATCATGCATCTAAGGGAACTGGTAAGAATTTTTTAATTAGCAGTGGAATCAAAATAGGGAAAATTCAATAACTAAATGTTTAACGTGAGATACACTTATGACTATGCATTTATTAAGAGGCGCGTCCTCGTTAAATACTCGTAAGTCTAGATCTAGGCTTACAAAAACAAAAGTTCAAGAACTTGAACTTGCATGGCGCAAGCACAATAAAGATATGAAACTCTCAAACAATCGTACCCTTTGCTTCAATACACTCGATGACTATATCGACTATTGCTTCGGCAAAACAAAATCACAAAAGGAGTTTAAGCCTTATGCCCCACAAACAAACACAGCGCGTCGTCAGACGCCTAACTACCCTTCAGCAAGCATCTCGCCGGCGGCAACAACAACTCAGTCCTCAACCGCAAGAAAAGAATCGCAAAGATACACAGGAACACTCGTCAAAGGAATAAGCACAATGCACAAATCCAATGCCGTGCCGATTATTAGTAGACAAGAAGCAATAGATCACGCCAAGATGAGTCGATAGTCTTATTCATTTTTGTTATAAAAATATATTTCCTTATAACAAAATAATCTAAACAATAATTTCTTATTAATCAATCACTTAGATACAATCTTCCTAAGTGATTGATTTCATTACCAAAAAATAATTGAAAAAATGGTTGACATTTGCTTTAAAATGGTATATAATTACTCCATAAAATGACAAAACAACTGAGGAATTGATTATGTTTAGGATCCCAAGTTTTTATGTAGTGGATATGTCGTATGAGAACGCTGTTTCAATTATGACTAGTCGTGGTCGTGGTGATCTGCTCGAAGGTATGGAAGCAATGAATCGCATGTGGACTGAGTATTGTGCTTCACCTGATCAGGACGACGACGAGTTGTTTAACAACTACTCTTACGAATTCAGTGCCTACAATGTTGTCTACGAAGGTATGTCTGCATTGTTTGCTCCTGCGGAGGTCGAAGTTTAATGGCTTATTATACTCACACAGTGGCGCCGATTGGTTGTTTCACAGAGAAAGATGTAGGCAACTACTTCGAATATAGCGTTAACGATACTGGTTTATTCCCTGAGTATCCACACAAGGTGTGGGTCGGAAATACTTTGTGTGGTGATCAAGGATTTCGATTTGCTAAAGTCAAGAAGACTGTTGCTTATATTCTAACCGATGAACAAACACTTGAAAGATGGTTTCTAAAATCAAATGTGGAGTATGTAGTATGATAATTTTTGAAGGTGATTTTGTACGTCTGACTGGAAATCAGGAATGGCTGGAAGTTGTGGATATTGTGGACAGCATGAATATTCAGCTTAGCAATGGGCTTTATGTAAAAGCAACCGAGCGATCTATTGGTCAGGTACTGAGTGCAAGTGAGTTTCTTGAAGAGGGAGTAGTGTAATGTACAAGATTGTTCGATTTCGTTTTAATGGGCCCAATCGGGTAATTAAACGTGGTCTGACCTTGGAACAAGCGCAAGAACATTGCCGCAGAGAGAGTACTCGAGGCGACAATTGGTTCGACGGCTATGAGGAGTGCTTAACCTAATGGATATGATAAACGAACGAGAATTTTTAAAGATGCTTGAGAGCCATGATTGGTATTATGAGCACAGTGACGATCATTCTCAGTGGACCAAGGGTCGCCAACAGCGTGCTGCTATCATGATGGCAATTCAAGCTGACGAAACTCTTCGACCTTTATACGATAAATTCCAAAAGTAAAATAACTGAGCAAATTGATAAATATCTCTATTATAGTTGATAGAGGTATGTCATGGTTATTGCAGGGGTGGACTATAGTTTAACTAGTCCAGCCATTTGTATTCATAATGGCAAAGAGTGGAGTTACAATAATTGTACATTTTACTATTTGGTAAACAAAGAAAAGCATTTAAAAAATGAGGATAAAAAATATGTACCAACGCTTTATCCTTCTTATAGAGAAGATGTTGAGAGATTTCACTTGTTATCTGAGTGGTCAGTGGGAAATATACTTGGCGATGGTGCTAGTTCTGTTGCATTAGAAGGTTACGCTTTTGGTGCTGTCGGTAGAGTATTTCAAATTGCTGAGAATGGTGGTCTGTTAAAGTTCAAACTGTGGAAAGCAGATATTTCTATTCGTAACTTTCCTCCTACCATGATTAAGAAGTTTGCTACTGGTAAAGGAACCGCGAATAAAGAAATGATGATCGAAGCTTTTGAAGCCGAAACAGGTGTTGACATTCGTGAAAAATGTGGTATAGTAACAAAACAATGGAATCCTATTAGTGATATCGTTGATGCTTACTATATTGCTAAATATGGATTCTGTAATACGGAGGAAAATAAATGATAGTGATATTTAACGGACCTCCAGGGTCAGGTAAAGATGAGGCTGCGGCATATTTCAAAGAAAACTTTGAGTTTAAAAAACTGAGTTTTAAAGATCAGTTATTCAAACAAACCATGAAACACTTTGGTGTTGATTCAGAATGGTTTCTCGAAGGATATGACAATAGGGAAATTAAAGAAAAGCCAGAATACGCACTAAATAATATGTCTCGCCGTGAAGCAATGATTTTTGTTTCAGAAGAGGTTATCAAGCCAACTAAAGGCAAAGCATATTTTGGTGAACAAGTATCTTCAGAAATTGAAGATGGATATAATTATGCGATTGCAGATGGAGGGTTCGTCGAAGAAATCAATCCTCTAATCGAGCGTGTCGGCGCGAATAATATTATCATCGTACAACTTACACGATTTGGTCGTGACTATTCTTCAGATTCGCGTCGTTATCTCAATGGTAATCTAATCAAAGAGTACGCTATCAACGACACGACACTTATCGACAATCAGTATGTACTATCTGAAGAATTAAACATCAACACATATCGTATACATAATAATGGATCAATTCGAAATTTTCATAATGTGCTAAGTGAATTGCATAACGAGCTAAAAAATGAGTATACTAGCCAACAAGCTGAATAATATTTCAGTACCAAATGTTATCAATCTTAAAGAGTGTTTAGACCGTAGAGAATACACTATTGCCGAGTTCGCAAAGCTCGGCATTAGTACTGTTAAGATGCATTCTTACGACAGATATGAAAACAACCCCATACCATTCACAGGTGATCCAGAGTTAATAGCTACGATTACTAAGGGGGTCACATCATCGCATCTATTAACGATTAAAAAGTGGTATGAAGACACTGACGAGGAATGGGGAATATTCTTCGAGGATGATGTTGACTTTGCACCGGTAGAACATTGGAACTTTACTCTTCCAGAATTTGTAAGCCGGTGCGGAGACGAATGGGGTGCCTTACATTTGTGTAATGTATTCGAGTATCCGTATGATGTGAATAACAAATATCCTGCAATGGTTCCACGCCGAAGACAAATGTGGGATCATGGATTGCAATGCTATGTACTTAAAAGATGGTATGCTAAAAAAATTATAGACTATTATTTTGACGATTGGCAAGTTGAAGGTAGCATACATATAAGAATGCCATTGGGTTCGCCACCTTCTTTTGAAAACAACGTACTTCATGGGTTTGGTCTTGTGATTTCGTTTCCTTTATTCAATCAAAATGTTACTGACTTCAGATCAAAGAATATATACTATTATAATAAACAGGCACAGTCTGCGATTTATTCATACGAATTTTTAAAAGATTGGTGGGAAAAGAAAGGAAGCACAATGAGCCTAGAAGAAATTTTTAATAATAAACGTGAAAGCAATAAAACTTATGGAGTGTTGGAATTATGAGTTGTGTTTATAAAGGTGAAGTAATTGAATCTGAACTGTCTGTGAACTCGAAAGGCGGTACTGAAATGATGAGACAAAGACTTCTTGATAATGTCAGTAAAGAAGCTCTGTCGAAGGTTGCTGTTCATTTATCTCGTCCTCGTGAATTATATACTGATGTGCCAAATATTCTTTGGTGTCATGATCTTGCTGAAGATCCCGAAAATAAAGTTCTACGAGATGGCGGTTGGGGAAAATTTGATCATTTTGTGTTTGTATCTAATTGGCAACGTGATCAATACATTATTCGATTTGGTATCCCTTATTCGAAATGCTCTGTGATCTATAATGCAGTTGAAAAGCAATATTCTCCAAAAGAAAAAGACATGTCGACTATTCGCTTTGTTTATCATACCACGCCACATCGTGGGCTTGAATTATTGGTTCCTGTCTTTGATGCACTAAGCAAAGAGTTCAGCAACATTCATCTTGATGTGTATTCTTCCTTTAGCATTTACGGGTGGGGAAGTCGTGATGATTCTTACTCTGGTCTATTTAAAAATATTGATGCGCATCCAAATATGACCTATCACGGTGCAAAGAGTAACGAAGAAGTTCTAGAAGCGCTTGATCGTTCTCACATTTTTCTATACCCAAATATTTGGAAAGAAACGTCGTGTATTGCTTTGATAGAAGCCATTAAGAGTCAAATGTTGTGTATTCACCCTAATTATGGCGCGCTGCCCGAGACTGGTTGTAATGCAACTATTATGTACGACTTCAATGAAGATCCACAAACACATGCAAATTATGTATTTGCAGTAGCAAAACAAGTACTTCAGACCATGAGTAATGATCCAAATTATTTTCATGGATTCACTTACTCTGATCGTTTTAACTTGGCGCGAAACAACATTCAATCATTCACCACTATGTGGAACTCGGTTCTAGCAAGGTTTGTATAATGACAAAAGAAACCAATAATGTAATAGAATTTCCTAGATTTTTTGATAGTCCTCCCATGTCTCCGGAGGATGTACAAGAAAAGTTGATTAAATACAAGGAAAGTTATTCAACCGAACTTGCTGAAATTATTTGGGAAAATGTTCTAGGAGAAATGGCAAGAGCAGGTTGCCAATTTGATGAAGACATTAATCTATACTTTCCTAGTATGCTTTTAGTGTTTGAGGCTATCAAATCTCTTCATTTACAAACGATGGGGGTTGAACATCCTCTTCAGGAATTTGCAATCGAAAACACACTTGTTGTTGAAGCAGATGGTGAACATGCAATTGGTGGTTTTAAAATAAAAGATGAAAAAATGGTTGACATTGACGACGAAATGGATTAAAATACACACTCAATTGATTTTTTTTGGAAGAACAGAATGGCAATTTTAGTAGACTATAATCAGGTAATGTTGGCATCGTTATTTGCTGGCATTGGTAATCATACTGACATGGAAGTTGATGAAAATTTACTTCGGCACATGTTTTTAAACTCACTGCGTTTCAATCGTAAAAAGTTTTATAAGGAATATGGTGAAATTGTCTTGTGCATTGATAATAAAGATGTATGGCGCCGGGATTACTTTCCATATTACAAAGCAAATCGTCGAAAGTCGCGAGACGAGTCTGAACTTGATTGGAATAAGTTATTTGAGATAATTCACAGAATTCGCGGTGAAATTGCAGAATTCTTCCCATACAAAGTCGTTTCAGTTGAGCGGTGTGAAGCTGATGATGTTATTGCAACAGTAATTCACGAGTATGGGTCCGAACTTAACATAGGTTCCGAAAAGTTTTTGATTCTTTCGGGTGACAAAGACTTTATCCAGTTACAGATATATGCAAATGTAGATCAATATAACCCAGTTCGTAAACAATGGGTTAGAAATGCAAGTCCAAATAAATATCTACAAGAACACGTGCTTAAAGGTGACGTTGGTGATGGGGTACCGAATATTCTTTCACCTGATAATTGTTTAGCTATAGGTGAAAGACAAAGGCCTATGACTGCAAAGCGTATCACCTCTTTTGTCACTGAACCTGAAAAAATGGACGAGGAAACCCGTCTTCGATATAATCGAAACAAAAAAATGATTGACTTGTCTCAAATTCCACAAGAGCTTAAAGACCAAATCCTCGAGGAATATAACAAAGATAAAGAGATTGGTAGAGAACATCTCTTCAATTTCTTTGTTAAGAAAAAACTTAAGAACTTGATTACTGACATACAGGATTTTTAATATGATTAAGCTATCAATTGCTGACGTAATTAATAAAGCAGCAGAAATGAAAAGTAAGAATGAAAAAATAGAATGGCTCAGAAAAAATGATGCTGTTCCATTGCGTACCGTGCTTCGACTTGTTTATGACACCAATGTAGAATTTTTGATACCAGATACACCACCACCCTGGAAAAAGAATTCATTACCTGATACCGATACGATGCTTTATAGAGAGGCTCGTAGACTTCGTATTTTTGTTAAAGGCGGTGGCTACGATAATCTTAGTCAAGTTAAGAGAGAATCATTGTTCATTAGCTTGTTAGAAGACATCAACAACGACGATGCCGAGCTTTTAGCAAAAAATATGATTTCTCATACACCTGTCAAAGGTCTGACCAAAAAGACACTGGAAGAGGTATTTCCAGATCTTTTTACATCTCCAATTAAGTTGATTTAAAGGAAGTAAGATTCAAATGGCTAAGCGTTTTAAGAGTTTTCGTGATAATACTTTTGATGATTGGGAGGACATTCGTAAAGAAGACCGTAGAAAAGAAAAACAAAAAGGCAAACGGCGCAATAAAAGACACGATCGCATTGACGAAAAGCTTCAAAACTTTAAAGATTTCAAAAATGATCGTGAAATTTAGGTTGACATTTTAAAAACATTATGATATAATAGTCTAGTAAATTGGACTACTAAGGACAAAAATGAAAGAAAAAGTGATTTTGGTCGATTGTGACGGCGTTCTACTAGATTGGGGTTATTCATTCAATCGGTGGATGGACCGTCACGGCTACGAAGAAGTCTGTACTGACACTTATAGTATAGACGTAAGATATGGAATAGAAAAAAGTGAAGGGAAAAAACTTGTTCGTATGTTTAATGAATCTGCTTCTATTCGAAAGCTCCCACCTTATCTTGACGCAATTAAGTATGTCAAGAAATTACACCAGGATCATGGTTACATATTTCACGCAATTACATCATTAAGCAATGACGATTATGCTCAACACCTCCGTACTAAAAATCTGATTGAGCTTTTTGGTCCTACTGTTTTTGAGCGTTATGTCTATCTTGATACAGGTGCAGATAAGGATGAAGCTCTTCTGAAATACAAAGATACTGGTTGTATCTGGGTGGAGGATAAGCCGGAGAACGCCGATGTTGGTTTTGAAATGGGTCTTGATAGTATTTTGATGTGCCATTCTCACAACCTTGATTATAAAGGTGAAGCATTACGAGTAAATAATTGGAAGGAAATTTACAAATACATCGTCGGATGATTATAAATAAATCTAAGAACAACGAGACAACTGATGCCAACATACACCTTTAGAGATAAAGATACACAAGAAACCTTCGATAGGATCATGTCCTATGTGCAGAAGGTTGAATTCCTCGAAGAAAATCCTCATTTAGAATCTATAATAACCTCAGCACCGGGGATCGGTGATCCGGTGCGTCTTGGTCTGAGAAAACCAGACCAAGGTTTTCGTGATGTGTTAAAAACAATGAAGGCCAATAAGGCTTACTCAAACAACAAGATCAACGATTTCTAATAAGGCATGAAATCCTTGGTTTTGATTACGGAGGTTTTATATGTCGAGACAACGTCGTCTGTCGGTACGAGAAAAAAGAAGAAATGATAGTGAGAAGTCAAATGGGATGCTAAATTCCAAATTCAGTATGAGACAAATCAAACCGATCACATCTACTCAGGAGGAAATGTTTTACAACTATCAAAATTCATATAATATTGCTGCAATCGGGACTGCAGGAACAGGTAAGACTATGTGTGCTCTTTATTTGGCACTTCAGGATGTCTTACTCAGTTCTAATTATGACCAAATAGTTATTGTTCGTTCTGCAGTACAGACAAGAGAACAGGGCTTTATGCCAGGATCTCAGGCTCAAAAGGAAGCGGTTTATGCAGTGCCTTACTCTGATATTGTATGTGATTTGTTTGGACGTGGAGATGCATGGGAAATTCTCAAGCAAAAACGCCAAGTTAAATTCATGACCTCATCTTTTGTTCGCGGATTGACGTTTGACAATTCAATTATAGTAGCCGATGAATGCCAAAGTATGACTTATCACGAACTCGATAGTATTATTACTCGAGTCGGTGAATCTTCAAAGATTGTATTCTGTGGAGATACAAAACAAGATGATTTGGCAGGTTCAAAAAACCGAAATGACGTGTCCGGTTTGGCAAACTTTTTGAAAGTATTAAATCGTATTCCTTCATTCAAGGTGGTAAATTTTGGAGTTGAGGATATTGTTCGTTCGGGTCTTGTAAAGGAATATATAATTGCAAAAGAAATGTTTGAAACTAAAAATGTTTCTACACAATTACATTATCCTATAGCATCATAAACAAAGAAAAATGCTGCCTTTCGTCTATGATGAAAGGCAGCTTATTTTTGGAGATATATCATGACAAAATATGCAGTTAAAGTCCCTATAGGTCAAGAAGAAGACGATATGTTATTTGTAACTGAAGGAGATACGAAATTTAAATTACGTATTAAAACCTTTAATAATATTTCAGAAGCATATAAACACGCTCATGCCTGGGGCCCAAATTCTCTTGTCGTTGAACTTGATGATGATTACGAGATTGTCCTATGATGGACGTATTAAAGAATGGCAATACAACAGAAGAGAGTGTATTATGAGCATCCAAGAAATCCAAGATTATAAACTCAATTGGTTAAGGAAAAAAAGCTTTCAAGTTAAAGGTAAGGTTTCTGAGCTTGAGGAACGTTCTGAGTGGCTTAAGTTAAATCTTGACGAGCGAGTTTGGGAAGTTTCAGTAAATTACAAATTGGGTACATGTGCCTATTATTTTGAAAGTCCACAAGGTGCCGAAAAATATCGCGAACAATTCTTAGGAGATTCACGTACTACAGACCTCGGCGAATAACAAGGAAACTATATCATGGCTTTTACCCATTTTGATCATAAGATTGATCTTCCGCAATTAACTAGAAAAACAACAGAATCAGGCCGAAAATATTTTACACCGTCAGGAGACGCATATCCTTCTGTAACCACCGTTCTCGGAATTCTTGGTAAAAAAGAACTTATGGAATGGCGCAAGCGTGTAGGTGAAGAAGAGGCAAATAAAATTTCTCGTCAGGCGTCAGGTCGAGGCACTGCCGTTCATAAGCTTTGTGAAGATTATCTTGACAATAAAGAAGACTATTCTAAAAAGCACATGCCGGTAAATATCCACATGTTTAATACAATGAAGCCACTACTCGACAAAAAAATAAATAATGTGTGGTTCCAAGAATCTTTTCTCTATAGTAACGAACTTAAAACAGGCGGCCAGGTCGACTGTATTGCTGAATTCGAAGGTGAACTTTCGGTAATTGATTTTAAAACCTCGCGAAGAGTTAAAAAAGCAGATGATATCTTGGGTTACTTTATGCAAGTATCTTTTTATGCAAAAGCCTTTGAAGAAATGACAGGGACACCGATTCGTAAAGGTGTTATATTAATAGGTGTTGATGATTCAGAACCACAAATCTTTGTAATAGACCCAGATGATTATGTGGATCATTTCAAAGCCGTTAGGGAAACGTATTCAAAATTATATGAAAAAGACACGCTACATAATAATTGATAATAGTATGGGTGTATTCTTAGGGACATATAGAGGTTCTGAATTTGGTGCTGACGATGGGAGAGTATATGTCTGCTTTGCTGCTAATAACCCATTCGGTTTAACTAATGCTTGTTCTTTCAAAACTGAAAATTCAGCCAAATATTTTATCAATGATACTTTTTCTCAGCATAAAAAAAGTGATCTTAAAACAGTACCAGTTGAAACAAATTCAGAATTTCCAACTGTCATTGATATTATCAAATCAGGCTATGTGAGTTCAACTCATGATATGATAGATATGATGTTCCCAACAGAAAATATGACTATCCATTAAAGTGCTTTTTCAGAAATGATTATGAATGATAAAAAACTTGTAAACGATGCTCTAATGCTTGCTATCACGGCTCATGGAAACCAGCGCCGTAAATATACTGGTGATCCCTATGTGGTCCATCCAATTCATGTATCTAAAATAGTAGAAATAGTTGTGCACACACCAGAAATGGTTGCAGCTGCACTTCTACACGATGTAGTAGAAGATACTAATGTTACTCTTAAACAGATCGAGAGTCAGTTTGGTTCAGTTGTAGCCGAGTATGTTCACTACTGTACTAATATGTCCGAAAAGAAAGATGGTAATCGCACATTTCGTAAAAAAATGGATGCTGACCACTTTGCGCTCGGCTCCGCAGAATCTCAAACCATCAAAATAGCTGACTTGATCTCAAATGCCGAGAGTATAGTCGCGCACGATCGAAAATTCTTCCATACTGCATTCAAGCATGAAAAAAAGTACATGCTGAGTGTTCTCACCAAGGCAGACCCCACTCTTCTCAAAATTGCTGAAACGTTTCTTGAAAACCACTGGGAACAGGTCATATAACTTTTTGATATAATGCAATCTTTTGTTATAACAAAATAATCTAAACAATAATTTCTTATTAATCAATCACTTAGCAAGATTGAATATAAGTTATTGATTTTATTACTAAAAAATAATTAAAAAAGTTATTGACATTTGCTTTAAAATGGATTATAATTACTCCATAAAATGACAAAACAACTAAGGAATTGATTATGAATGATTTGATTGCGAAATACGAAGAACAGAAACTTACTCTGTTTATTAACAAAGAGCGGTTAGTAGCTCGTTGTGAGCGCCCTGCTCCTCGTGCTCTGCTTGGTGTCAAGACTGTGTTTAACTACCGCTTTCGATCTGTCGAGCGCATGATGCAGTATGTTGAAAAGTTCATTGAAGATCGTATTGAATCTGAAAAGCTTCGAGAAGAACGTAAGTTCGAACAGAAACTTCAATCTATCCAACTTGCCCACGCTGTCAAGGTCGGTGACCTATTTGTTGACTCTTGGGGTTATGAACAGACTCAAGTTGATCTCTACCAAGTCGTTGCGAAGCCTTCTGCAAAAACTGTGATTGTTCGTCCGATTGCGTGTGAGACTGTCGAAGGTTCTGAAGGTCGTGACTGTCGCTATGTTCGTGCGGTTCCTAATGCCTTCATCGGTGAAGAAATCAAGAAGCGACTCGACAACTACGGTGGCTTCAAAACTTATTCTTACTCTTCTGCTCGTCCTACTACTACCGAATCAAAACACTATAACTCTTGGTATAATTAAGAAATTAAATTAAAAAAATGGTTGACATTTGCTTTTAAATGATATATAATGTCTACATCAAATAGGGAAAGGGTGTAAAATATGAAATTTTCGATCTATCAAGCAAATATATCGCGGGAAGTAATGAATCATATTAACCAAGTAGGTTGGGGTGGTGACTTCGGCGAATATGAAATGGAAGCTCGAATTCTCAGTGACGTTAAGTTTAACGGCGGATCATCAAAGTTCGTCCCTGAGATGAGTGGATGCTACTACATCGTTGCTAGTATTAACGCTCGAGATCTTGATGATGTATTTGAGGCTGGTAACATTCAACGAGATCGCTTAAATATGATTGCCGATGGAATGCATTCGATTTCAGTTGGCGATATCATCGAACGCCACGATACCGGTGATTGTTTCATGGTCGATCCATGCGGATTTACTAAAGTCGACTTTTTAGAGGCATTGAAATGGAAAAACTAGCTGAATATGTGGCCATTGCTGCAGCAACCGCTTTATTCGTGGGTAGCTTTGGATACGCCATCAATTCGGGATCCTTGATGCCAGACGTATACGTAAGTCATTCCTCTGGTGTTTGTGTTAAGGTAGTCAACTATGATGAACGTTTTGAGTACACGTGTGAGAACTACCCATCTAAGTACAACCACATATGGATTCAGTAAAAAATTTGAAATTAAATGAAAAAATGGTTGACATTTGCTTTAAAATGGTATATAATACTCTCATAAATTAATGAAAGGGGATTTGAAAAGTATGATTACTATGTTACCAGCATACAACGGAGACCGCTGTGTCATCACTGGCAAGCCGATGATCAACGCTGTTGGTTTCTTTGCTCGTGGTGCCACTGGACGAGTGTGTCTTGTCCTGACAGGCGAGTTGCGTGACGGCGATGAGATATCTACTCTGAGTGAGAT
>Ga0136655_1001085_pt1 | contig 12429 bp, 11 predicted proteins | sample CPBDNA_2_FD_94863 | JGI IMG/M metagenome (GOLD analysis project Ga0136655, IMG submission 94863) | Freshwater to marine salinity gradient microbial communities from Chesapeake Bay, USA - CPBay_Spr_15_0.8_DNA (version 2) | ecosystem: Environmental > Aquatic > Marine > Coastal | place: USA...
CTAGATTCCAGAGGACGACCAACTGTTGCGGTAACTCTGACCATGTCAGATGGTTCAGTCCATACTGCTCGAGTTCCATCTGGTGCATCGACCGGTGCCCATGAAGCGAAAGAGCTTCGCGATACTGATAGCAAATTAGCCGAGAAGTTTTATGGCGGAAAATCTGTTTACCAAGCCGTTGAAAACATCAATACAAAAATCGCACCACGACTTAAGGGTCACCGCCCAATCCCACTTGCAACCGATGGCATCTTGGTCGAGCTCGATCACACACCTGATCACCACATCCTGGGAGCAAATGCGCTGCTTGCGGTTTCACTTGCCGTTGCAAAAGCAGCTGCTCACACAGCTGAACTTTCGCTCGCAAGATACTTTCAACCAGAAGGCAAATTACTAATCCCAATGCCGATGGTAAATATTCTCTCTGGTGGGGCACATGCAAATCGCACAATGGATATCCAAGATGTTTTAGTTCTGCCAAACGGTGCGACTTCATTTGCCGAAGCTCTCTCCTGGGTTGTTGCTATCCGCGAACTTGCAGTAAGCAAAGGCGCTAAGGCTGGTGCAATCACACACCTGATTGCTGATGAAGGTGGACTTGGAATCGCATTCCCGACAATCGATCACGCGTTGGAATTTGTTACCGATTGCATCATGGAAGTTGGACTTAAGCCCGAGAAAGAAGTCAGTCTGGCTATCGATGTTGCATCTACTCAATTCTTCGATGGCACAAATTACAATTTGACGGCTCTTAATAAGAAGTTCTCATCTGGCGAATTTATTGGATTCATATCAAAATTAGTTTCAGATCACCCAGTTCTTTCCATCGAAGATCCCTTCGCTGAAGATGATTGGCAATCTTGGACCCAATTCATGTCTATGGCGCCATCAAAGTTGCAGGTTCTTGGCGATGATTTATTCACAACAAATCTGGCTCGTCTGCAGCGCGGTATCGATGAGAAAAGTGCCAATGCAATTCTTATCAAAGCCAACCAGAATGGCTTAGTTACATCGACCCAGAAAGTTTTAACTACTGCGCAAGCAAATAACTTTAAGACCGTTGTATCGGCTCGAAGTGGTGAAACCGAAGATTCTTGGCTTGCTGATCTTGCAACTGGTTGGCGCGCTTCTCAAATTAAAGTTGGTTCAACTCATGGCGCAGATCGCACGGCAAAGTGGAATCGATTATTAGAACTTGAAGCTACCGAGAACTGCGAATTCGCTAAGCCTTTTTAGTTTTAATTTAGTTTTATTCAATAACTAATGGGAGTGGCGGCCAACATCGCTACCGGAAGATCCATTTAGGAAATCTAGATCGGCGCCAAGGTGTGCTTGTTGAACCGTCTCGTAATAAAGCTTTGACCAACCGCGGGTGTGCTTCGGTGCTGGTGCAACCCAGGCAGCTTTTCGCTTTGCCATCTCTTCTTCAGATACAAGTAAGTTGATTGCACGATTTGGAACATTGAGTTCAATCATGTCGCCACTCTTAACAAGTGCAAGTGGGCCACCAACTGCAGCTTCTGGTGAAGTGTGAAGTAGAACAGTTCCATATGCAGTTCCTGACATACGTGCATCAGAGATGCGAACCATGTCGGTAATTCCTTGTTCTAGAAGTTTTCTTGGAATTGGCATGTTGCCGACTTCTGGGAATCCAGGAAATCCGCGAGGACCAGCATGCTTTAAAACAAGAACGGTATCTTTTGTAACAGGAAGATTCATATCTTCAGATGCGATTAAATAATCTTCGATCTGCTCAAAGACAAGTGCTTCGCCGGTATGAACCATAAGTTCTGGTGTTGCGGCTGAAACTTTTAGAACACAACCATTTGGCGCAAGTGAACCCTTTAGTACAACAATTCCAGAACCAGCCTTTTGGAAAGGCTTTGCAGCTGGGGTAATTACATCAGCGTTCCAAGATTCAGCAGTTGCGATGTTCTCTTTTACGGTTTTTCCAGAAACGGTTATGTGCTCGGTGTGCAACATGCCTTCGATTTCCTTCATAACTGCAGGAAGTCCACCGGCATCGAAGAACTCTTCCATCAGGTATTTGCCGGATGGCATTAGGTTCACAAGAACCGGAACTTCACGAGCAAGTGTGTCGAAATCATCGAGTTCAAGCTTCACACCGATACGACCTGCAATTGCAAGCAAGTGAACAACAGCATTTGTTGAACCACCGATTGCAGCATTTACTTTGATTGCATTTTCGAAAGCTTCACGCGTCAATACCTTTGAAAGAACTTGATCGTCATAAACCATCTGCACAATTCGGCGACCAGCTTCTTGCGAAGTTGAGAAGCGACGAGCATCTACTGCAGGAATTGCTGCGCTACCTGGAAGTTGAACACCAAGTGCTTCAGTAACACATGCCATTGTTGACGCAGTTCCCATGGTCATACAGGAACCATTTGAACGAGCAGAGCAAGATTCCATTGCAAAGAACTCTTCGATACTTAATTTACCTGCGCGAATTTGTTCTGAATATTTCCAAACTGCTGTTCCAGAACCGAGAGTTTCACCTTTGTAGCGACCATTTAACATCGGTCCACCAGTGATCATTAAGGTTGGAAGATCCACAGATGCTGCGCCCATCAACATTCCTGGTGGGGTCTTATCGCAGCCAGCCAGAAGAACAACACCATCGAGTGGATTGGCTCGGATTAATTCTTCAGTCTCCATTGCAAGCAAGTTGCGCCATAGCATTGTTGTTGGTCGCATAACTGGTTCGCCAAGTGACATAGTTGGGAATTCAAGTGGAAAGCCACCGGCCTCCCAGACTCCACGCTTTACCGCTTCAGCAACGCGATCGAGGTGAGCGTTGCAAGGATTTAACTCAGACCAGGTTGTTGCAATTCCGATAACTGGCTTGTCAGAGAAAACTTCTGACCCAAATCCCATATTTCTAAATCGCTCGCGATAGATATAACCGTGCTTGCCTTCGGCCTTGAACCAATTATCGCTACGTCTCTTGTATACCTCTTCGCTCATGCAAGGAATCTACTCCTCGGACAACTTCTGCGTCTACTTGGACAAGTAATACAAGTAGGACAAGTTCGTTTATCTCATATTTTGGCCATTTTGCAATATTTAATTAAGGCACTAAATTTCAACTACTCAAACTTCGAAAGACATCTCAATACATCTCAATAAATAAGGGGAAGAAATGCGCATCGCACGCCTTGGTGAATTCAATAAAGAGAAGCCAGCTGTTGTTCTTAACGACACCGAAGCAGTTTTTGTTGATGATGTAATTGCAGATTGGAATCGAGTAGAACTCGAGAATGGTGCGCTAGAGAAAGTTACAAAGCTTGATCTCTCGGCCCGTCCTAAGGTTAAGATTTCGGATTACCGATTAGGTTCTCCGGTTGCACGTCCAACCAAAGCGATTTGTATCGGTCTGAACTACAAGCAACATGCAATTGAAACCGGCGCTACCCCACCAGTTGAACCAATTATTTTCATGAAGGCGCCGGACACTGTCATCGGTGGCAACGACGATGTAATCATCCCACCAAACTCTGTTAAGACAGATTACGAAGTAGAAATTTGCGTTGTCATCAAGAAGCGCGCCTTATATTTGAAGTCACCAGAAGAAGCTGCTGATTACATTCTTGGTTACACAGTTTCCCAAGATGTTTCAGAGCGCTATTGGCAGGTAGAACGTTCTGGCCAATGGGTAAAGGGAAAGTCATTCCCAACATTTAATCCAGTTGGTCCATGGATTGTTACGACAGATGAAATGAAAGATCCGCAGAATCTTCGACTCTGGTGCACAGTTGATGGCGAGAGCCGTCAAGATTCAAATACCAGCGACATGATCTTCGATATCAATTACTGCGTCTGGTATTTGTCACAAGTTATGGAACTTCATGCTGGCGACATCATTAACTCTGGAACACCACAAGGTGTTGGAATGGGCTTTAAGCCAGAGAAATACCTAAAGGGTGGCGAAGTAGTTAAGACTGGAATTGATGGAATTGGTTCAATTACGAACCACTTCAAAAATTACAAGGCCTAATAAGCAACTCCGGAAGCAACCATCACGTTGCCCCATGCCAAGTAATCGCCGGTGCGAATCACGCCGACTGCGCCATAGGCAAGCTTCTTAAATTCAGCATGTGGCAGTGGAATGCATTCAGCTTTTGTCATGATCGCTGATAATTCTTTTGCACGGCCATCAGCGCTTGGCTGAATTTCACTTGCAAACCAGAATTGTTCGATTGGAAGTTCAAGGGTCAGCATCTTTAAAACATCAGTAACTTTTGGCAGATTTGGCCCCATTGAAAGATCAATGCAAGGAACGCCAGCTGGGATTGGGAAGCCAGCATCTGAAACAACGATGCGATCAAAGTGACCAGTCCGGGCAACCATTGCAGAGATATCGCGATTAATTATTCCGGTGTATTTCATTTCTGCTCCTCAGTTATTTTGCGTTTTGTATTAGCTATTTGATTGAATAAAACTTTGAACTTCTTCTGGCGTTGGTGATGCCATCGCCGCACCCTTCCGAGTGACTTTCAGGGTTGCAGCATAAACGCCAAACTTGGTTGCGGTAAAGATGTCATCTCCGGCAGCAAGTCTGGTTGCAAGATTTGCGCACATCGTGTCGCCGGCACCAACGGTGTCGATAGCCGTAACTTTTGGCGCCGAGATTGTCTCTGATTTTTCACCATCAGTTACATACGCACCCTTTGGTCCAAGTGTTATTACAACCTTCTTGCAGCCCAGCGATTTAGAAAGGGACTCGGCCTGCTTTGCTAAGTCGCCTTCGATTCCAGTTAGCTCTGCTGCTTCGCCTTCATTTGGAACTACAACATCTACTAGACCTTCCCAGCCCACAAGTGGTGCAACTGGTGCAGGTGTTAAAACAACTGTGACACCATTATCTTTTGCCAACTTTGCAGCTGCTAAATTTCCAGAAGTCGGAAGTTCAAGTTGTAGTAGCAAAATATCGGATTCAATAATCGTCTTTGAATGGCGCGAAATATATTGCGCATCGCCCAGATCATTTGATTGCGGGATGATAATAATTGAATTATCGCCATCTGTAGTTTGCACAGAAATATGACCAACGCCAGTTCCGAGTTCAGCGCTTCGTTCGATATCGCTCGAATTAACACCTTCGGCAACAAAAGCCTTCATGAAATCATCACCAAAACCATCGGTGCCAAGATTTCCGAGCATTGCGCTCTGTGCACCAGCACGCCCAGCAGCAATTGCTTGATTAAATCCCTTGCCACCAAGTGCGATTGAAAAACTCTCGCCGCGAAGCGTCTCGCCGCTCTTTGGTCGTCTTGGTGTGTAAGCCACCAAATCCATCATAAAACTTCCGAGCGTTGTTACGCGAGGATTTTTTGACTTATCTGACATCACTTATTTGTTGCCTTACCAAGCGCTCCACCGGGATGACGTTTCCCGAAATCTTCTGAGCTAAATCCGCGATGCGCCATCAGTGCTGATGCAAGTGCATCTCCCACGGCGATAGTAAGTGTTGTCGAAGTTGTTGGTGCCAGATTTAGTGGATCTGCTTCCTTATCGAAAGCGATGTTGATTACGGCATTTGCGCTCTTTGCAAGCGTTGAATTGGCGTTCTTTGTTATTGCAATAACTTTATTTCCCCAGCCCTTAGCCATTGTTACAAGAGCATTTACTTCAGCGGTTTCTCCAGAATTTGAAATTGCGATCAAGATGTCGCCAGGTGTCAGAGCGCCAGAATCACCATGAAGTGCATCTGCGCTATGCAAGAAGAATGATGGTGTTCCAGTGCTAGAAAGTGTTGCTGCAATCTTTGCGCCAACAAGTCCGGACTTTCCAAGACCGGTGACGACAACATGGCCCTTTGTTTCAGAAATTGCTTCAAGAATTATTTCAAGGGCAGGTTTTAGATTTGCTTCAAGTGATTGCGCAAAGTTGGTTAGCGCAGAAATCTCGGTATTGATCGCGCTTGTTGCTGCAGCGATTGCTTTAGTTAAATCAGCCATTGATCACCCTATTAATTCCTAGTGGATTCGATTCTTGCAACGCTGGAGGAAGTAAATCATCGCTGAAGTTCTGGTAAGCAACTGGGCGCATGAATCGATAAATTGAATCTAGCCCGACAGATGTTGTGTGGCTTGATGAAGATGGAAACTGTCCACCATGTTGCATCGCAGCAGTAACAGCAACCGCGGTCGGGAAGCCATTCATGATTACCCGACCAGCAATCTGACTTAAAGCACCAACTAGTTTTGAAACATCCTCACTGGCAGTGACATGAAGGCTTGCAGTTAGCTGGCCCTCAAGCTTGCCGGCTACATCTAAGAACTTAGCGAAATCTGCGCGAATTATTACGGTCGTAGGGCCAAAGTGCTCTTCTAGCAACTCTTTATTCTTGAAGGCATCTGCCCAGTCCACAATGAAGACTGTAGGTGTCACACCAAATCCACCTTCAGAAGCTCTGCCAGCAAAGGTTTTTAGCGATGAACTCTTTGCAAGCTCAGCAATTGCTGAAGTAAATCGATCTGCAATTCCCTTATTCAAAAGCGGTGCTACTGCAATTGTTGCTAAATAACTTTCAATTTCGGCAATAAAAGCATCGCCTTCGGTGCCAGTTGGAACAATTAAAATTCCTGGCTTTGTGCAGAACTGACCTGAACCTAGCGTTGCTGAATCAATTGCAGCCTTCGCTAAATCAACTGCCTTTTCAGCAAGAACCTTTGGTGAGAAAAATACTGGGTTCAAACTTCCCATCTCGGCATAAACTGGAATCGGAACTTCGCGCTTGGCGCAAATGTCCATAAGAATTTTTCCAACTTTTCCAGAACCGGTAAAACCGATTGCCGTGATATCTGGGTGGTTTGCAATCCAGTGAGTTATCTCTGGGTTTGTGCCTTCAACTAAAGCGAAGATGTCTGGTGAAAGTCCAACCTTCTTTAAACCTGCAACTACTGCTGCATGCATTGCGCGGCAAGTATTTGGATGTGATGGATGTGCTTTAACAACAACTGGGCAACCTGCAGCCAACGCTGATGCACTGTCGCCACCAATAACTGAGAATGCAAATGGGAAATTACTTGCGGCAAATATTCCAGCAACGCCTAAAGCCTGATTTGCTCTGCGAATATCAGGACGTGGAGCAGGAATCCAATTTGCATCAGGGCGATCAATAATCGCTTGGTAATGCGCACCAGATTCAACCAGCTTTGCAAATTGTTCTAACTGAAAGACGGTTCTTGAAAGTTCACCAGTTAAACGACCATTTGGCAGGGCGGTTTCCTTCATTGTAATTTCGATTAACTTTTCACGAGCGGCTTCAATTGCTTCACTAATTGCCCGAAGCGCAGCTGCTCGTTCTTTAGGTGTTGTTGCAGCAAAAGCAGCTTTAGTAGCAACCGCTTTCGAAATTAAACCTGACACATCTGATGCCGACATCTCGGTAATCTGATCACCGAACGCCAAACCGGTGGTTGGATCAATGGCCTGGAATGTCGCTGCAGTCATTGGTAAAGAGTAATGCCTCCCTAGAATCTGCGGCGCGCAGTTGTAAATCGAGGTCGGTCAGTTAAGTCTCGATGTAGCGCAATACTTTCGAAATCTTCGGCTAAGGCGGTAGCAATTAGTGGGCCTTGTAATTCATTATGTTCAATGGCAAATAGCCCGCCCGGTTTCAATAGCCTGGATGCTGCTGCAATAAATGCGAGTGGCGCCGCCATTCCATTTGCTGGTCCCCCAAATAAAGCTTGGGTTGGTTCAAAATTTAACTCTTGGGGAATCTGTGCGCCATCTGGAAGATATGGCGGATTTGCAACAACGACATCGCACTTAATTCCTTCAAGTGCCGTAGTGACATCGTCGCTAACTACTCGAACGTTTACATCGTGCTTTGCAATATTTTTCTGCAACCAAACAATCGCTTCTTCAGATTTTTCTACCGCAATTACGTGAACCACTTTCTTGCCGGCAGTTTCAGATGCTATTGATATTGCAATTGCCCCAGTGCCAGAACCAAGATCGACCAAACTAACTGGGTCTGCAAAGGTATTTAACTGATGCAGAACTTCATCAACCAAACTCTCGGTCTCTGGTCTAGGAATCAATACACCAGGTCCAACCTCGTATTCCAAATATCTAAATGGTGCGGTGCCAACAATGTATTGAGTTGGTTTACCGGTAAGGCGCTCGGCAATTGCTTGATTGTAAAGTTCGATAGTTTCAGCAGATTGTTCAGAAGTTAATTCAATTACTCGCCCATGAAGTTCCATGCGATTAATACCAAGAGCATGTGCAAGGAGTAGCTCGGCCTCGACCGGTGCAATATTTTTTGTGGCAAGTTGGTCTTTGCCCAACTTCAATAAATCTTTAACGCTCACCTGATGCCAATTTCGCAACCTTATCTGCTTCAAGCAGCGCTTCAATTACCGAATCTAAATCGCCATTCAATACTGCATCTAAGTTATTTGATTTGAAATTAACCCGGTGATCGCTCAAGCGATTTTCTGGAAAGTTATAGGTGCGAATTCGCTCTGATCTATCGACGGTTCGGACCTGAGATTTACGTTCGGCCATTGCTTGGGCATCTGCTTGCTCTTGAGCATGTGCCAGCAATCTGGCGCGTAAGATGCGCATTGCAGATTCTTTATTTTGCAGCTGAGATTTTTCGTTCTGACACGAAACAACAACACCAGTTGGAATATGAGTGATTCGAACCGCAGAATCTGTTGTATTAACTGATTGACCACCTGGACCAGATGAGCGATAAACATCGATACGTAAATCTTGTTGGCGAATTTCGATATCTACTTCATCAGCTTCAGCCAAAATCAGAACACCTGCGGCAGATGTGTGAATACGACCTTGTGATTCAGTTTCTGGAACCCGTTGAACTCGATGCACGCCACCCTCGAACTTTAACTTTGCATAGGGCGACTTACCTGGTTCCGCAATTCCCTTTGATTTAACTGCCATCGAAATTTCTTTATAACCGCCCATTTCAGAATCGGCATAATCAATAATTTCGGTCTTCCAACCTTGGCGCTCAGCAAATCTCTGATACATACGTAGTAAATCTCCAGCAAAGAGCGCAGATTCATCGCCACCGGCACCAGCCTTGATTTCTAAAATAACATCACGATCATCATTAGGGTCACGCGGCAATAACAACTCTTCGAGCGCAGTTTCGGTCTCTTGTAACTTGGCTTCTAGGGCAGGAATCTCTGCTGCGAAATCAACATCATCTGCCGCCATCTCTTTACCAGCTGCTAAATCTTCAGTCGCAGATTTCCAAGCTCGGTAGCCCGCAATGATCGGTCCAAGTGCGGCATAACGTTTTCCAAGTTGTCGCGCTTTACCTTGATCTGCGTGTATTGATGGATCGGCCATCTCTCTCTCTAAAACATCGTATTCCGCTAAAAGAGCATGGACGGATGCAAAGCGGTCAGGTGTTGTATCTGCTGCCATTTGCACTTCCTCCAAATCTTTTAATTAATTTTATTGCAGTTCGTTATCTAAGAAATAAAAAAGACCGCACGTATTCACATTTAGTGAACACACTGCGGTCTCTTAAGAAAGCTAGTTAGTTGTTGATGCTCCGAAACGCTTTTCGAACTTGGCTACGCGGCCACCAGTATCGAGAATTCGTTGCTTTCCGGTGTAGAACGGATGGCAAACTGAACAAACTTCAACGTAGATTGAACCTGACTCTTTTGTGCTGCGGGTTGTGAATACTTCACCGCAACCACATGTAACTGTGGTCTCTACGTAATTTGGATGAATCTCGTTCTTCATTTCTTATCTCCTAGGTTTGACTGGATCGGTGTTGAACCGTGAACCAGTGCGAGGTTGAAGGATAGCCCGATTAGCCCAATATTATGAAATTTAGCTTCAGCTGCCGTTCGCTGAAGTGCCGCCTTCAGAAGTTGTGGTCTTCTGGATTTGCATCAAGAACTCCACATTCGACTTAGTGCCCTTCATCTTCTCAAGAAGCAGTTCGAGCGCTTGTTGTGGTTCGAGGGCATGAAGCACTCGACGCAGACGCCAGACAATATTTAGCTCTTCAGTTCCCATCAGAATTTCTTCTTTACGGGTTCCGGATGCAACAACATCAACCGCTGGGAAGATGCGCTTATCTGCAAATTTACGGTTCAAGATAAGTTCCATGTTTCCGGTTCCCTTGAACTCTTCAAAGATAACTTCATCCATCTTTGAACCAGTATCAACAAGAGCAGTAGCAAGAATTGTTAACGAGCCACCATTTTCAACGTTACGCGCGGCACCAAAGAATTTCTTAGGTGGATAGAGCGCTGCCGAATCAACACCACCGGACAAGATACGTCCAGATGCTGGTGCTGCAATGTTGTAAGCGCGACCAAGGCGAGTAATTGAATCCAGAAGAACAACGACATCGTGGCCAAGTTCTACCAGACGCTTTGCGCGCTCGATAGCGAGTTCGGCAACCGAAGTGTGGTCATCCGCAGGACGATCGAAAGTTGAAGCAATAACTTCACCCTTGATTGAACGTTGCATATCAGTAACTTCTTCTGGGCGTTCATCAACTAGAACAACCATCAAGTGACACTCTGGATTATTAGTTGTAATTGCATTTGCAATTGATTGTAGAACCATGGTCTTACCAGCTTTTGGTGGTGAAACAATAAGTCCACGCTGGCCCTTACCAATTGGTGAAATCAAATCAATTACGCGAGTAGTCAAAATATTTGGTTCAGTCTCTAAGCGCAGACGTTCCTGCGGATAAAGTGGAACTAACTTTGCAAATTCGATTCGCGCTTTTGAACTCTCTGGGTCTGCGCCATTTACAGTTTCAACACGAACAAGTGCATTGAACTTCTCTTTGCGCTCACCTTCATGAGGTTGGCGAACTGAACCAGTAATTACATCGCCCTTACGTAGACCATAACGACGAACTTGTTGCAATGAAACATAAACATCATTTGGGCTAGCTAAATAGCCACCGGTGCGGATAAATGCATAATTTTCTAGGATGTCTAGAAGTCCACCAACTGGTAACAAAACATCATCTTCAGAAATAACGATTTCGCGCTCTTCACGATTTCCACGATCTCGGAATCTATTGTTGCGGTCTCCGCGGTCACGACGATTGTTGTGACGATCATTTCGATCGTTACGGCTACTTCCACCGCCGGTCCATTCCTTCTTATTCACATCGGCATCAGAAGCATCATTTGGATTTGAGCCCTGGTTTTCGCCATCATCAGAATCGTTCTGGTTGTTGTTACCACTGGAATTATTGGAATTACTGGAATTACTGTTGGAATTCTTATTTCCACCTTTGCGGCGGGCATCTCGTTCCGCGCGACGAGCTTCGCGCTCGGCCTTTGCAGCTTCACGGTTTGCGGCTTGCAGATCACCAATTGCCTGGACTAGATCCGGCTTCTTCATTGATGTGGCATCTTCGATACCAAGTTGGCCTGCAACTTTCTTTAGCTCAGGAAGGAGCATTGCTGAAAGTTCGCCAGATTCTTTTGCACTAGCTTTTGTAGTTGCCATATATTTTTTACTTTTTTCTTCTCTGTGATTGCGCTAAAGGAAAGAGTTTTAATTTAGCGAATTTTTCGGATTATCTAGATTTACTTACCGACGATTTCTCGGCTACCAGATGAGGGAAAACTTAGCACACGCCGTTGGTCTATTCAACTCCGTGGGTTGAGATTGCTAGTTTTTGAGCGGCAAAAGCGCCGGCTCCAACCTTGATGACGGCTTCGACTTCGAGGTCATCTAGCGTATGAAGAACCAATACTGATGGTCCGGCACCAGAGATCATTGCAGGAACACCTGCGGCGCGAAGCTTTGTCACAAGTGCCATTGATTTAGGCATTGCTTCGGCTCGGTAATTTTGGTGAAGTAGGTCTTCAGTAGCTTCCAAAAGTAAATCTGGGCGCGATTGAATCGCATGCACAAGTAGCGCTGCTCTAGATGCATTAAGAACTGCATCCTGATGTGGAATTGTTTCAGGCAGTAATTTGCGCGCTTTAGAAGTTGCAAGGTGTGCTTCGGGAACAAAGACCAGAGCTTTAATCTTTGGATCAACTTTAATCGCGACGCCATGTCCTGAATTCTCTGAAGTCCTATCAACCCAGGCAATTGTTGCACCGCCAAGAACTGCAGCTGCGATGTTATCTGGGTGTCCTTCAAGCTCGGAACCAAGAGAAATCATCTCTTCATCAGTTAAAAGTTGTTCGCCACCAAGAACTAAGGAGCGGGCAAGTGCTAATCCACCAACAATTGCAGCAGCCGAAGAACCAAGACCGCGACCATGTGGAATTACATTTAATTGTCGAAGCGCAATTCCCTTTGGCTTCTGTCCCATATGTTCAAAGCCATGGAGCATTGCTTTAATAACTAAATTGTTTTTATCAGTCTTAACATCTGCACTGCCCTCGCCTGTTACATCAACATCAAATGTTGCATCATCTA
>Ga0136655_1001086_pt1 | contig 12421 bp, 7 predicted proteins | sample CPBDNA_2_FD_94863 | JGI IMG/M metagenome (GOLD analysis project Ga0136655, IMG submission 94863) | Freshwater to marine salinity gradient microbial communities from Chesapeake Bay, USA - CPBay_Spr_15_0.8_DNA (version 2) | ecosystem: Environmental > Aquatic > Marine > Coastal | place: USA...
GAAATTGATTTGCCGATATCCTCCTTAGTAATACCCAATTCCTTTTCCACGCTTAATTCAATGGGTAACCCATGGGTATCCCACCCTCCTTTTCTCTCAACTCTTTTACCCTTCATCGTTTGAAAGCGACAAAAAATATCTTTAATGGCACGTGCCATCACATGATGAATCCCAGGCATACCATTTGCGGACGGGGGACCTTCATAAAACACGAAAGGCTGATTAGAATCTCTTTGATCAATACTTTTCTGAAAAATTTGAGCATTATCCCAATATTCGAGAATTTCCTTATCAATTTGAGGCAGATTAAGTCCTTTAAACTCTTTAAACATATTGTTTATTTTGGAAAAAGAAAGATAGTAAAATAGGAATCGAATGCAAAAGTAAGCAATTAAGGGTTTTTCTCACCTAAAGACATCGTTTGTGCGCGTAAAAAAGGCAATAATTCTGAAATGACATTTTTTGACTGCCATTCTGCCGGTGTTATTGGTTTCCCGATAGATACAAAAAGGGGTTTGCCCATTTTATTTTTCACCTCAAACAATAAGAGGCCTAATCTTAAATTCATGTGAATATAACTGGCTAATTGGAACCAGAAACTATTATTTCCATGAAAATACAAAGGAATAACGGTTGCTTTAGACTGAGTAATAAGTTTAACTACGAATCTTTTCCACTCTAAATCGACGGGTTCCTTCCCTGGAAAAGGGGCTGTTGCTACTGCCCCTGACGGAAAAATAGCGATGACTTCTCCATTTAGAAGTCTATTTATTGCTTCTTGTCGAGTATTAATATTTATCTTCATTGCTTCAGGTATTTCCCTAAAATCAATGGGCAATAAAAATGGATCCAATTGCGGATTTCTGCATAGGACAGCATTTACCAGGATGGCAAATTTGTCTCTAACTTTTGAAATAATCTCCCCTAGCGCCAGGCCATCAACGACACCGAACGGATGATTAGCAATAAAGATAATTGGACCTTCGCGGGGAATATCCATGATAGAATAACCATCAAAGCATAAATTTATATCTAACTCCCTGAGGGCGGCACTCATCAGATCCTTTCCAGGCAAGCCTCTGTTCAACACTTCATTATACTTTTTTTCGATAAGGTTCCTACCGGTCAGGCCCTCCACCAATTGAATAATCCATTTCGTCAGCCACGGATCACCAGGTTCTGAATAGGAAAGGGAAGTATGGGTCGCTTTTGCTTTATTCATGAGGAAGTTATATTTCAGATGGCGCAAAGATAAGCAGCAACATTAAAAATTTTCCAAAGCCTTTTCACTTCAGTGAAATAAAGTGGAGATGGCGGGGGGGGTACGACGATGGCGTAGCTATGCTCCTAAGTGATGTAAGTCGTCTGACGAGGTCAGACTTTCTGACCAGATGTGGGATGGCTGACCTGTAGATGGCTTGTTACGACGATGGCGGCGCTATGCCCCTGATGTAGGTCGTCTGACGATTATCAGACTTTCTGACCATAGAGGATGGATTGACCTGTCGATGGCTTGTTACGACGATAGCGGAGCTATGCTCCTAAGTGATGTAGGTCGTCTGACGAAGCAACCCGTTGGGATGCCGCTATGTAGAGACGCGATGCTTTGCGTCTCCTCCCCGTTAGGTTTCAATATAAATTTTACCCTCAATACCTGGTTTTGAATCAGGATTTACAGGATTTTGAGGATTAAAGAGGACGTCTTCGTTTCGGAAGTAAAGGTTAATTGGAGATGTATATCTCTGATTATCGTCTCTTGATGTTCTGCGTCACACTGTGGCATGGCCATGCCATCTTCTTAACCATGCATCCAAAGTAAAAAATTAGGTTATTTCGATATCATACAATTTTATGTTCCCAACATAAATACTGCTAACAAGTCCACCAGGGCGTGTTGAATTTTAAAATTTAACATGGCATGTAAATAGTTTACCATTTCTTTGTTTTAAATTCACGCTATGAACCTTCGTAAAGCAGTTTTTGGTGTACCTGTTTTTTTACTGATACTCACTATTTTTTATAGTTTGGTAGATGGAAATGGCTTCCTTACAGTTACTAAAGCTGCCAATCAATGGATATTGAATCATTTTGGATGGTTATTTGCCATAGCAGCCATTGTTGGGTTAATATTGGTTATTCTCCTTTATATTTCACCTATTGGAGGCATAATAATAGGAGGGAAAGAGGCGAAGCCATTATTGAATAAACTACATTGGTTTTCCATTTCAATATGTACGACCATAGCGGTGGGCATTTTATTTTGGGCTACTGCCGAGCCACTTTATCACTTCAATACTCCTCCTGCAGGGTTAGGTATTGAGAGTAGAAGTGAATCGGCGAGGATTTTTTCCATTTCCACCTTATTTTTACACTGGACGTTTATACCCTACAGCATTTACACCCTGACTGCGCTCATGTTTGCCATCGGCTTTTATAATTTAAAACAACCCTTCCAGATTGGCAGTTTACTCATGCCGATACTCGGTGAAAAAAGATCATTGAAACTATCCCCTTACGTTGACAGCCTAAGTTTATTTAGTATAGTGGCAGGCATGTCGGCATCATTGGGTGCCGGGCTACTAACCCTTTCGGGCGGCATAAGTCAATTTGTTCCTACCGCAAAAACGCAAACAAACTTAGGCATCATTGCCTTTTTTTTGACCATAACCTTTATCTGGTCTGCTGCATCGGGACTACAAAAAGGGATTAAATTATTATCGAATATTAATATCATTGGATTTATTCTCCTTATTGGGTGGTTCACCTTTTTTGGCCCATTCACCAAAATATTGCCTCATTTTGGCTCGTACTTTTCTGATTTCGCCACTACGCTTATCCCAAAAAGTTTAGCCTTAGGTATTGATAAAAGCTGGGCAAATAGCTGGACTATTTTTTATTGGGCCAATTGGCTGGCTTGGACCCCTATTTCCGCCTTATTTTTAGGTCGATTGGGAAGAGGTTATAATATCAGGACATTTATAAGGTTTAACCTTCTTTTTCCGAGTCTTTTTTCCATGATATGGATGTTTCTATTTGGCGGGTATTCCCTACATTTCGACCAGGTATTTGATGGCGCGCTTTATCAGCTTTTGGTGAAAAAGGGACCGGAAACTATTATTTTTGAATTAATAAAACAACTTCCATTAGCTTCCTGGTGGATTATTTTTTATTTCCTTTTAGTCTTCATATCCTTTGTAACGGCCGCCGATTCCAATACATCGGCAATGAGCGCATTAAGTACCAAAGGTATTTCTGAAAATGAGGAGGAAGCACCTTACCAAATCAAAATAATTTGGGGTATTATCGTTGGTCTCACCGCCTGGATCATGGTAAGTCAGGCGGGCATAGATGGGGTAAAAATGGCCTCTAACCTTGGTGGATTCCCTGCTCTTTTTTTATATCTTTTCGTTATTGCGAGCACTTTTCGCATGCTAATTCAGGGTAAAAAGAGTACCGTATTTAAAGAAGGTACAAAATGAACGATTGGGAAAAGATATTGATACTTGGCACTGATCATCTACCCGTAACCCCTGAAATACGAGCATTCTGGGCAACTGCCGGCATAGATCCTGCTTTAAATGATACGGCATTTATGCGCATCTCTCTGGCCATGCATGTTGGCTTTAAAAAAATAGCTCCTACTCTTTCCAAACCAGCTTCCGAAAAGACTAGCCCTTCATACCTTGAAAATTCAGCTGATATCACTGTCAATACCAGGACGAAAAATGAAAAAACCCTTTCATTTCAAGAGCTTACTTATCTTAAAAAAATATTTAAAAACACCAGCTTTCTGGACTTACAGATAACCCTGTTTAACAGGGTAAAGGAAGGAAACAGATTTGTTCCCGTTTTGCTCTTACCCACCTTATTTGATATTGCTTGTCAGGATGCATTTTATTACAAGAGATTGCAACCGGTCATTCCCGAAAATGGATACCATTTATTGCCAAAAAATAAAAAATGGCGGTCACTTTTACCGTCAAATGATGAGAACGTATGGTATGTTGGCACTTTTTCTGAAAGAATTGCTTTATTGACTCATCTGTGCGTTCACCTTCCTAACAGGATAGAAACCATTCTTTCCAGCACATGGAAAGAGGAAAGTTCGTATGATAAAATTCATTTTTTTTTGCTTCTTGAGAAGATGGATATTCTGCCCGGTGATTATTTGACAGACCTCGCCAGAAAAGACAATGACTTTGAATTAATCAAGATCTCTACCCGAATCAGATGTAAATTACGACCTGATGATAAAGAAATTGAACAGTTAAAAGTCGATGTTTTAGCTTGTTTTAAGTTCAATGAAAATACCCTTTGGGTACAAATGCCGGAACCTTGGCCTGAACACTGGCGAAGTCTGGGCTTTAATGAAGATAGAAAAAAATCAACGGCCTATCTACCCTTTGTTTCCATTTTCCACCCCTCTGTGTGGCATGAAAATCTACAGGTGGGACTGGAGCAATTTTTAGATATTTTACTTAAAGAAGCTATTTATAAGCTCTGGCTACCGCATCTTACGCAAGCGGTACTGCATTACAAAAGCAATGAATGGGCATTTTATTTGTTACAGTACGCCATAGAATATGCTGAAACCTGTGTTTTATCAGAGGAGGTAATCACCGCTTTTATAGATATACTTTCAGGGGAAGAATCCATTAAACTAACGCAGAAATATTTGCTTCACTGGAAGGAACCCATTGACGCTGATCATATTTTATATAACATTATAATACATCCATATCTAAACTGGTCGGAAAGGAATACACAACATTTACAATTTCACTTAGTAAAAATGTGGGAAAAATATTTAGTCCGAGGATTTTTTGCCTTCGAACATTATGAGGAACTTTTTTTACTGTATGCGAGGCGTTGTAACTTAACAGAAACTATAAATGAAGACGGTTGGTTAGAAGCATTAGACATACCCTCAAACCAACCGTCCCTATTTTTTGCCTTCAATGAGATAATAGATATACGAAAGAAGGTTAGCCAACTATTATAGATCCATAAAAAGTAAGATAGGGTCTTCCAGTAAATCTTTGACTTTAACTAAAAAAGTGACCGAGCTACTGCCGTCGATTACTCTGTGATCATAAGACATGGCGAGATACATCATCGGACGAATCTCCACCTTACCGTCTATAGCTACGGGTCTATTTTTGATACTATGCATACCTAAAATAGCTGATTGAGGTTCGTTTATAATAGGTGTACTCAGTAAAGAACCAAAAACGCCACCATTGGTAATGGTAAAAGTACCTCCGGACATTTCGTCTAAGGTTAAGGACCCATTTCTGGCTTTTTGAGCCAGATTTTTCAGGGCTAATTCAATTTCAGCAAAGGAAAGAGACTCAATATTTTTTATAGGTGGAACGACGAGACCATTTGGGGTAGAGATAGCGAAAGAAATATCGGCATAATTAGGTAAAATGAGCTCTTCGCCATCAATTCTGGAATTAATTTCCGGCATCTCCATTAACACCTTGGCGCAAGCTTTGGCGAAAATGGACATAAAGCCAAGTTTAATACCGTATTTAGCGACAAATTTTTCTTGATATTTATCGCGAATTTGCATAATTGCTGTAAGATCCACTTCATTAAAAGTGGTTAGCATAGCCGTTTCATTTTTGGCACTAACCAATCTTTTTGCGATAGTCCTACGCATGCGGGACATCTTTTTGCGTTCCTCTGTTCTTGAGAAATGGGCCGGGGAAGATACATTAACTACTTTAGGTTGTTCCTGTTGTTTGGCGGGAACGGCCTGTGCGGCATCAGCCTTGGTAATTCTGCCATCTTTTCCTGATCCTTGTATGGCATTTGCCTGAATACCCTTTTCTTCCAGTATTTTTGAAGCAGCCGGAGATGGGTGACCTGCAACATAAGTATTTGCCGCCACTGGGGCTGCCTTTTCAACTACCACAGTAGGAGCTGAGGTTTCCTTAGGCGCGGTTGGAACGGTCGCAGCTTCGCTAACAAAAGAGGTATCAATAGTTGCTACCAGTGCACCGATAGTAAGATCATCACCTTCTTTTGCCACATAAGTCAACTTACCCGTTGCTTCCGCTGGAAATTCCAGGGTAGCTTTATCGGATTCAAATTCACATATAGGCTCATCTAATTTAACTATTGCCCCTTCTTCTTTAAGCCATCGAGACAACGTAACTTCATTTATGGATTCACCGACGGGTGGCACCCTCATTTCAATCAAACTCATATCGCTTCAAATATATTTAAATAATCTGTTCAAATTTTCTTTAATGAATTCCAGGGTCTAAAAACAAAATAGGCACCTATCAAAACAAAAGGAATACTAAGCCATTGACCGGTGCTAAGTGATTGACCCAAAGCAGATTCGAAACCACCCTGACTCTCTTTAGTAAATTCAAGGAAGAACCGAACGCCCCAAACCAACATCATAAAAGCGCCGAAAAGGTAGCCTGGCTGATGTCTTTTTTCCGTTTTCCAATAAACAAAATAAAGGATAAAAAAGATGCCTAGATATGCCAAAGATTCATATAATTGGGTTGGATGCCTTGGCAATCCATCTCCTTCTCTTACGAAGATAAAAGCCCAGGAGACATCGGTTGGTTTACCTAAAATTTCGGAATTCATTAAGTTCCCCATACGTATAAAGAATCCTGCGAGGGCTGTGGGCACCGCAATTTTATCGAGCATCCAAACCATTGGTTTTTTCGACACATTTCTTGAAAAAAGCCAGAGGCCAATAAAGATGCCAAATGCTCCCCCATGGCTTGCTAAACCACCATGCCAGGTTTGAGGAATTTCAATTAAATGCTCTTTATAATAATCCCAATCGTAGAAAAAAACATGTCCTAATCTTGCCCCAATAACAGCTCCTAAAACAATATGAATGAAGGCAGAATCCAACCATTTTTCAGGTGCTCCCTCTGCCTGATACATTTTTCGCACCATATAAAGGCCTATTAGAAAGCCTGATGCAAAAAGAAGCCCATACCACCTAAGAGAGATACTACCCAAAGAAAATATTTCAGGATTAGCGTTCCAATTTATATAATTCAGTATCATTTTTCAAGATATTTAAAAAGCAAATGAAATCGAACACAATTTAGGCATTTTAAATGGCTAAGGTATTATATCTCCATTCAATAATTTTTTCTTCCGGAACAAAAGGCACTTTATCGGACAATCCTAGTCCATTAATGGCTGCTGAAATTATGTCATTTTTAGTAAAATGAGATTTTTCAATCCCCAGAAAATGATTCCCGGCGGCTAAAATGACAGATTCCGGGACCATACCCACCAATTCGGAACCGCTTACCTCTACGCCGTAATTGGCCGCTAACTTTTTACAAGTTTCAAAAGCCTGAACCCACGATGTTTCATTTAAATCCATGAGATTCATAGAAACCTGAGCGCACTGGAATTCTGGAATAAACCATCCAATGGCGCGCACCCCTTTACATAAACCAGGTATAATGGTCTTATTTCCTTGATTATCTATGGCAACGTACCCGGATTCTCTTAATTCCCGAGCTATTTTATTCGCTATGGATACATCCTTTGAGTGCAAATTAACATTATAAGCCAGCATAATATCTCTGGCACCAAGGGCCAGAATTCCCTTTTCAACTGACACCTCGGATGGGCCAAAATCTGGTTTCCATTCCGGATTTTTTATCTTCTGAAACCACCCTTCATATTCTCCAAAACGGATTTGGGAAAGCTTCATACGATGAGGTAAGACAGCATTTTTTTCGTATCTAAAAACGGGGAGATGGCAGACGGCGGCTACTTTAATGGCCAATTGTTCTGCCAAAGCCATTGTCTGTTCCATGGTTACTCCAATCAAAGGCACTAAAGGACACACATCCACAGCACCCATTCGGGGATGAGTGCCGTTGTGTTTACTCATGTTAATGAGCTCATAAGCTTTACAAATTCCCAGGAAAGCAGCTTCAACAATTTGTTGAGGTGGGCCAACAAAGGTAATCACTGTTCTATTTACAGAAAAGCCAATGTCTGTATGTAGGATTTTTACGCCACTGACTGATTCAATAGCTTGTTTTATTGACGCTATACTGTCGGGATTCCTACCCTCACTAAAATTGGGCACGCAGGCCACAAGTTCCTTTTCCATATAGCCCAAATATCATTCGGTGAGCGTAACTTGCACATCTTCAGGACTATTTTGTCCCATTTTAAGAATTTTAATTTGATAGGGATGAATAAAAATTTCTTGATTTTCGACGGGAATACTTTCACACGATTCCAAAATCAAGCCAGCAAGGGTAACGTAGGAATCACTTTTTAAGAAAGGAACGGGAATAAATTCATTTATTTCGTCCATAGGATTTTGCGCTTTAATTCTAAATGAATTTTCTTTCACTTTTTCCACAATAGGCGTCTCTGTATCATGCTCATCTTGTATTTCACCCACCAGTTCCTCGATAATATCTTCCAAAGTTAGTAAGCCAATGGTTCCTCCAAACTCATTGACAACGACGGCCATCTGTGTTTTCTTACTTTGAAACAGCCTTAAAACTTGTAAAATCTTCTTATTTGCAGAAAGGAAAAGGATAGGTCGAACCATATCCTTAATCAACTTATCCGGATTTATTTTAGAGCTAGATAGTAAATCTTTAGTGTGAACGAAGCCAATAATCGCATCCATACTGTCTTCATACACGGGATAACGGGAATAACCTTCCTCGATGGCAATATCAATGGCGTCAATAACCGTTAGATTTGCACTAAGGCCAACCAGTTGATTTCTGGGTTTAAGCACTTCTTTTACGGTTCTGTCATCAAAGTCGAAAACATTTTGAATAAGTTCTCTTTCTGAGGCTTCAATGGCGCCACCTTCAGCACTTTCGGCAATAATTAACTTCAATTCATCTTCAGAATGTATATCACCGTGAGGCACAGGCTTTATACCAATAATTCTCAATATAAAATTAGCGAAACCATTTAGTACGATAATAAAGGGACGAAAAAGGAGATAAAAAACTTTAAGAGGTATAGAAACAGCCAATGCAGTTTCTTTAGGATGCCTTATAGCCAGCGATTTAGGAGCCAACTCACCAAAAACAATATGAAGAAGGGTAATAAAAGAAAAGGCAATAGGAATAGCTATTTTATGTGCAGCACTTTCGGAAAACTCGAAGCCCAGCCAATCCATGAAATTTAAAATAATGCGGGTGACCACGTCTTCACCAATCCAGCCTAAAGCTAAACTAGCCAGGGTAATTCCCAATTGAGTGGCAGCGAGATAAGCATCGAGATTTGATACTACATTATGCGCCATTTTAGCATTAAAGCTAGGATTATTATTTACTTGAATCTGCGAAATTCTAACTTTCACAATAGCAAATTCAGCAGCTACGAAAAAACCATTTAAGAATACTAAAAAGAATGTTAAAAAAATTTCGAGTCCCATTTAAAAGAATATTTATTCAAAAAAAGCAAGAAAATTAAAAATATACTGCAAAGATAATTTATCTGAGGGCATCGTATAATATTTCTGCGGGGTGAACCGCTGATTTGTTTGTTCCATCAAAAATCTGGTGTCTGCAACTTGTACCGGAAGCGGCAATGATGACCCCCTTTTCATTTTTACGAATTTCAGGAAAAAGCACCAATTCCCCAATTTTCATACTTAAATCATAGTGTTCCTTTTCGTAACCAAACGACCCTGCCATGCCACAACAACCCGTTGGAAGCACTTCTACCTGATAATTTTCTGGCAAATTCAGGCAAAAAGCAACATCACTTTGCGACGCTAATGCCTTTTGATGACAATGCCCATGTAATTTTACTTTAGCTTTCTCTTTTGTAAAACTTTCTTGCGTGATATTTCCCCTTTCAACTTCCCTGGCGATAAACTCTTCCAGCAAATAAACATGATTTTTGATGCTATTAGCAACATTTTTCCATTTTTCCTGCACTAACCTCGGGTATTCATCTCTAAAACTAAGCACAGCAGAAGGCTCCACACCAATAAGTGGTGAAAATTCAGAAACTTTACCACCTAAAAGAAGAAGGTTTTTCTCCGCAGATTTTTGGGCATGTTTTAATAAACCTTTTGAAATAGCCGCCCTTCCGCTATCCACATGATCGGGTATTTCTACCTGATAACCCAGTCTGGTAAGCAGTAAAATGGCCTTTTTTCCTATTTCTACGTCATTGAACCGGGTAAATTCGTCACAAAAGAACAAGACATTTCCCAGTATTTTTCCTTTAGGCGCAGGTTTATTTGATGTAAACCATTTCTTTAAATCGCCTTCAATGAGCGGGAGATTCCTTTGTTCAGCAATGCCCATAGCCATTTTTATGAAACGACTAAAGAAAGCATTTGAAAAGAAGAAATTGGCTAAAGGAGGAAAAAAAGAACCTATATGATTAAACAGACTGATATTTGCGATCATAAAGGAACGAAAGGGAATACCTGTTTCTTTATATTTCTGATAAAGGTATTCCGCTTTTAACGTGGACATATCCACATTGGAAGGACATTCCGATGAACAACCTTTGCAGGAAATGCATAAATCCATCACCTCGTCCAATTCCTTTCTATTAAAAGCACTTTGACCTTGAATTGTTCTGGTCAGGACTTCACGCAAAACATTAGCTCTTCCCCGAGTAGAATCCTTTTCATTTTTGGTAACCATATAGGAAGGGCACATAACGCCGCCAGAAACATCGTGTAATTTTCTACAATCTCCTGATCCACTGCACTTTTCAGCAGCCTTCAATATCCCTCCATGAGAAGAAAAATCGAAAATAGTCTGCCATTTCGGTTGTTCCACATCGACCAGATACCGAGTACCAGCATTCATAGGAGGCGTATCAATAATTTTGCCTGGATTAAAAATATGTTTTGGATCCCATTTATTTTTGAGTCCTTTCAATAGCTCATAATTATGGGAACCAAGCATCAGAGGAATAAATTCACCTCTTACTCTGCCATCGCCATGTTCACCGGAAAGAGACCCATTATATTTTTTAACCAATCTTGCCGACGCTTCACCAATGGCTCTGAATTCATTTAAACCATCTGTGGTTTTCAGATTTGCCAATGGTCTAATGTGTAATTCACCTGCACCGGCATGGGCGTAATACACAGCTTCTTGGCCAAATTTCTTCATTAATTCTTGAAATTCAGCAATATAAGCTGGCAAATCAGCTAAGGCGACGGCCGTATCTTCAACAAATTCCAAGGGCTTTTTATCTCCTTTCACCAAAGAAAGAACACCAAATCCTGCCGCTCTCAACGCCATTACTTTCTGCGTATCTGGCGGATAAACGATGGGGTAAGCATAACCAAAACCCCTATCTTTCAGCACATTGATAAGATGTTCCGCTTGTTTATTTAAAGAAATCAACTCTTTATCTCTCAACTCAATGATTAAAATAGCGGCAGGATCACCTTCAAGAAAAAATCTATTTTTTTGTTGCTCCTTATTTTCTTTGGTACAATCCATGATAAATTTATCCATCAGTTCGCAGGCATAAGGTCCATGTTCCATGACGGTTAACGTAGCCTCCAACGCTTCTGTCAGCGAAGAAAAATGAGCACAAAGGATGGCTTCTGCGGGCGGAGGCAAAAGATTAACGTGCAATTTTATCTCTGTAAAAAAGGCCAGCGTGCCTTCTGAACCTGCCATCAACTCGCAAAAATTAAACGGTTTCCCTCCGGGCGTAAATACCTCAGAGCGAAGCAAAAGATCTATAGCATAGCCCGTATTTCGTCTATGAATTTCAGGTTTTGGAAACTGGGCTTCAATTTCCCTTCTATTTTCAGCATCCTCTAATACCGAAAAAATATGCCTATATAATTCATTTTCAAGACTATCGCCTTTCGTTTTTTCGTGAAACGCTTCCTTACTGAGGGGAGAAAAATGAACAGCATCGGCATTTGACAAAAATCCTTTTATTTCAAGAACATGATCTCTGGTTACGCCATATTTAATAGAAGTAGTGCCGGAGCTGTTGTTTCCTACCATACCGCCAATCATACATCGATTTGCTGTCGATGTATTTGGTCCAAAAAAGTAACCATACGGTTTTAGAAAATGATTTAGTTCGTCGCGAATAACGCCAGGTTGCACCTTTACCCACCCTTCTTCAGCATTGAATTCCAAGATGCGATTCATATATTTTGAAACATCAACCACTATGCCACTACCAACACATTGTCCGGCGAGAGAAGTCCCTGCGGTTCTCGGTATTAACGAAATATCATGTTGGTGAGCGAACGACACCAATGTTTTAATATCCTTTTCATTTTTCGGACAAGCTACGGCCAAAGGAATTTCCCTATAAACAGAACCGTCTGTTGCATAAAGAATGCGTGTAGTTTCGTCTTGAAAAAAATCACCGTCGAAATCTTTCGCAATGTCAGATAATAGCTCCCCTGGAAAATCCATATTTAAAAAATTAA
>Ga0136655_1001087_pt1 | contig 12415 bp, 10 predicted proteins | sample CPBDNA_2_FD_94863 | JGI IMG/M metagenome (GOLD analysis project Ga0136655, IMG submission 94863) | Freshwater to marine salinity gradient microbial communities from Chesapeake Bay, USA - CPBay_Spr_15_0.8_DNA (version 2) | ecosystem: Environmental > Aquatic > Marine > Coastal | place: USA...
AAAAAACTCACAAGAGGGCACTTGCTTCAAAGCTGCAGCATGAAAAATATAATCTACTCCTCTAGTTGCAGGTTCCACTGAGGTATAATCCCTCACATCCCCAATATAAAACTTTAACTTGGGGCTCTTCAACTGATTGCGCATATCATCCTGCTTCTTCTCGTCACGAGAAAATATTCTTATCTCTGCAAAATGATCTGTATGCAAAAAACGCTGCAATACTGCGTTTCCAAATGAACCGGTACCACCGGTAATTAAAAGGGTTTTATTTTTTATCATAATTTATAGCTAAGGGGCGGAGGGGCGAAGATGCCAAGGGGCGAAGATGCTAAGGGACGAAGATTCTGGGGCATAGAGGTTTATTGTTATTTACTTAGAATGTTTTTTCGAAAGAAATATATCATTTTACTGAGCTCAAATAATGCATTATAATGAGCGTTAAGCTCAGTCTTGTCAATTATTCCTCTCATTTCATAAATATGCATAATATTAACTACTTCAAAAATCGAGTTCCTTGATATTGTTAAATATCTTGCAAATTCTTTAGTTGACGAAGCAGCTGAACCTTCCGATATGTTATTTGTGATACTCATCACCGCACCATTTAACTGCTCCGCAAATCTATACTTTCTCTTTTCCTCAGCCCTTTCAGCAACATCAAACAATACATTGCTAATTGAAATAGCTCTTTGCCAAATATCTAATCCCTCAAACCTAAAATTAAGCACCAATAATAAATTTTACTATTTAAAACTTTTCACCGCTCCTCTGCTCCTATTCTTCTCCTCCGCTCCTATTCTTCTCCGCCCCTCCGCTCCTATTCTTCTCCGCTCCTCTGCTCCTATTCTCCTCAGCTCACCAATTCCTCCAAAAACTCCATCAACTTCTTCGCCTGTACATCCTTATTAAAGTGCTCCTCCGCCACCTTCCTTCCATTCGCTCCAACTCTCTTAGCGTTTTCAAAATCACTCAAAGCTCTTTCCATTGCCTCTGCAAAAGACTCCACTGCACCAGGTTCTGCGAAAAACACAGACTCATTATCTGTTAGGTAGTTGGGTAATTCTCCTACCCGAGTGGCACATACAGGTTTTCCTGTGGCTAAGTATTCACCTAATTTAGTTGGGAATCCTCCTTGAGCCTGTTTGGAATCAGGACGAGGTAAAACCAATAAATCTGCATTGCAAATGATATTGGGTATGGCATCTCTTGGATATTCCTTCATCCAGAAAACCCTATTTTCTAAACTGAAATCCTGAATCAACTGCAAATGTGTTGGAGTATCATAGTTCCAACCGCCTACTAAATAAACCCTATGACTTGGAAATTTATCTTTAACAACATTAAATGCTTTAATCAAATTGCTCACACCATCTTTCGCATCATTCATAACTCCTACAAAAGAAATATATGGGGATTGGAATTCAGAAAGTGATTCTTTTGAGCTTTGAAACCTATCCAAATCAACCGTCATGGGAAGGTGTAAGAATTTGGGCTGGGGATTTGGAAAGTTTTGGTAATGCTTGATCAAGGTTTGGGTCATCAAGGCCATGCCATCATAGGCAAAATAAGCTTTTTGCTCAAATAAATGCTGTTTGGCATCTCCTTGCCATCTTTGGAGAAAATTACCTTTATTGTATCGGTGAATATCAAGAAATTCACTCATCTCAATAAATAGCTTTGCATGAGGATTTTGATTTCTGAAAGCTACTGCAAATTTAAAACTCAACAATGATGCATCAGTCCATATGATTTCTGCCTCATGCTTGAGACGTTTTTGAAGTTCCCTTACCACTTGTCCATTTCGAATCGTTTGGCCGATATAATTATGGAAACGAACTTTCCAATAGCCTTGAACTAGGATGGGAAGTACATACTCATAGCTTATATTTTTATAAACACCTTTTACTCCAAATTTTGTTTTCTCTTCAACACTTGTAAAGCCTCCGCATATAAGTAAATGAACTTTAGCGCCTAATGAAGAAATACCTTCAATTAAGGTAAGCCATCGATTTGCACTAGCCGAATTTGAGCAAAACGGATTATTTATACTTATTACATTAACTATCATTAAAAATCTTGTAAAAAATAGAAACTAGTCATTATTATCATAATCTAACTATTTATAACTTTGTTTATACATATATCCAGCTAAACCCATAAAAATAAAACTAAAAAAACCCATTAGAGGAAATTGACCACCCATTGTACTGTAAATCCCAATTGAGATTACTAATGATGATAAAATAACTATCTTGCTATTTTCAAAACCTCTTGTTAATGGTAAAAAACCTTTAAAAATCATTGATAAATATGAAATACTTATTACTATACCTGCAATTATCCCATAATTTCGCACCAATTCTAAATACAAGTTGTGAGCGGCAAGATCTACTTCATAGTAACTATCAAATGATTGAATGCCATATATCAAATCTTCATTACTTTTCACTGGCCAGAGGCTACCATTATTAACAAATTTTATAAAGGCTGCAGACCAAAGAGGTGCTCTATCTTCTAATAATTTAAATTTAGCCCTAGAAACAATACTATTAATATCTAAAATATTTAAGTCCGTTTCTAATGATTTGCTCTCCGATTGGATAACTTTACTGTCATCAAACGTGGAAATAGCAAATATAACTATTGAAAACGTTACAAATATTAAAATTCCAGGTATTAATAATGATAATCTAGATCGAAATTGATAGTAGGCTGCAATTAGTGACGCAATGAGTGCTGAAAACAACAATCCAGTTGTTAGACTTATTATTCCCGTTAAACCCAAAAAAGAGACGAAAACGGCAATGTAAAACAGGTAAATTGAATAACCTATTCTTCGAAGGGAACGATACAAAAACAAATGCGCAACAAAAAAAGGAATTGCTAAATAAACAGTTCCTAAAAACACTAAGTCTTTAAAGAATAAATACTGCAAGATAACCGTAAGCAGTGAGATTACGAATATATAGTTATACAAAACATTAATCTTAACATTCTTTATTAAAAGAGAATAAAAAAAGGGAAATAAACCCAAATAATAAAATGTAAATGGAACGACCTCTAAAAAGGATTGCTGCAATATGAAAAATCTTTGCCCAACATTAAAAATCATGATTGGCAGAGGAATCAGAGATAATATAAATAATACTCTAGTTTGAATTGTTAAATATTTGCGATAATTAAGAATGGCTATGATTAAACATCCAACCAAAATTAAAAATGAAATGGTAGTACCAGTAGCGCTATATAGAAACAAAGCAGGAATGTACTTAAAATCCTTTTGGAACAACATCCAAAGCAAATAAGGTGCAATGGCAATCTTGAGAATTTCACTAGATACAAAAAGAAAAGGCAATAGCACAAGTGCTACAAAAAAATGAATTTTCAAATTAATTTATTTCATTAAGCAAATACTCCCGCCAAGTACCAAAATCCTTCCAACTTCCTTCACTTATTGGGTAAACTCCAACTTTTCTATCTTGGTCTAATAAGCTTTGCATTAGGTCTGTTATATGAAAAAATTCATCCTCTGGTATTTCATCCAGTAGATTTGGTTCTAAAATATAAACACCAGTATTTATTTTAAAGGTAAAATTTGGTTTTTCCTGTATTGATATAAGCTTTCCTGATTCTTTTGTTTCCAATGTACCATAAGGAATGTCATAATTTTTTAAGGCTGCAACAATGGTAAGTTCATTGCTGTTTTCCATATGATATTTTAATATGTCCGCATAGTCTGCATCTACCAAAATATCACAATTGCTCACAAAAAATGTTTCATTTATCTTATTTTTCATTAAAGAAAGACTTCCAGCTGTTCCATAGAAATTCTCTTCTTTAAAACTTTCAATTATATAAGGTAAACTAATAGAATCCAAATAAAACTGAATTATTTCAGCCTTAAAATTCAAGGATAAAAAGAATCTTTTTGAACCAAAATTATTGAATCTTTCCATAATAAGTTCTAACATTGACTTATCTCCAATTGGGATTAATGGTTTTGGTATAATGTTTGTTATCGGCTTCATACGTGTACCTTTACCACCAGCCATTATTACAACTGGCAAATCAAATTTTTCGGTAACAGGCTTTTCACTGAACAAATCATTCCAAAAGATTACATCAATAATTTCATTTTCAGCATTAATTACAGGCATAAATTCATTTCGATGCACCCTCATATATTGCTTAATGGTTTCAAAATTCTCACCCTCACGGCCTATTTGGACGTCTAATCTCATGATCTCCTTAATTGAGGTTTCTAATCGTATATTTGAAATAATTGCTCTCTGTATGTCCCCAATGCTAACAAGCGAGACAAACAAATTTTTGTTGTCTGTTACAATCAACAACTTTCCATCAGCCTTGTCCATTTTGGTTAGGGCTTCCAAAAGATTAGCATTTTGGTTAATTAGTATTTTTTCAAAACTTTTTTCCATGTGTAGAATTATTATAATTAATCTTTCTGTCTTTCTACTTTAATAAAATACTTTTTTCCTAAATAATTAAACCAAAGTGGGTAATTCTCAAAATCTGCTATTCTAATTAAATTAAACTGTTCTGCTATTGTAAGATTAATATTTATCTCATCATCATTAAAATTTCTTTTTTTGTAAAAACTCTCAATTCCTTCTTGTTCTATTGGAGCTAGTTTATCTTTACTTTCACTATAGATAACGCACATTTCTACTATTTTATCACCAAGTATCTCGCGCATTTCATCATAAAGTTCATACCCAAAAAAAGTAACATTATCTTTAAAGTAATAAGGTCCAGAATCTACCGCTTCATCAACTTCAAAAAGAGTCAATACTATTTTATCTTTATTCTCTAAAATTTGCCATTGTAAAGGAGAAAATCCCTTTCCAGAAGGAAGATCACTTGCATGAACAACAATATTATTCTTGTTTCGAAGTAAATAATCTTTTTGTAATAACTTTGAGCAAGATAGTAAAAAACATACGTCCCCTTCACTAATATCATTTTTATCAAATATATAATTCGAATCATGACCCAAAGCCAACAATTTTTCATTCAGTTTTCTACCAAAGGGTACAAACCAGCTTTTTTGATTATCGGTAAAAATAGTTATTCTCATCATTTTTAAAATTTACTATTGATTACTGTATTATATATATCGAATAATCTATTGGTATTATTCATCAAACTAAACTCATTAATTGCGAATTCATAAGCAATATTTGCCATATTTGTCCTTAACTCTTCATTTGCCAATAATTCGAATGTAATATCTGCCATTCCCTTATAATCTCCAGTCTTTACTAATTTTATTATTTCCTCCTTCTCATTTACTATGGGTATTCCTCCTGTTGCATAAGCAACAATTGGAACTTTAAGATACATAGCTTCCCTTATCGTTGCAGATAATCTTTCAAAATAAGGTGGTGCCAAAAAGACCTTTGAAGACTGAACAAAATCAAATAATTCATCTTGATTTTTTACAAATCCAACAAAATCAATGTTTTCAAAACATCCTAACTCTGATGCTAATACTTTTAAAGCATCAATATCTCCTGGGCCAATGATACAAGCCTTTATGTATTTATTTCGTTCCTTAAGAAGTGAAACGACTTTAACAAAATCCTCTGATCCTTTTAATTTAACTAACCTACCATAGTAAATAATGTCATAATTAAAATTACTTTTAATTTTTCTCAAACATATCTCTTCATTTACTGGAAAATAGAGCTTTTTATAAACACTATTTGGATTCAATTTCTTTATGTAAGATTCACCATCCATTTCACCAGCAAAGTATTTAAAATTTTTATAAATTTCCTCCTCAACTTGTATTCTTTTCTTTTGATAAAATGTTAGCTTAATTGAATCTTTCATTTGTCCTATAAATCCTTGAATAGTAATTAAAACCGGAAACTTACTTTTGAATTCTAAAATACTCGAACTATAATATGCATTCTCTGCACCAATCAAATTAATTAAATCTGGATTTAATGATTCCACCAATCGATTAACTTTTTTCCTAAAAAAGAAATAATTGAAATACGCATTAATTGGAAAAAATGATGGCCATGCTAGATTAATAATTGGAACACCTGATGTCAAAAAATGATATGTAATCTTATTATCAGTAAAATTAGTATCCTTTTTAAGATAGTTATGTGGGCTAACTACATGAATTTCTAAATCGTCATATTTCATTAACCCTTTTAGAAAATTAGGAATCCAAGGAGCAAATTCATTACTTTTTTTCCATAATTGTAACTTTGACTGAATTTCTTCATTTGTAAAATGACATATAATAACAATTTTTTTCATCAATAATATTCTTGCTTTCGTAGTTTACTTATAAAAGGCAGCTGATAACTTCTCACAAATGAACTTCACATCATCATTTGATAATCTAGCATACATAGGCAAAGTAATCATTTGATTTACCATATCATCTGTATTTGGGAGATGAGTATAAAAATCGGCATAAATTGAAAAACGATGAACAGCAGGATAATGCATACTTGTTTGAATGCCATTGTCTGCAAGGTTTTTTCTAATCGCATCCCTTTTTTCAACATTAACCCCTTCAATAACAATAGGCATAATATAATTAGAGACAAATTCCTTATGATTTTTAAAAGGCACTATTATTTGAGGAATATTTTCTAACTCTTGCTCATACCACTCTCTCACTTTCGCTCTTTGTATTAAATCATTTTCAAATTTTTGTAATTGCACTAAGCCAATAGACGCCCGGATGTCGTCCATTCTGTAATTGTAACCTAAATCAATTACATCATAACCAGTTGAGTGTCCTTTGGAACGTTCATAAGAAAGAGTAGTCATGCCATGTGAACGTAATAGCTTAGTTCTTTCATAAAAAGCTTCACTATTCGTTACCAGCATACCTCCCTCTCCTGTACTTAAATTTTTATTCGAAAAGAAACTAAAACATCCTACATGACCAATTGTCCCTAGCTTTTTTCCATTATATTCAGAGTTAGGTGCATGACATGCATCTTCAATTACAAACAAATTATTTTCTTCAGCCAATTTCATTATTTCATCCATATCACAAGCAAAACCAGCATAGTGCATTACAACAATTGCTTTTGTTTTTGGGGATATTTTTGATTTAATATCCTTCGGACAGATTACTGGCCTTTCAAAGCTTTCAACATCTGCAAACACAGGTGTCGCACCAGTGTAAAGAATAGCGTTACAAGTTGCAACAAATGTTAATGAGGGACAAATGACTTCATCTCCCGATTTAAGGTCGCAGAGCTTGAATGCTAGATGCAAAGCAACGGTGCAATTCGCAAGTGATACAGCATATTTTGCACCTAATAATTCAGCAAACTTCTCTTCAAACAATGCCGATTTTGGGCCGGTTGAAATCCATTTACTTCTTAATGTTTCAATTACTGCATCTTCTTCTTTGTGATCAAAGTTTAAGTCAAAAAGTGGAATTTTAAAGCTCATTTTTTAATTAGTTTTATTGTTTTAGTTTTAATATTATTAAATATTAGGATGAAACCCTTTCTTTCGTTGTCAGTTAAACCAAGTAAAAATCCAAAACCAACCATACTAATAGCACTTGTTATAAAAACAAAAAGAAATCTTAATAAACCTGAGCTTAGAAAGGAAAAAGGTATTAATGTTAGTAAAACTGATAAAATAACAACTGGGCAAACTTTTGACAATCCTGATTTTAGATAATCAAAGATTTCAATTCCCAATTGTTTTTTAGCAAAATGCAACCTAACGTATGCTGTTATTGTTGCGATAAATATTGACGTAATAAAAACAAAAATCGGTTGAGGAAAAAAATAAAGCACAATATAAGTTATAGGTAAAGTTTGTAAAATCACAATAAACCCGACTAAAGTAAATCTTTTAATGTTCCCCGTTGACTTGATTGCTATTTCCAATTGAAATGTGAATTTTTCAAGCATCATGTTTATCAGTATCAATCTTATAAACAAAACACTTATATCAGGGAAGCTTCCCAACCAAAGTTTAAGTAAATATGGAATCTCAAAAAATACTGGTATTGCAAAAAATGCATAAAGAAGTGCAGTTAATCTTTCGGATGTAGATGTAAGTAACTTTAGTCTATCTGTGTTTCCGCTTCCAGAATTCTGCATTATTTGAGGTGTTGCTGCCGCTGAAATACTTGATGAAAAACCATTTAGTTGATTTGTTAGAGAAGTTGATATTCCGTTTGCAGCATTTAACCGCACACCAAAAAACATATTCAGAAAAAAATCTTTTGATTGATTTATAATCATCCCATTGGCTAATGTCAGACTATTCCAAATTGAAAAGCCAAAAATACTTTTAACAACAGAACTACTTATTCTTTTTATCTCTATTCTACAATTTGGAAAGTATTTGCTTACAAAAAAGTATTTAATGAATCCAATTATTAAATTCATCATTAACAAAAGAAAACCATAATAAGCCAATTTATGATTGGAGAAATTTTGTAATAACAAGACAAAGCATAAATTAAGTATTGAATTAAAAATATTAATTAATGATAATTTAGAAAATTGTTCATATGACCTGATAGCTGCATCAAATGGCACCGTTATAACAGTGACAAAAGAACTTATTGTAATAAAATGAAAGAGTATTGTCGCATCGTTAAGATAATTTGGAGGTATCTCTAAAACTCTATTTATTAAGTAAGGACCTATTAATTCCATAACAATTAACACAAATAAGCCGATGCAAAAATGTAAAAAAAAAGAAGAATTAAAGGTTTTTTTCACCTCTTCATCCTGATTCTTTCCAATTGAAAAACCTATAAATCTTATAGTGGATAAAGTCAATGTTCCATTTGCAATTCCGATTAATGTAACAACCCCAGCTACAATTACATAAATACCATAGTTAATTTCACCTAAATCAGTTAATAAAATACGTGTAGTAAATAAACCTACAACTATTGAAACAATAAGTTGTATGTATATATAAACTGTATTTTTTGCAATCTTATTGAAAGAAGACATAATTCAATTTTACAATTACATCTAGTACTCAATTTCATAATTACCATAACGATTCTTATTTGCCAAAGAGTCACTGTAAACTCCAATTTTAAAGGCATTGATTAATTCTTCAATACCATCTTTCACAGTATATTTAGGTTCAAAACCTAGTGTTTCTTTTACTTTTTTAAAGGAAACCTTGTAATTTCTAGGATCACTACCATGGGCGCCAAATTTAATATTTGCCTCAGGAATATAGGAAGCAATAGTATCTACTATCATTTTCTTTGTAAAGTTATTTACCTCTCCTCCAGCATTAAATACTTCAAAATATACTTTTTCTGAATCTGCGTTAATTACCAAATCAATTAACCTTGCAAAATCACGAACGTGGCAATAAGGTCTCCATGTATGCTCATCAAACACAAGTAATTCTTCACCAAAGTATAAATCGCGTACAAATTCACTCACGCTAAGATCAAACCTCATTCTTGGAGAAAGTCCAAAAGCTGTTGCAAATCTCAAAACCGTACCTGTGTATTGAACTTTGCCTTTTTTCGACATCAAATGTAATTCTGCGGCAACTTTAGCCTTGGCATAAAGTGATAGTGGATTTAATTCAAAGTTTTCATCCGCCAACTCATCCTCTTTGATCAAACCATAATTAGAGCAGGTTGAAATAAATATCAATCTGTCTAATTTCTTATCATCAAAAAAATCGATGCACGCTTGTACCCCTATATCGTTTATTTTGTTGGATGCTTCTGGGTATTTTTTAGTGATAGGATCTCCTACCAAGCCACCTAAAATCACTACATTATGAATGCCCTCGGCAGCTTTGGCTAATACTTCCATATCACCTAAGTCTCCTGCTATAAATTCGTAATTTTCATCACCCAAATAAGATTGTACCGATTCTTGATTTGTATAAACAAAGTTATCAAGTGCTCTAACTTGATACCCAAGTTTTAAAAAATGTGAAGTGATAACGGTACCTACGTAACCCGCTCCACCAATTAATAGAACATTATTCATGATTTTACTAGTTTTAATTTTGTGTATTGGTTGACGATATTCTGTGCGAAAGATAAGGATGTCTTAGCCACAATTGGATGTGAGTTTAAAACCAACTTGTTTTTGATTATTTTCTTTAATGGTATTAAAATCCATAATCAATTCACCTTCGTGACTAATGGTCTGTGTTCTTACCTCTACAATATGTCTTTTTTCAAACATATACTATTCTACGTATAGTATCATTCTCCCAGATTTTGCATCACTTTGCTTAATCGGCTGCTACGTAATTAAAATAATAACTTCAATATGCGCATCAAAGTATGTTCATTTTTTTAACTGTACATATCCTTTAGCGACGAAAAATCTAATTTACATCTTCAACGGCACCATCGATAATTAAAGGATATCTAATATGACTAATGTAGAATTTAACTTTTTCATTATACATTTTCTTCCCACAATTATCCTGCTTTTTCGCATCTTTCCATAAATAACAATTCTCTTTGAAATGTATTGTATTAAAACAATTTGTAAAACGGAATTTTTGAAAGAACTGAATATCATCAGTAATTAATAAAATTTTATTCTTATCATATTTTTAAGTTACAGCTTAAATCTTTCTCCCTTTTCAAAATTATTTGGAGCCTCTTTTCCAATCCAATTAATGAACTCTTTTGGATGCATTCCGAATCCAGGTCGAATACTCCGTACATTTTGTTCGGTAATGATTTCACCCTTTTTAATATCTTCTACAACATAGAGCGAACGACTAAAAGCACGGCTCTCTATTTGTTTTTCGGTAAGTTGATAAGACACTTTGCCGATGGCTTGCTCTGCTTCGCGCACGGCTTTTACCATAGCTGCAAACTCCTCTTCATTCAAAGAGAATGAAGCGTCTGGGCCACCAATGGAGCGATCTAAAATAAAATGCTTCTCAATTATTTTAGCGCCTAAGGCTGCAGCTACAATAGGAACTGTACTACCGAGGGTATGGTCTGATAAACCAGGCACCACCCCAAAGCGCTCTTTGAATTCAGGAATCATAGCCATGTTAGCTTCTTCAATGGGTGCAGGATAACTAGAAGTACATTTTAGTAAGCCTAGTTGATTATTTCCCATTCTGTGGCAGGCATTTATAGCCAATTCTATATCTTCCAAACCAGCAATACCCGAAGAAAGAATAATGGGTTTACCTTTAGAAGCTGTATATTCAATCAAGGGAATATCCGTAATTTCAAAGGATGAAATTTTATAGGCGGGTACATGCAAGTCTTCTAATAAATCCACCGCTGTTTTATCAAATGGCGACGAAAAACAAATCAAACCTTCTTCTTTTGCGCAATCAAACAAAGCCTTGTGCCACTCCCAAGGGGTATAGGCGCTTTGGTATAGTTCATAATAAGTTCTGCCATCCCATATAGAACCTGAATTAATGATAAAGTCGTCTTTGTCGCAGGCTATGGTTAATGTCTCTGCTGTATAGGTTTGTATTTTAATAGCATCCGCTCCAGTTCGTTTAGCCGCACGTATGGTTTCTAAGGCCGTTTCCAAACTACCGTTGTGATTGGCAGAAAGCTCCGCAATAATAAAAACACCCGAATCCTCAGAAAGGTTAAAATTGGCTATTTTCATTCTAAGAGCAACGTAAATTTAAAAAATCCACCTTCTTGCAATTCTTCACTAAAAGCAAGGGTTCGGAACAAATGCAAGGAGGCTTTATTTTGGCTCTTTACATAACCCACAACATTGGTAATTCTTTTATCCTTCTTTGCTTCTTCAATACCCTCTTTTAATAGAATCTTTCCTAAGCCTTTACCGTGAAAAATGGGGTCAAGCAGATAACTTATAAGCGCAGTTCCATCCTTATTAATATCGAGTCTAAATGAACCCACCGATGTATTATTATAAAGAGCTATATAATAAAGGCATTCAGAACTAGTTACTTTGGCAGAAAACCACTTCTCATGCTCTTGCTTTAGTATTTCATTTTGGGATAAGGTATACTGTCTAACTATTGGATTGATAGCCCAGTGGTAGGTAAGCTCTGTATCTTCTATTTTCGCGGGTCTTAGTATTAGCTTACGATTTATTTTACCGTGAATAACCACGTTTTTAAAGCCTCCATTAATTAAACAGTGTTCAGGCAGAATGGCTTCATTTTTAAATCCTGCATTTTCTAGAATAGAATAAAGGTAAGGCCGAATATCAAAAGCATAAGTATAAAGCTTATGAACATTCAGCTCTTCAAAAGCCACTTGTTCAATCAAACGAAGAAAATTCCACCAATTTGTTTCAAAAAACTTTTCTTCCAATGAAGTCTTCATGATAAATGAAATTTCGGCATTCAGATCAATCCAGTTGATATGAACCAAACCTCCGTATCCAATACACTCCTCGTTCTCCAAAAAACTAAATAAAATTTGATCGGG
>Ga0136655_1001088_pt1 | contig 12413 bp, 10 predicted proteins | sample CPBDNA_2_FD_94863 | JGI IMG/M metagenome (GOLD analysis project Ga0136655, IMG submission 94863) | Freshwater to marine salinity gradient microbial communities from Chesapeake Bay, USA - CPBay_Spr_15_0.8_DNA (version 2) | ecosystem: Environmental > Aquatic > Marine > Coastal | place: USA...
AAGACATCAGGCCGCAGAAAATACTGCTGTTGAATTTGATGCCGAAGAAAATCGACACTGAGATCCATCTATTGCGCATGCTCTCGAACACCCCATTGCAGGTAGAAGTCGACTTGATGCGAATCTCTGACAAACCGTCGAAAAACACACCTGTCGCCCACATGGATGCATTTTATAAAGACTTCAGTGCGATCCGTAGCAACAAGTATGACGGCATGATCATTACCGGCGCACCCTTGGGTCAAGTACCCTTTGAGGATGTTTATTTTTGGCAGGAGATGACAGAGATTATGGATTGGACGCTGACCAACGTCACGTCAGTCATGTATCTTTGTTGGGGAGTACAGGCCGCCATGTATCACCTGTATGGCATCGACAAAGTCGTATTACCGAAGAAGCTATCTGGTGTTTACCCCCACCATCTCGTTAAACCCTTTTCGCCTATAGTCAGAGGCTTTGACGACACCTTTGACGCTCCCCACTCGCGTTATGCGGAGGTGCCAGTGAGCGCCATCCAGCAAATCCCCGAGCTCGAGATTATTGCCGCCTCTGAGATCGCCGGCGCTTACATCATCGCAAGTTCCGATGGACGCCAATTGTTTGTCACCGGCCATTCCGAGTACGAACCATTGTGCCTGAAAGACGAGTATGAGCGCGATCTAGCAGCCGGTCATCAGCCGGCAATACCAGAACACTATTTTCCCAACGACGACCCAGCTCTGCCACCCATCGTCAACTGGAAAAGCCACGGCAGCCTGCTGTTCTCCAACTGGCTCAACTATTATGTTTACCAACTAACTCCCTTCGATATGAATAACATCGGCGAGCAGCTCGGCGAGACCAAAATGACCCTGGTCTAACAAAAATCTGCTGCTCAGCTGCCGGGCCGCGCTAGCTAACGAGTTCCGCAGGTTCCAACTTATAGTCTGTCATCATGTCTGCGGCGTACGTAATCTTGCCCGTCATCTCATGGGGATCACCGTGAACCAGACGCAGACAAGCCTCTGCCATATGTTCTACAGGGGTGATGCGGTCCTCTGGGGTCTCGTCGGTAACTAATTTGTGATGTAAAACACCCGGGGTGGCTACCAGACCGGGGGAAATGACATTGACCCCAATATTATCTACATAAACCTCAGATGCCAGTCCCGTTGTGAAGCGTTCCAATGCAGCCTTACACATGCCGTAGACTGTGCTCCCACGACCCACCAGGGCCTTGTCTGGATGCAAGGCAGCATGGGAAGAAATATTCAGAATCCAGCCCGACTTTCGGCTACGCATGCTCGGCAATATCAGTTGGGCTAGATGGAATGGGGCATAAACCTGCACTTCCAACATCAGATCGAAGTGCTTCTTTTGAAACCTTTCCACCGGCGTGAAATAGGTGACAGCCGCATTATTCACCAAGATATCCACTGGGCCAAAAACAGCTTGCGTTTCCTCGATCAGATTTTGTCGATGCTCTGCCAGGGACAGGTCGCAACGAATCGCATGCGCCTCACCACCCGCCGCCTGAATCCGCTGCACCACTGAGTTGATACTGCCGGATAAGACGTGCTCGCCCTCCTCCACCGTACGCGCCGAGACGACAACTTTCGCACCTTCCATTGCGTAGCGAATGGCAATCGCCTCACCGATGCCACGGCTGGCACCGGTAATGATTGCCACTTGCCCTGCCAGTAATCCCTTAGTATTTACTTTCGCTTGTGTCATCTTTGCCTCTCCCGGATCTCGCTGCGTAGCATAATTTGCTTTGCGCTGAGTTAACCTCAGCGACACCTGACTATAAACCAGCCCGACGGCTCGGCGCAAAGGCTGCCACAGTGAACGCACAGCATTGGCTTACGCGCTCTACGGTCAATCGCCCTTGGCCATCCAGGTATCGAGGCGCCATATTGTGGACTCCAACAGGAGGCAGCCTCGCTATGCAAGATCTGCGCACCGCAACAGGGATACTGCGGCAGAATAGATGGTCCTACACCAACGCAGGCTGCTGCGGCATTTTCACTGGGCTATTCATTGGGCTATTCACTGGGCTATTCATTGGGCTATTCATTAAGCTATTCATTGAGCTAGTCATCGAGCTATCCGCCGACCAGCCACTACCCTGGCGCGCACACTAATGCCTGACACTGCACATCACTCCGCTAACACAGAATCACTGTTCACAGCCAAATCCTTACTTTTTCGCCAACAACAGAATATCGGTCAGGCACGTTTGATTGGCCCACCTCACCTCACGACGATCGTTATTTTGCTGGTCGTTATTTTAGTCACTGCGATGATATTTCTTACCCGCTTCGACTACGTACGTAAACAAAGCGTACCCGGCTTCCTTGAATACAGCGTCACGACCAAACGTCTGTACCCCGAACGTTCTGGAAAAATAGAGCGACTCAATGTGCAACCCGGTGATGTCGTCAATGCCGGTGACATATTGGCGGTTGTCAGCTCTGACTTACCTCAACAAGTTGAATATGGCAGGAACGCGATGGCTGACTTCGAACGGCTGATTGTTCACCAGCACCAAGCTCGAGAAGACTTTACCGCAGACAATAAAATTCTGCTGAAGAAAATGCAGGCGCAAATCGACGCGCTGACGACTGCCGGCACGTTGCAGCAAGAGATGATTAACATTCAGCAATTGAAGGAAGACCAGGCCGGCCAGATCCGTAAGGCATCGCTGGCGCTGCTGCAAGCGGGCCAGATTTCACCATTAAACTTTAGCGAGCGCGAGGAGCGTTGGCATTCGATCCGCCAGGCAACTACCGAGTTAAGATCGACGCTGGCAAATTTACATGCGCAGAAGATCCAGTTACAGATTACAGTTGCCAACAACGCTGTAACCCAGCGGGTCGGGCTGCTACCTATGAATGCCGAAATTGTCCGCCTTGAGCAGAGCCGCAACAATTATCAACGGGAGATACGCCAGGAACTGATCGCCCCACTCGCCGGCCGTATCGCAACACTACTGCACGAACCCGGCGAACATGTCTCACCAGACATGCCGATTCTCACCCTCGAGCCTAATACCGGTATCCTCCAGGCCAAGCTCATGATAGCGAGCCACGCAATCGGGTTTATACGCCCCGGGCAAGCAGTCAACTTACTGTACGACGCCTTTCCACATCAACAATTCGGTAGTTATCCAGGACAGGTTGTAGATGTCTCGCGCCACCCGTTAACAGCACTCGACCAGACCAGCTTGCCACGGGGCGCACCACCCGTGTACCTGGCAACCATTACCCTGAATGAGCATCACATCACCGCCTACGGCAAGGCCATACGCCTGCGCGAAGGCATGACACTCAAGGCTGATATTCTGCTTGAATCGCGCAGCTTGATGGCGTGGCTATTCGAGCCCCTATTCATTATGCGCGGTCGAGGTAGTTCCTGATGGAACTGCTGCGGACTTTACATCTCGGCGGTCGTCGACAGTTACCGATAGTGCTGCAAGCAGAATATTCAGAATGCGGCCTTGCCTGTCTCGCCATGGTCGCCGCCTACCATGGCCAGCAAGAAGGCTTATTGCGTTTGCGCGAGCGCTTTCAAACGAGCCAGCATGGGGTCAATCTGCATCACTTAATGATGATGGCCCGGCGTTTCTGCTTGACTAGCCGGGCCCTGCGTTGCGAGATTGACGAAATCTGTAAACTTGAGCTACCGGTCATTATTCACTGGGACTTCAACCACTTTGTGGTCGTCGCCCGCGCCAGCCGTACCAGTATCACGATTCACGACCCAGCTCTGGGACAGCGAAAGTATAGCTTGGCTGCTGCTGCCCGCCACTTTACCGGTATTGCTCTGGAGCTGACCCCGGATGCGCAATTTAAAGCCACAGACAGTGCCGCTAAACTGTCCTTACGGCAGTTCTTGGGTAATCTGCCAGGGATGGTGCCGATACTTGCTCAAATTCTATTTTTATCCGTGATCTTGCAATTCGTCGCCCTGGCCAGCCCGTTTTACATGCAGCTCGTTGTCGACGACGTATTGGTCAAACAGGATGTAGACCTGTTGATATTATTAGCTACAGGCTTTTTGGCGATCACCTTAATCTCGTTGATAACCCAAGCAATTCGCGGTTGGACTAATATCTACCTAACGAATCAACTCTCTCTTAAGTTTGGCAGTCGTTTGTTTCACCGATTACTGAGCCTCAAAGGTGACTATTTTATGAAACGTCATTTGGGTGATGTCGTTTCACGATTCGCTTCTCTGCGCCCGGTACAGGAATTTCTCACCAGTAGCGCCATCACGGTTCTATTAGATAGTGTCATGGCCTTAAGCACGCTCACGATGATTCTAATCTACTCACCATTATTAGCGGGTGTCGTGGTACTGGCTCTGCTCTTGTACTTGGTGAGTCAGATGGCATTTTATTTACCCACAAGGAATAGATCTCACGAACAGATCACTGCCAACGCCAAGCTCGATTCAAATTTCATGGAATCCATTCGGTCAATCAGCGCCATCAAACGCTTTGGCGCCGAACAACAGCGCGAGAGTGAATGGCAAAACCGCTTCAATGAAGTAATTAATGCTAATATTCGTCTTAGCTGGCTGTCCTTGGCACGAGACATTCTGAATAATGGTATCTCTGGTATATCGCAGATACTGGTCATATTTTTAGGCGCCAAGCAGGTTCTCAGTGGTCAAATGAGTATCGGTATGCTCTACGCATTTATGGCTTATCGCAGCCATCTCGTCAGCGCTGCGACCTCCCTGGTCAACGAGTTGATTCGTTTTTTAATGCTATCACTGCACCTTGAGCGCTTGAGCGATATTCAATTAGCCGCAGCCGACACGCCACCATCAATGCAAGCAGCACCCGCCATCAGCGGACGAATACGACTAGACGGTGTAGGCTTTCGGCATACCGATGATCAACCCTGGATACTGCAACAGATCAAACTGGACATCCAACCCGCGGACCGGCTCTGTATTCTCGGGCCCTCAGGCTGCGGTAAATCGACATTACTGAATGTCATGCAAAATTTATTGCCCGCCAGTCGCGGCGAAATTTACATCGATGAACTACCCCTGAGCGGCGCTGGTAGTAGCGCACTAAGAACGCACAGCGCGAGCGTGATGCAAGGCGAGGCGCTGCTATCGGGCAGTATCTTATCTAATATCGCGTTTAACGATCCTGAGTTCGACTATGAACGCGTGGAATCTGCGGCCAGACTCGCGATGATTCACGATGACATCATGACGATGGCCATGGGCTACGAGAGTCTGATTGGGGATATGGGCACGATTTTGTCTGCGGGACAGCAGAGTCGAGTTCTCATCGCCCGAGCCTTATATCATCGTCCCAAGATCTTGTTTCTTGACGAGTGCACGGCACATTTGGACGAAGCCACAGAAGCGCAGGTCATGCAGAGCATTATCGACCTTGAAATTACCTGTATCTTTGTGACCCACAATACTCGACTCACTCGTCACGCGACTGCAGTACTGCATTTAACGCCACGGGGTTATCAACTGGCTTCCAGCAATCCGTAAACTATCATTAAAAAATACAACCCTATTGTTCTGGCCATTAGTCCCTGTGGCATCTCACGCTATGACGGCGCCCAGACCCGCTGGGCAGTACCGGTGGTGTTTGTTCAACAAGTCACACCAGAGCCTCGACGACTCGTTATTCGGCCTGGGATGGACAGCGATGACTCTCAGACACTAGCATAGGTACAATATGAACAAGCTGATCGGGGATATAAAGTGAGATACATTAGGCTGATCTATTTATCGTTCTGTTTATCATTCTGGGCCCTGTGGCCGGCCTCGGCATTCGCTTGGGGAAAACCCGGCCATCAGCTCGTTTGCAGCGTTGCTGAGACCCAGCTTGATGCTACTAGCCGCCAATGGCTGAAAACAACCTTGGCACTCGGTGAATTTCTCGACGGCAACGGCAGTGATAATTTTGCTGATGCCTGTCTATGGGCTGATGTGGCGAAGTACAGCTCCCACCGAGACAGCTATGAACTGCACTTTATCAATATTCCAGCAGGCATCGAGACAATTGACCTGGCTCGAGACTGCGCGGCCATGGACTGCCTAACAGTTGGTATCCGTCGCAGCCTGGTGTACCTGTCCCAGGACAGTCACGGTAAACGTGAAGATGCCAGAAAAGCGGCGGCGCTACGATATCTCGGACATTTAGTCGGCGATCTACACCAACCCTTGCATGTCAGTCACGAAGAAGACTGGGGTGGTAATAAAATTAAAATCACCGGCTTTGGCGCACCGACTAACCTGCATAGTCTTTGGGATGTGATACTCGTGAACCAGGCTGGCCTGAGCTATCCGGCCAGCATCAACCGCTTAAAACCAAAGGGACCTAGAGCCCCTGCAACGGATTCTGTACAAATAATGCCTTGGCTACAACATTCCTTCGAGCTGGCTCGCACAACGGCCTATCGCCACACCAATGGGCAGCTTATCGTCAGTGGCGACGGTCTCAACGCTGCTTATATTGCACGGGCGCTGCCTATGGTCGAAGGACAACTCACGAGTGCAGCTCACCACCTGGCGAGTCTTCTGACCCAAGTCGCCAACGGCCGCCTGACTGTCGACACTATGGACTCGCTGGTTTTCAAACCTGAGCGAGCTCACGACCGCGACTCGATCAAGTTTCCTCACGAATTGCCCGAGCCCGTTGCGTCAATGGAAAAATCAGGGCCAACCACAGGGCCGTAGCCGCAAACGCCAGGGCCAGATAGTAGTTACTCATCAACACGCCCGCATTTTGCAGACCCACAATCACAACCGATGATGCCCCCTTCCCTGTTCGATAGCCCAACACATCAATAATTTCCTTGGCGCGATAACGCTCATCAAAAGACAGCGGCACATAGAGCACTTCTTTAGCGGCTCGAAAGATTGAATAGTCGAAGGCTTTAAATAGAAAAAATGCCAGTCCAACACTCCAGACACTCGGCTCGATGAGTGCCATGCTAATGGCCACCAGATGAACGAGCGGCATGAGAATATGAATCCAGCGCAACCCGATGAAACTTAAAGCCAGTGGCGTGATGATAAATTGCAGGGCTAAAACACTGGTGTTCAAAGTACCAAAGAACCAGCCTTGAAAAGCAGTTTCAGCATTCGGGTCGCCGGCAAATTGAACCGATAACAGTCCCTGAAACTTGTAGTCCAATACCGCCGAGACGAGTTGCGAGGTGAGCACAATTCCGAGCAGATATGCCAGCGTCGGATTCTCTTTGAGTAAGTGCCACCCCATAGGGTCTGAAGTGGCTGCGCGCGGAGGCATCTCAGGCTCACCAAACAAAACATAGCCTGCATTTGACACCAGCGCTGCTGGTAAGCAGGCAATGGCGGCAAATAACACCATAGTTTCGGCTCCATACTCGCCGGCCGTCGCCCCTACCAAGGTACCACCGATGGCACCGCCAAGCCCTGCGATGCCTGTCACAGGACCATTGACCTGCTTTGCGGTTTTCGACGATAAGGACGAGTTGATATAGCTCCAGTATTGTTCGATGAGTAATACGATATAAAATTCTTTCAGCAGAAACAGTACTGGCGTGATCCATTTGACGCCAGTAAGCAGTATCAGGTAGCAAGCCAGGATCGACAGCCCAGAGCCCAGAGAGGTCACCAGTAGCGTTCGCTGGGGCCCAAGTACGCTTAGTAACCGGCTGTAAAGCCAGACCCCGAAAAACACCACGATGGGCATGGCAGCCATGACCAATGGCAACTTATCGGCGCCGTAGGCCGACTTGAACAACACGGTGGACGCCGAGCGAATAAATTCATACCCCGTCAGGGTAAACATCGCGGACAGGGCCATAAAGGCTGCGACCTTATAGTCTCTCAGGATTACCATCTAGTACCTCTGGCTGACACCGATCAGGCCAGGATCGGCTGGACCTAGCAAGTCAACCACATTTTGCTGTTTGATTCGGCCACACTGGCGAGCGACAGTCTATTGTAGCCAAACTTGGGCCACCCGGCACCTTTGTTAGCGGCAGCGATAATTGCACCCCTTATCGCCCTAATTTTGCGCAACAGGAGTCTATTTGGCGAAAATCAAGCCATGAATTGATCTTGACAACGTCACCCTAACCCCGCACATTGCGCTTTTTTCTCCTTTTAGGAATCCCCTGTCATCATGAACCCACCAGTAGTTAAACCGGCAAACCCTCGCTTTTCCTCTGGCCCCACATCGAAACGCCCGGGATGGTCTATAGCGACGTTGCCCACTGCCAGCCTCGGCCGTTCTCATCGAGCAAAAGCCGAAAAAGCAAAGCTCAATAAGGTCATTGAGGATAGCAAGCGCTTGTTAGGTATGCCCGCCGACTATTTGCTGGGTATCGTCCCAGGGTCTGACAGTGGTGCTTTCGAAATGGCGATGTGGACCATGCTCGGCGCCCGTGGTGTTGATGTATTGTCCTGGGAGAGCTTTGGCCAAGGTTGGTTATCAGACGCGCAGAAACAATTAAAACTTGATAACGTACGTGATCTGGGCGCTGACTATGGCGAATTGCCAGACCTGACGGCGGTGAATTTTGATCATGATGTTATCTTCACTTGGAACGGCACGACTTCTGGCGTGCGAGTGCCGAATGCCGACTGGATTCCCGCCGACCGCGCGGGGCTGACGTTCTGTGACGCCACTTCGGCGACGTTTGCGATGAATATCGACTGGCCTAAGCTCGACGTCGTCACTTGGTCCTGGCAAAAGGTCTTGGGTGGCGAAGCGGGTCAGGGCATGATTGCCTTGTCACCGCGCGCTGTCGCGCGGCTCGAATCTTATACACCCACTTGGCCGCTGCCGAAAATCTTTCGTCTGACCAAAGGCGGTAAACTTATTTCTGATATATTTGCGGGCGCTACTATCAATACGCCATCGATGATGGCCGTTGAAGACCAACTTGACGCGCTTGACTGGGCAACCCAAATTGGTGGCTTACCGGCTTTGATTGAGCGTAGTGAGGCGAACCTGGATGTGATCGCCAAGTGGCTATCCACGTCCCACTGGGCTGCTTTTCTCGCCACAGACGAGGCGACACGCTCTAGTACTTCCATCTGTATGAAGATCATCGACCCATGGTTTACCGCCCAAGATGCAGCCAGTCAGACCGGGCTTATTAAACAGCTAGTTGCATTACTGGAATCAGAGAATGTCGCCTATGACATCGGTGCTTATCGCGATGCCCCCCCGGGCTTGCGCATCTGGGGTGGTGCCACTGTCGAGAGCCAGGATATTGAGAAGCTTTTACCTTGGCTCGACTGGGCCTTTCACCAAGTTAAAGCGGGTTAACAAATCTTGCCCGGGCGCTTATAGTAGCAGGCAAATCAATGCAGGTATCTGACATGAGCGAGCTAACGGAGATCACCACTGGCCTGGAATTCCCCGAGGGTCCCATTGCCATGGCAGATGGCAGTATTATCCTTGTTGAAATTAAACGCGGCACCCTGAGCCGAGTTCAACTGGATGGCACTGTTGAGGTAATTGCGCAGCTGGATGGCGGTCCCAATGGAGCGGCCATAGGGCCCGATGGTCACTGTTATATCTGCAACAATGGTGGGTTTATTTGGCATGACAGAAATGGTCTGACATTCCCCGGCGATCAACCCGAAAATTATTCTGGCGGCCGAATTGAGCGAGTGAATCTCGCCACTGGTGAAGTTGAGACGTTATATACCCACTGTGCCGGCAACCCATTACGCGGACCAAACGATATCGTCTTCGATCAACAAGGTGGTTTCTGGTTTACTGATCACGGTAAAAATAGACCACGAGACAAAGATCGCACGGGGGTTTACTACGCGTCCATCGATGGCCAACAGATTAAAGAGGTCATCTTCCCCTTAGAGGCACCTAACGGTATTGGCTTGTCGCCCGATGAAGCCACCTTGTATGTGGCAGAAACCCCGACTGGCCGTGTTTGGGCCTTTGATATCAAGGCGCCAGGAGAACTCGGCGGGAGTCGGCGCATGCTCGCCCAGTTACCTGACTACCATATGTTTGACTCACTGGCGGTCGACAGTGCCGGAAATGTCTGTGTTGCGACGCTGATCACAGGGGGCATCACTGTCCACTCAGCTGATGGTGCAACCGCAAGACTCATCGATATGCCAGATATTTTGACAACTAATATCTGCTTTGGCGGCGATAATCTGCAGACGGCTTTTATCACGCTCTCAGCCACCGGCAAGCTGGTATCCATGCCCTGGCATTGTCCTGGTCTGCCACTTAATTTCTTGAATCGCTAGCAGATGCCCAAGCCGCTGCTTAAAAGTTTTATCGCAATCGCTGGCCTGCTATTCAGTCTGGCGGCTCATGCTGAACTCCTGCCAAAGACCCACTTTCTTATTCCTGCGGGGCCTGGTGGCGGCTGGGACGGCACTGCTCGCGGTATTGGTGAAGCACTGGTAAAGTCGGGGCTGGTCAAGGATGTCTCATTTGAGAATCTCTCAGGTGGTGGCGGCGGCCGAGCTATTGCCAAACTGATCGAATCTGCCGAGCGCCAGCCTTACACGTTATTGATGAATTCGACCCCCATGGTGGTGAGGTCACTCCAAAAAGTCTTTCCACAATCCTTTCGAGATCTTGTACCCATCGCTGCGGTCATTGCTGACTACAGTGTTTTCGTAGTTCCTAAGGACTCGAAGCTCATGAATTTCAGTGACGTTGTCCAAGCCTTTAACGCTAACCCCCGGTCGGTGAAGGTCGCTGGCGGTTCAGTTCGAGGCAGTACCGATCACTTTATTTTCGCGCGTGCCATCGAGATGGCGGGCGGTGACCCCAGCAAGGTGGTCTATATCGCCTACGACGGCGGCGGGAAGGCAATGGCAGGCATTCTCTCGCACGAGTCCCACTTGCTCTCTACGGGACTCAGTGAAGCCATCGATATGGCTCGCGCCGGTGAAGTCCGGGTGATCGCCATCACCGCATTACAGCGCCTAATTGATGCACCTGATTTTCCAACCCTCGCTGAGCAGGGCTACGCACTTGAATTTTCCAATTGGCGCGGGGTCTTTGCGGCGAAGGGCCTGCCGCCACAACGCTATCTGGACATGATGGAGACCATCGAAAGCGTCGTTGCGACGCCTGCCTTCGAAGCCGTTAGGCGCAGGAATAGCTGGACCCTGCAACTCAAACAGGGTGATGATTTCTATCATTTCCTTGAACAGCAGGAACTTGAAATTGGCACCTTGATGCGCCAACTAGGGTTTTTGCGCCCCCTGCCCCCATCGGGACAGTAAGCAATATGGTGTCCATAACCAGTGCCCGACTTGGCGGCATCTTATTTCTTATCTTGTGTGTCGCTTACGGCATTTATGCTGATGACATTCACTTGGACTACTGGTCTGAGCAAGAGGTGTTTAACGCTCGGTCTATGCCCTATTTTATCGCAGTCGTGGGGAGCTTCTGCGCTATTTTACTGATACTGGTGCCGGCACCTAAGACCGACTGGTCTGCCGTCCTGAACCTTAACTGGTTACCAGCGTGTCTGTTGCTGGTGATAATGAGCGGTTATGGCATTCTGTTGGAGCCACTGGGTTTCGTCATTGCCACCATTTTGTTGCTGATTACCGCCTTTCTAGTCCTGGGTGTCAGGTCGTTTCGAGCACCGTTGTTGGTCGCTGCCACGATAGCCATGGCCTTTTGGCTATTGATGGACCAATTAGGTATTTATCTGGCGCCTGGCGCCATTCCCGAGCAGTTATTCCAGTACCTGGGAGGCGCAGGATAATGCTCGATGGCTTATTTATCGGCTTGCAAACAGTCCTGACGTTACACAACCTGATATTGGTGTTCGCCGGATGTGCTACAGGTACGTTGATCGGCATGTTGCCCGGTCTGGGACCAATCACCGCCATCGCCTTGATGATACCTATTACTTATGGCTTTGACCCGAGCAGTGGCATGATTCTACTCGCCGGCGTCTATTACGGCGCCATCTTTGGCGGCAGCACCTCATCGATTCTGATCAATGCACCAGGCGTGGCCGGTACAGTTGCCACGGCCTTTGATGGCTACCCCATCGCCCGCAACGGCCAGCCCGGCAAAGCCCTCGCCATTGCTGCCTATTCGTCCTTCGCGGGAGGCACTCTCGCTGCCCTTCTTCTCGCCGGGACAGCACCTTTCCTGGCAGATTTGTCTCTCGGATTTCAATCCGCAGACTATTTTGCGTTGATGCTCTTGGGCCTGACGCTGGTTTCTGCCTTTTCCAGCCAGGGTGAGTATCTCAAGGCGCTGATGATGACCTGCTTTGGATTGATGTTATCTACCGTCGGTACCGACCTCTCTGCGGGTGTTCAACGTTTTACTTTCGGGCGCATGGACCTAATCGACGGCATTTCATTTCTGATGCTGGCGATGGCCACATTCGCGCTATCCGAGGCGGTCATGATGGTTTTGCAGTCTACCCGTGCCAAGG
>Ga0136655_1001091_pt1 | contig 12385 bp, 4 predicted proteins | sample CPBDNA_2_FD_94863 | JGI IMG/M metagenome (GOLD analysis project Ga0136655, IMG submission 94863) | Freshwater to marine salinity gradient microbial communities from Chesapeake Bay, USA - CPBay_Spr_15_0.8_DNA (version 2) | ecosystem: Environmental > Aquatic > Marine > Coastal | place: USA...
AATATATACAAAACGTATCGTATCATATAGCAAAAAAATTATTTGATCATTTAACATAACCACAAAAGGTCACAAGGATAAACAATACCGTTTATCTTTGTCACCATTTGAGGTTTTATTATTGAATACAAATAAAATAATTTTTACAAATGTTCAACCATATAAATAAAAATATAAGTTATATTTTTTCTACCATTTTTCGTTATATATTGATAAAATAAACCCAACTAACTTTAACTTTCCCATTCTTGCAATAACAAATTAACAGGAATTTTATTTAAAACGAAGATAATTTGTGGAATAAAAAGACATATTATATGTAATTCTTTTTAATATTTAATATCTCTTTAGGATTCAAAAAGTCAATCTGAGGGTTTAGCAATTATAGAACTGATTCCGTTTGAGCATGAGCTATATTGCGATCACAGTTGACATAAATATAATCTTGGAGTATTTCATATAAAAATTTAATTACAATACATGACTATTTATTCTCAATTTATCAAAACGTTTGAATAATTTCTAAAAAGAAAAAAAGGTAAGCTTTTTAACAAAAGATCTCAATTTAATGACACCAAATCTTTTTTTAATACTAACTAAATTCCAATTGATTGTAATGTCTTTCATTTGAATTGAAATGAATAAAATATAGCACAGCAACGTTTCTTCTACTGAGAAAAAAGTACTTTTTGAAACTAAGGAATTTTTTTTAAAAGTTTTGAAAATTTGAGTATCTCTTTAGGATTGAAAAAACCAATCTGAGGGTTTTGCAATTATAGAACTGATTCCGTTTGAGCATGAGCTATATTGCGATCACAGTTGGTATAATAATAATCTTGGAGTGCTCATATTGTCAATCCTTTAAATGGAAAGATTACTTTGTTCAAATACTTTTTATAATACATTAAAAAAATTGGATCATATCAGGTAAGTTTTTTATATGAAAAAATATTCGTCTTATTAGTCAATCGAAGGCATATAATTTAAACTAAAATTCCTTTATACTGTTAAACTGATTTATAAACAGGTACACAAATCTATCTTGAAAATAAACAAAAACAATTATAGTATCCTTCAATATAAAATCTCTCAATTCTTTTATCATCAGAATCGAAAGTAAATTATATAAAAACTATAATTATATCACTATGTCTTCTAAAGACACAAACCTTCCAAGTAATTCTTCCAAAAGAAGTCATGAAGAAATGGAAAAAGATCTTCCATTGGAACAAAACCTTTCAACATATGAAGAAATGAAAGAAACACAAAAAGATGAACCTCATTCTGATTTAAAACAAGGTTATGAAGACTTTCAAAAGCTCCTTAAAACCGGACAACAAGAAATTCAACATGAAATAGAAACTTCACAAATTGATCCAGAGATAATTAAAGATATGTTGGTAAATAATGTTTTATCTTCTATAATCAAATTGAAACAATCACAAGAAGAAATGAATGATGCCTTTTTGAAAACCACAGAAGTAGTTCAAATAACTGGAGATAGAAGTTTATCTAAAACTATGGATATCAATAATTATATGTCTAATGAAATTAAGATATATAATTCGATCAAATATCTTGAAATAGAACAAAAGGCATTAACATGCCACAACAATGGCGGTGATATCAAGGAAGCAATTTCAAGAAGTTCTCAAACTCCACTAACAATCATTGATGGTTTGATGGAAGATAATAGAAACAAGATTGGTTCCAACACAATCAAATTTGCAAATTTAAACTTGGAAAACACTTTACCAAAAGGTTTCTTTGTGGATACAAAATACAAGAGTTGTGTAGTAACATCACTTCAAAAAATTGTCACTCCAAATGATCGGAAGTTATTGATTGATGCCGCAAATACAAATTTATCTAAAAAGGACTCCCAATATACTCCTGGTAGACGGAAAGCTTATGAGGTATTTAGAGTATTCAACAATCACAGGAAAAACAGTACAACCAAAACAGTCATCAGAGATTTCTTCAGAAGTATTTTCAAAAATTTTGATGAACATATTGATTGGATGATGGATAATAAAAACATCAATATTGTTCTTATTGTGAACAGAGAGATATTTCTTCAAGACAAAGGCTTATCCATTAATTCTATTATTGGTGGAGCTTTATTTGCTGTACATGAACAAATTGGTATTACTATCAACTGTGTTGGAATACATTTTGACTATAGATATAATAGTTTTGGACCAATATTGATTCATTTATGCCAAGTTATTGGTGCCTGTCAAATTGAGTTGAATTCAAATGGTATTGTTAAAAACAATTACAATGTTTTCCTGGCATGCCAAAGAAATGTTCACACATTTTATAAATTGATTGGTTTTTCTGAGGTCAAAGATTATGATATCTTTAAAAAGGGAAAAGAATATGAAGTTTTAGGAAAACATATGGAAATTGATGCATGGAAGAATGCCGAAAATCCTCAAATGATAATGCACAATCCTCGTTTGTGCTTCAGAATGATTAACAGAGTTAGAATACCAAATTTCAATATAGAGAATTGTTTATATGACAAAACATTAATTGAAGAAAAACAAAAGTCTGTTGAAATTCCCAAAATTTGGGATGAGTGTGTGAAAGAAACACTTCAAATACATCTCAGAGCCATACAGAACACTGAAATATCAAAATCAATATTAATGAGTTGTCATGAGAATGGTTTTTTCCCATCATCCTTATATCATGAAGCCTATTCACAAATGACACTGCATAAAGTAGGTTATCTTTACACATATGCTTTCAATAAGTTTAAAGAGAAAAAACAAACGTTCAAGAACTATTTAATGAAAGCCTGTATACCAATCATGGAGAATCTTTCTTTGAACATATATCAAGAAGTTCTTGAAAAAGAAAGAGACAACGATGATTGTTGGTGTGAAGTTCAATGTTTATTGTGTGGCAAATCTTGCCATGTAAAAAACATCCACTTAGAACCAATGTCAGATTTCTTAATGAAAGTAGTTTTTTCAATATGGTTAAAACATGTCCTCGCAATAGCACCTAAAGAGGATTCGATGTGGGATCAAGCACATCCTTTGTGGTATATTTGTACAGAAAGACATGGTTGTTATTATGAATCTTTGAAGTCGGCATATATATCAGACTTAGATAAGTTTGCAAGAAAAAACGATAATAGTGACATTGCTTTTTTCAAATTTCTTGAAATTTTTCTGCAAAAATATTCAGAGACTATCAGCAAATGTCAAGAGGAGGCTGCTGTTTATCTCTCTGCTTTGTACGCAGAACATCAAACTTTTAGTCCTTCAGAGACATTCAGTGGAAGTGATAAAGAAGATAATGAAAAAAAATCATATGATGAATCAGAAAAATCAACTGAAAAAAAAATAGCTGTCAATGTTGATAAAAAAGAACCATCAATAGAAAAATCAGCAACAGATAGTGATTCCAATGTAGAAGAGAAGGTTAATAAACCCGAAACTGAGAAAGATAGAATTAATTCTAAGGCAAATTCTAATTTTGTGACCAACAAAAACAGTTTGAATGATGATTCTGATGACATTCCAATAAGTTCCTTAGTTGAGATATCCAAAGAGAAAAACAGGAACACAGCGAACTTGACAACCAAAGATGGAAATTTAAAAGATGATACACAAGAAAACTATAACTCTGACGAATCAAATTTGTCTGTGGAAATACTTAATGATTTTGGTACTACAGAAAATACAGACCAGATTTTGACAGATGAAAGATTGTTAAAGATTGAAAATCCTGTAATAAAAGAAAAAATTTCTCAATATAAAAATTTGAAAAGGCATTATGAAGAAGAAGATGAAGTTGATCCTACTGTCAAGTCTCGTAGAGAAGGGAACAAGGGATACAATCTGAGAAAAAGACAAATGAAAAAACATTTTCAAAAATTGGCTTTAGAAATAAAAACCTTCATTCTCGAGGAAAACTGGTACAAACAAGCCAAAAAAGATATTGCTATTCAGCCTCTTCTACATAGTATAGAATATATTGATGTATCTTCAAGATCAGATTTTCCTGCTGCATCAGTAAAATATCTAGAAGGATTTTCTAAAATGGACAATAACGAAAAACAAAAGATGTTTGAAAAAGAAACTGTCCCAAATTATGATAACAAAAATCATTTTGTCATGTATTATGGTGAAAATAATAAATCAATTGTGGTACACGAAAATTGGTTTGAAGTAAATACAGAAAATTTTCAAGGAAGAAGAGTAAATGAGAAAACTGTTAAAACATGTAAAAGGCATCCAAACACAATTCAAAAATTAAAGAAATCTGAAAAAAAATTTATTAAAAAAAATACTGACTTATGTGTTGATTATCGGGAAATAGAAAGAATCGAAAGGATTAAATCGACAGGTGATGAGGCCTTAGTTTTCACACATCCAGATCATGATCCTAACAACCATTCTATAATTAAATACAAAGGGTATGACAGTAAGTCAAGAACACAATATCTTCCAGACAGTTGGCTTCATTTAAATTTTTCTCATAGTCCAGATATATGGAGAAACATTAAGAATTTAAACGTTGGACAACAATTTGTATTACCACCTGGCTCGTCTTCTAATAGAAACAGTTGGGAAAAGGTAAATTCACAAGACAGAGGTCCTACCATATATTATCAACAAAAGAACAATTCTGAATGTCTTTATTATTCATTAGCTTCTGCTTTTCACTACATGGGACATTTCGGACTTGTTAAGATGGTGTTAAATGAGTTTGAATTAAAAAAACAATCTAATCAGTTCCCAAATATTGGTAATTTAGTGGCAATATTGGTAAACAGAAAAAATCAAACTTTTTCTAACACCAAGGTAAAATTCACGATTCTAAAAATATCAGAACCAAACGCTATACAAATTTTGGATAATAAAAAAAAAGATATTTTGTATCATGGTGTGATGAGAAACAATCATTCTGTTGCAATATACAAATCTTGGATATTTGATCCAATATTTCCAAATGCAATTAGACGGTGTGATCATTATTTAAGATTTTCTGCAGAAAGTCTACCATATGAAGACACAAAGAATATCTTTCTAAAAGTATATTCGTATACTTTTATCAAAGAGGAGGTTCAATATTAATCACATTGATCGTTATTTAATATTTTCATCATCTATTTTTTTTTTGGTACAAATGTTGTAATTTATTCAATGGAGGATTGTAAAATATCAAATTTCCTGTGTTATCAACAACTTTCCAATTTTTTGAAACGGCTGTGTATCCGTTATCATCATCTGTTTGTTTGGTAAAAAAAGGAATAAGTAACAGATATTCATTCACCTCTTCGAGAAGGTCAACATATTCTCGAAAAATATATGTAGGTTTCATTTTAAGTTTCAAAGTCTGGTACCACATATTAGCCTTCATAAATGAATTGGTTTTATCCATTATCATCTTATGTAGCTTGAGTTTATCCTGTGTTTTTACTGCCACAAAAATTTTACCAGGTTGGTCTTTCATTATCAAAGCTGAAATTGACTCCCAATTCAAGATCGATGATTCAATTTCAAGCGCTGACTTATATAGTTTCAAATCTTTATACTTATGGTAACTCTTTGATGAAGGCTTGTTATCATATCTATTGAGTATTAGATTGAAATTGTTTGTTTTGAAAATTTTTTCTAGTTTTGTCACCAAATATGAGACTGAGGTTCTTTTGTTTTTCAATGTAGGTTTCACATTTTGTATAAATTTTTCTTTAACACCTTCCCAGTGAAGCCTGACAGGACCATATGTCTTTATTTGATCTGGGAGATTCAATAAAGATACATAATTGCTTTTGTTATACCAAAATGGATTTGTTTTGTCACCTTTGGAATTTATTTCAAATCCAATTTCATCTTCATAAAAATGACAAATACCAAGGAAAAGTTTGATGTATTCTCCAATTTCATCTGTGTTAATGTTTGTATCACTCATCAGTCTGGAAATTAAGGCAAATAATGACTCAAACATTAGCTGTAATTCATTTAAACCCAACTCATCATGATGGATGTATTCATCTATGTGGCCTATTATGACAATCATTATCCTTGAGAAAGCTAAATATGTTTCTGCTAACCATCCTCCTGTTTTCATATCATCAACATTGGTCAAACCATCAGTCATGCAATAAGATAAATGTAATGTTTCTATATCTTCAAGTAATTCATTGCAAAGTTTTGAAAATTTGGTCCATTTCTTATGAAATTTCATATAAAGTATAAGAATTTCTATACTTGATTTGACTAAACCTTCAAATAACAGATGCATTGGAGTTTCGATGAACTGATCTAGAGATAATAATCCATTCCACATTGGTGGCATATCCATGTCATTTATCATATTAGTAAAATCCTTTCCCTGTTGTTTTATTATATCTATTTTATTGATATATTGAAGGACTGTACTTTCCTTTATGCACATAAGTTTGAGATAACTTAAAGTTTCTTTTTTCTTCCAACTACCAACAGAATATTGATACAATGCATATTTTAATCCATTTCCCAACAAAGAATAATCAAGTTTTAATGGAAGCATATCCTGACTTCCATTTACAGAAAATTCGTCTCGCCCTTTTGGTGGCTTCACATTTATATTGTCTTTTATTTGGGATGCATACCTTGGATAATTATTAGGGCAACGAAATCGGTTCAAAGGTAATGTAGAAGCAAAATCAAAATCACAACATTTCCGGCAATGGGATATATCATCAGTATCAAAATCCAAGAATAATTTTTGAATCCTTTTCAGATAACACTGTGTACATGAGGCCATGTTGTGTGGATCAGTAAGTGAGGAGTACATCCAACGCTTCGCACTATGACTACTGTGACTTGACATATTGTTCAATGTACTTCTTTCGGGCCGATCAGCTGACATAGCCATCACTCGAATAACAATAGGGAGATACTTTTTAAGTTTACAAACATAAAATTCCTTTGGAGTTTGTAATTGAATTAATTCTTCATTAAAAATTTTGTTCACATAAAAATGATCATCTTTTTTGCTACCAAGACAAATCGCATATGTGTACAAGTTAATATTTTCCAGGTTCTTGGGCGGTACAATTGAGATAGTCTTAAGCCATGTTGAACTTCTATTTTTTCTTGTATGATTCACCTCAAAATCATCTGACCAAATAACAAGAAAAATGATATATGGGTCTATCATTGGATAGTTTTTTTCAAATGAATCTTTCATTATTTCTTTTGCTTTTGTAGTTGTAAGCAAATGAGAATTGTCAAATTTAGTAGATAAATATTGGCTACTCTTTATCAATGGAATATCAATCCCTAACGCTAATGCATGATGAATTACACTTTGTATAGAAACATATGCATGATTAGAGTTGATATTTATTCTTGGGGAAGGGATGTTTTGATAAATAGAAGTTTTGTTGGAAGTATAAAACCACTTTACGTCATTCATTGATCTTGGAAGTCTTGTTTTACAAAAATCAATTGTTGTCGATTTATGTAATAATGAAATCAATGATTCTTGACTATTTTCTGGTAATGTTATTAATGAACGAGTAAGCTCAATATGAAACATTGCTTCATCATGTGATATTGTGCTACTGATATTGTTACTTCTTTGAAATGATGAGAGGACAAGTCCATGAATTCCAGCTTTATCATTTTCCATATCATTGTTAAAAAAATTATCATTGGTACTTTGATTTTCACTTTTTAATCTTTTCAAAATTTGCTCATTTGAATCCGTAGAGCACTTTTCTGTTTCCTCTATGTCTCTTTTTTTACATTTGTTGTTATTGTATTCTTCATATTCACTAAAATCAATATTAGATGTGTAATTGTTGTCAGCTGTGGTTTCTTGTATCTTGTTGTCAACACATTCATGGCATACAGAAAAGTGTTTGTTCATGCGCTTGTAATCACTTGAGGAGAATTTTTTGGAATGTGTGGTACAAATGTACCATTGGTTCTCACATGCTGTACAATGAACAATTAAACACTCATTCCAGTTACTACTTTTAGTTAAAGTTACATAAATGCTTCCACATTTTGTACAGATTCTAAGAGGAAGTATTATTTGCTGAACAACATTACTGTTCATTTTCAACAAATTTCTTGTTTGTACAATTAATGTAAAGTGTTTGTTGTTGTTCAATCACACTCAGGTTGTAATAGCTATAATGAATTAGGTTGTAATTCAACCAACTGATATTGTTTGATTTATAGTAGTATATGTTTATCAGATTGATGTTGTTTATAATTGTTTGTAATAGCTAATGACCCATGAGCAATGAAGGCTAATCAACAGAGACACTATAAACTTTTATTGTCAAATTTAGGTTGAAAAAAATGAGCAATTTTTTCCGAAAAAATGAGTAAGTGAAACTCATTTTTATTTATAAAAAAATGGGTGCGCCAGTAAAAAAAATCATTTTTCCAGTATTATTTTTACTAAAGATGTTCTGTATGTACTCCAACTACTGCTCTAAAGGTAATAATACCTGGTATATCTTGTATTAAAAATTTATGTAAGTACAACATATATTGTAATGAAGTATAATTCTGTATTAAAATGAATTATAATACAGAAAGAGTATAACTCGTACAGAATCTGTATATTTTATACCGCCATTTACACATATGGAAGAAAGAATATTTTAAGTACTTATATTCCTTATGATATTGTTTAAATGAAGTTGATTACAATGATGGCACTCAACAGGGAAGATAATATGGAAGACTGTAATCAGACACACCAAGTAGTATCAAGATTAATTAGTCGAGACTTATTACCAGTTAATGAAAAGGAGATCACTGAACAATGGGCTAAAGAGACATATAATCATTGTCATCTTTTCACAACAGAAGTAACAGGGACTGTGTGGGAATCCCATCAAGATCTCAAGAAATGGATGTATGTAGCAAAAAATCTCATGAAGGACATTAAATGTCATGGTGTTGAAGCTGGCAGAGAAAGGATTGTTCATTTAGCTAATCATAAGTATAATCTTACCTTGCCAAGTGATCAAAATGGACTGATAAACGAATCTCTTGCTCCAGTGAACATCAATGATGTTGTTGAGATTGTTAGTAATCCAAGTTGGTATAATGATAACAAGTATGATAAACAAAATATCATCCATGATCTTATCTATGCCATAACAAGAAAGACAAATAATTTCTGGTTAATCACTGCTGAAAAAAAATGGATGCAGAAACATAATGTTACTTATGGTTTCAAAAGGTCAAAGAGAATTACTGAATCTAGAGGCTTTGTTTATAAGTTAATGAACAGCATCTTCAGTAATACTACTATAAGAATGTTCAAGCGAGCTATGCTATCTTCCTTAGGTGAGTATATTTCTGTGAGAGATAATGCTAAATTGTTGAAGAAGATTCAATCAGGAGAAGATTCTGAATACAGTGTAACTCCAAGAATGTTTTCTGGTGGGAAGGGATATATCATCCATTCTTTGAAGAAGAGTAATAATAATGGTGGTAGTAAAGGAAACCAGAAGTATCCGAAAGTTAAAGCATGGATTGAAGAATGTGTCGAAAAAAAAATGTCATTCAATTCTATTGTGAGACTGGTGAAAATATATTATCAAGAATGTTTAGAAAACTATGATTCTAATCTATTATCAGAAGATTTTAATGAAGAATCTACTGTTGTTTTAAAACAAAACTTCAGTCATCCTATTGAAACTGTGACAAATATTAAAGATTTGGATTTTAATAAGATGGATGACAAAATACACAATGATACATTGTATAATGAAACGAACAGTACTTCTGGGATACACCAAAGATCAGCAGAAATTGACCAAATGTTGTATTCCCAAAAAGATGATGCAACATTAGATGATGATGAGTTAAATGATTTGTCTTTACCATTATTTGCTGTTCCAGAGCTTCCGATATGTAAGTAGAATTTATTGTTTTTTTTTTGAACAAATTAATCAAATAGAATTGTAATTGCTTATGGTATAAATTTATTTTTGTATAAATTGGTAGGGAACGAAGTTGGAGAAAAGACTCGCAATTTAAACGCACAAGGTGAGTTTTTTCATCCTAATGGTGACTGTTAATAATTTTTTCTGATGCTCTTGTATATTTCTTATTTTATAAGTCTATTTTTTTATATAAATATATTAATGAATGTAGTATTAAATAATACAACAAGACATTTCAGAGGTGAGTTGTCAAACTTTAATTGGTGACGTGAACAATATAATTTCAAGTTTATCTTTTGTTCATCTTTTTTCGAATATTAATGTTACTGATATTGTTTTTAAATTTTATAAACAATTATTAAATTGACACAGTGGAACAGGATCATGGTAAGCTATATATATAATATTGATGATTTGTTATACATGAAATTTTTGGTTGAACAAAATTTTTAATTTGATAATTCCTTTTTTTCTGTGTTTTAATTTGAAAAAAAAACATTGATGTAAGTAATTCATAAAACAACACCACAACAAAATATTTATCATTCATATGTAATTATCTAATTTGCATTGATTACTTCATTTGTTTCTTGTCATTATTAGATTCTTGGAATATGTTGGATTAGACATTAGTAAGTCAATTGAATATTATTTATTTTGAACATTTTAATAAAACAACAGGTTTAAGATTTAAATTTATTTTCTAATCTATAATTCTTTTTCAATTACATTTCTAAATGTTTAGTAAACAATGTTAGCATTGATGATGATGGTAAGTTATACTTTTATTCTTAAGGTTAAAGAATCAGTTTTTTAACGTTTGGAACTAAATCTATTTCAATGTAACATTAATTGTTTATCTTTGTGTTTATTATAATAATTATATTCCAAACAAACTTACTTGTGTTTTTTATATCTATTTTTTTGGTTATAAGATGTAATGGAAAAATATGATAAACCTGACATAAACAATGGTGAGAAAAAAATATATAGATTATGTTGACTTTGTAAATAATACTAATCTGACATTGCAATAAAATATTACTCTTCATTTTCAAACATTAGATATGAAAAAAAACAAACAGATTCCTCCTAAAAAAAGAAGGTTTGAATACAGTGAGTGTTGGTTAAAATTTGAATTATGTCATTTTCTTATTATTAAATTTAATTTGTTTTATATATAATTTTTTCTTAATTAGTTGATGACAGTGACGATGAACTCAGTAGTACAGGTATATTGGAAAATCAACTTAAAAGACAAAAAAAGGTTGACAAAGTTTGCAAAAAAAAGGAAGTTCTAATTAGTTCTGATCATCCAGTTATGGTATGTAATAACACAATGAATAAATCACATAAATGTGTCTTTTGTAAGTGTTATGAATGCTATATGATAGAGTTGAAGAATGAAGACAAAAGTGGAAACTTGGTTGATAATATTGGAAACAATAACAAAAATCTTGTGAAGCATTGCAGAAAGAGATCCTCAAGGTGTAGAAAAGCGAGGAACATTTCTGAAGGACAATTAACAGAAAACACTTCCAAGAGAAATGGTTCAACAGGTAGAAATGGCACTATTTGCAATCATAATGATGAATTGTCAATTTTTACTGATGCAAGCTTTTTCAGTAGATCATATAAATCAAGAAACGAAAAAGTGAATGATTCAGGGAAGGCAAAAGTTTATTTACCAATTTTCTGTTCTGTTTGTGAAGCAGAAATTTGTAATAAAGTAAGTGTGTCAAAGTGATGTTTTAATGGGGATTGATACAATGCTTGAGAAAAATTTACAATAATTACATGTACAATTTTATATAATAAAAATAATAAAAAAACTTATTTGTCATAAAATTGGTCTTATTAATAACTTATTTTGGTCTAATTTTCATTCCCTATTTTGACCATAATTTATGTGGGACTCATTTTTATAAAAATAATCTATTCCTTATTTTGGTCTTAATACAAAAAATTAATATGAAATCCCTATCTTGGTCTTATATGTAAAGATTATCCTTAAAAATACTGTATTATGAGTCCCTAAAAAAACATAAATGAAAATTTGTCCTTATTTTGTCCTCATTAGGGGACAAAATTCCCTAAAAATACCTTAATAGTTAAAAAAAAAAAAATTTGTAGTACATTACGGTGTCCTTAAATTTTCCTTAAAAATTTTTTAGGGACAAAATAAAGGACAATTTATTAGCTGTGTTGTTAGTAAAAAGTTGAAAGCAGTCATTCCCACGTAGGGATTCACACTTGGCAAAGAAAGTGTCACTCGAAAACCGACCAAGGTAACCATCGAGTTGCCTGTATCGTCGCTGATGAATCTTGGTTCTTACTCTCCTTGATATATTTCCACTGAGATCTCTCCGAGATAACTGTGTAGTTGATGTGATGGTCCTTTCAGCTGCCTTGAGGCCTATGCCCCATAATTTTGCCAAGTGTACTGCGGAGCACTTTCCG
>Ga0136655_1001093_pt1 | contig 12377 bp, 10 predicted proteins | sample CPBDNA_2_FD_94863 | JGI IMG/M metagenome (GOLD analysis project Ga0136655, IMG submission 94863) | Freshwater to marine salinity gradient microbial communities from Chesapeake Bay, USA - CPBay_Spr_15_0.8_DNA (version 2) | ecosystem: Environmental > Aquatic > Marine > Coastal | place: USA...
GATTCTTAAATCTTTCTACCTTTTCGAAAGAAGTTTCAATACTGCAGCAATGAGTATCGACTCTAAAAGTCAAGGTACTATTAAGGCTTTAGAGAAAGCACTTGGTGAAAAACCTGAAAAAACAAAACCATACATGGACAGAGCAAAAGCTGCTCAAAAAACTACAAAGGAATTCGTTGATTATTTAGATGGAATTACTAAAAAAGTAGAAGGATGGTATGATGGTAGAGATCCAGAGACAGGTGCTCTTGTTTCACCAGATCAAATGGAAGACCATGCAAGGTACTTTACAGTGGATAACAACGGTGCTAACGGTAAAGAATTTCAAGCTAAAATAAACGAAACCAGAGAAAAACTTGCAGGTTACTTAAAACCACAAGTTCCAGGTATGGCTAAAGATTCTACTAATATTGAAACTTTAGATTTATACAAAAGTGCGCTAAACGCTTCTCAATTAATTGCAGAAGATGATAAAAATGGTGTTTCTGGGGTTAGTTGGATTAACGAAAATTTAGAACATAACCCTGCTGCAGGTCTTATGGCACTCATCGCGCGTATTAAAAACGACGCAAGAACCATGGAATCTGATGTTTTGGAGAAATTGGCTACACGTATAGATGCAACAGATTACAAGTTCGATAAACTTGAAGCTAAAGTTCTTGCCAAATCTACCTATGTTATGGAAGGCGAAGCATACGAAGCTGATATTTTATTGGTTGCTTCAAATTCGAAAGGAGCTCCTTCTATCACAGTTGGTGGTGCTAACATTAATGTAGAAGGTGGTGTTGGAAAATATCGTGGATCGGCTAATGGCATAGGTATTAAAACCTTTGCAGGTAAAATAGTTATCGATGGACCCGAGGGACCACAAAGTTTCGATTTCAATGACGAGTATACTGTTTTTAAACCAGCAGCAACAATTGCCGCTACTCAAATGAATCTATTGTACAAAGGCATCGAAAATCCTATGTCTATATCTGTACCAGGTTTCGCTGCTTCCGAAGTAAAAGTTTCTGCTCCTGGCATTAATTTAGTTTCTAAAGGCGGTGGAGTGTATAATGCTACCGTACCGGCTTCTACCAATAAAGAAGTTACCATTTCAGTTTCTATAACGAAAGATGGTAAAACCAAAACTGTTGGATCACAAGTATTTAGGGTAAGAAGTTTACCTCAACCCACAGCTCAATTAGGCGGTATTCCTAATGATGGTTTACCTAAAGGTAAGTCAGCTGTAAGTGCACAAACTTCTATTTTAGCTTCTATGGGTGCTGGATTTGCTTATGACTTACAGTATAGAGTACAAGGTTTCAAGATGATTATGGCCTATAAGAGAAAACCTCCAGTTATGGAAAGTAGCTCTAGCGGTGTACTAACTCCTGCAATGCAAAATCTTATTAGAAACGCAGCTCCTGACGATAGAATCCTTATAGAAGGTATTCGTGCTGTTGAAGCTAAATATGGTTTTAGTGCTAATCTAAGCCCGATTATCATCACAATTAAATAAATAAATAATTAAACATTTATTCGTTACTTTGCATAGTAGATATAAAGATATGAAGAAAACATTTGTAATATTTATAAGTTTATTGCTTGTTGTCCTTTCAGCTCAAGCACAATCAAGTAAATTTGAGGATTATACATACCCTCACACCGCTGTTAAGGAACGTAAAGCCGTTCCGTATCGTTATATTAGAGAAGCTAATGTAAAGTGGAGTAAACGTATCGAGCGAGTTATTGATGTTCGTGAAAAGCAGAATAAAATTATTCATTGGCCACGTAATCCTTTCTATTTAATAGTATGGAATGCAGCCATGGATGGAAGTGTTCCTGCTTATCGTGATGATTCTTTGACAAGTATTTTAACTCCAGAAGATATTACCAAAATGGCTAGTATCGAAAGTACTGTTAGTGTACCTAATCCAGATAATCCAGATGATCCATACGATTTGATACAAATCACCGTTACAGAGACTTATAGTCCCTCTAAAATAGAGAAGTACCGTATCATGGAAGACTGGATATTTGATTACAATTATTCTGACTTTAGAGCTAGAATTATTGCCATCGCTCCTTTATGGAGACCTCTCACAGAGTCAGGATTAGAGCTTGGTGAAGTACCATTGTTTTGGTTAAAAATGGATGATATCCGTGAAAAATTGTCTCAAGAAGAAGTTTTTAACTCCAAAAATAATGCCGCTCGAATGAGCTTTGATCATTGGTTTCAGACCAGACAATTCAGTAGCTATATAGTAAAAGAAAGCAATCCTTATGATATTGATATTGCGCAGTTTGACGAATACAAAGATGATGGAGTTGAAGCATTGTTAAAAAATGATGAGATCAAAAATGATTTATTTATTCTAGAACACGATCTTTGGGAATACTAATTTCAAAGACTTAAATAATCTAAAATGCGATTTGCTAAAGCAAATCGCATTTTTTTTTGCTCCATATATAACAACAGAGCATTTTCGTTTGACCTAAACAAGGTATTAAACCCATATCTTCGCGTCATCAAAAAATCATTCTTAAACCATATAGCACAAACCTCTCCTACTCCTCCGATGTACCAATTTGTGAGAGGAGATGGCATATACCTATTTGATAGGTCGAATAATGCTTATGTGGATCTCATTAGCGGTATTGCCGTAAATAACTTGGGACACAATAACAAGAAAGTAATACAAGCTATTAAAAAACAGGTAGACAAGTATAGCCATCAAATGGTTTACGGTGAATATGTTATCGGCCCGCAAATAAAATTAGCGAAAAGACTATCTAAATTATTACCTGATACACTAAACACCTTCTACTTTCTAAACAGCGGCAGTGAAGCGGTTGAAGGAGCGCTCAAACTTGCCAAAAAATATACAGGACGATCAAAACTAGTTGCCATGAAAAATGCCTACCACGGCAGTACGAGCGGCCCTCTAAGTATGATGAGTGACGAGTATTATTCTGGACCGTTCAAGCCATTGTTACCCAACATCCATTTTGCAGAGTTGAATGAGCTAGCTACTCTAGATATAATAGATGAGCAGACGGCAGCCGTATTCATAGAACCTATCCAATCTGAAAAAGGCTATATCCCCGTAACCCAAATATTCTTAAATGCACTGCGTACCAAGTGTAATGAAACAGGTACTCTTCTCGTTTTTGACGAGATACAAAGCGGTATAGGACGTACCGGAAAACTATATGCCTTTGAGCACTATAATGTGGTGCCAGATATACTGCTAAGTGCCAAGGCTCTGGGCGGCGGAATGCCGATTGGCGTATTTATCTCATCTAAAGAAATAATGAAGAGTCTTAGTGATAATCCTATACTTGGTCACATTACCACCTTTGGTGGGCATCCAGTGAGCTGTGCTGCGGGAAATGCTGCTCTTAAGTTTCTAACTACAAGTAGCTTGATGGACGAAGTAGCCGAGAAAGAAGCACTCTTCCGCGAACTACTCGTACACCCCAAAATAAAAGGAATCAGCGGCGTGGGACTTATGCTAGCCGTTCAACTCGAAAATTTTGAAGAAGTAGAACGTACCATGAAGCGTTGCATCGAACGAGGTGTTATCATTGATTGGTTTTTATATAACACAGATTGCTTGCGTATTGCGCCACCGCTTATCATTACCAAGAAGCAGATCAGAGAAGTTTGTGAGGTCTTAAAAGAGGCACTTGATGCAGATGAAGAATAACATTCTAACAAATAAAAGGATAGTTAAACTTGCTTAAACATAAGATCTTGTCCATAGCTATTTTATGCTTAAACCTGTAGCTCCCCAGAATTATTTGCTTAGTGAAAGGTTTTATAAACTCATTTAACTCTAATTTGTTACTATCTATATACAGTGATCGGATTTCAATTTTCTAAATATATTCCAACCAAGCTTGATGGCAGCAATTTTGATAATTTGCTAGACCTATTCAAGCAATTACTTCTTTATACTAGTGGTGACCCTGCTGAGGCTATTGATTGGATGAATGAACTGGATAAACAGCACAACATAACCAATAGCGAATATGGTATAGGTGACTTTATTCAAGATTTAAAAGATAAAGGCTTTTTAGATGAAGGCGAACATACAGGTGAATATGAAATCACACCTAAAATGGAGCAGGCTATCCGTAAAAATGCACTCGAAGAAGTTTTTGGAAAGCTCAAAAAAAGTGGAAAGGGAAATCATAAGACACGATTTACAGGCATTGGTGATGAGAATACAGGAGATGTGCGCAACTATCAATTTGGGGACAGTTTAGATCAAATTGCGTTGACTGAAAGTATAAAAAATGCTCAGCTGACGCGCGGAGATTCAGGTTTTATGAGCACCGAAGATTTAGTCGTAACTGAAAAAGAATACAAAACACAAACTAGTACCGTACTCATGATTGACATCAGCCATAGTATGATACTTTATGGAGAAGATAGAATTACACCCGCTAAGCGCGTTGCCCTAGCTCTGGCCGAATATATCAAAACACAATTTCCCAAAGACACACTCGACATCATTGTTTTTGGAAATGATGCTTGGCAAATAACGCTTAAAGAATTACCTTACCTAAAGGTAGGTCCTTTTCATACCAATACCGTAGCAGGATTACAGCTGGCAAGAGAAATTCTGAGAAGAAAACGGAATCCAAACAAGCAAATATTTATGATAACCGATGGCAAGCCTAGCTGCTTAAAAGAGGGTATAAAGTATTATAAAAACAGTTTTGGGTTAGACAAGAAGATTGTGAACAAGTGCTATAATGAAGCTGCTGCTTGTCGGCGATTAGGAATACCCATCACCACGTTTATGATAGCACAAGATCCATATCTTCAGCAGTTTGTTGAAGAATTTACGGAAACAAATAAAGGAAAAGCATTTTTTACAGGTCTCCAAGGTTTAGGAGAGATTGTATTTACTGATTACGCGAAGAACAAGAGGAAGAGAATGTAAGAATCATCTAAGATTACTGATTCGAGATATAAGAATTGATACTCATTATTAAATCCAGTATCGAAGCAAAAATTAATCAATACCTCAAACTAAAAGCTCAAAAATATATTAATGAAACAAACTACACTTGGCGAACTAAAAGCCAGCGGCTACAAGCCCCTTACCATAAAAGAAGAATTAAGGTTAAATCTTAGAAAAAAACTCGCGAAGAAAGAACCGATATTCACGGGAATAATGGGATACGAGCATTCCGTGATTCCAGATTTTGAACGCGCTATATTAAGTGGTCACAGTATCAACCTACTAGGTCTTCGTGGACAAGCCAAAACCAAAATGGCACGTCAACTCACAGGATTACTAAATGAATACATACCCTACATAGCAGGAAGTGAGATTAACGACGACCCCTTCGCCCCTATTTCATACTTCGGCAAGCTTCAGCTGCAAGAACAAGGTGATAATACGCCCATTGCTTGGTTACATCGAGATGATCGCTATGTGGAGAAATTAGCAACTCCAGATGTTTCTGTTGCTGACTTGATTGGTGACGTAGATCCGATAAAAGCTATTAATGAAAAACTAAGTTACAACGATGAAAGAGTAATTCATTATGGCATAATACCCAGAGCAAACCGCTGCATTTTTGTCATTAATGAATTACCCGATTTACAGCCGAGAATACAAGTCGCTTTGTTCAATATTCTGCAAGAAGGGGACATTCAAATACGTGGTTTTAAAATGAGGATGGTCTTAGATATGCAATTTGTGTTTACTGCTAATCCGGAAGATTATACCAATAGAGGCAGTATAGTAACGCCGCTTAAAGATAGAATTGGAAGTCAAATTCTAACTCACTATCCAAAGAGTTTAGCCATGAGTAAATTGATAACCTCTCAGGAAGCTAAAAAGGATGTAGAAAAAGAGAAGGTAGTCTCTATGCATGACTTAATTCCAACCCTCATAGAAAGGGTGGTTATAGAAGCACGTACCAGCGAGTTTGTAGATGCTAAGAGTGGTGTTTCTGCTCGTTTAGCCATATCTGCGTTAGAGAACATCTATAGTGGTGTAGAAAGACGAGTAGCTATAAACGGTGACAAAAAATCTTTGGTTAGAATTAGCGATTTAGTTAGCATAATCCCTGCTATTACTGGTAAAATAGAAATGGTTTACGAAGGAGAACAAGAAGGACCACTTAACGTTGCTAATCAGTTGATTGGAAAAGCAATTCGATCAGAATTCATCCAACACTTTCCAAATCCAGAGAAGCTAAAACGCAAAAAAAACAAAGAGGAAAATGACCTAAGCGATGGGAAGATAAACAATGAAGACGCTTTTGGAAGAATTACTGCTTGGTTTGAGCGCGGTAAGACCCTTGAACTTCATAATGATGCTAGCGATAAAGAGTATGGTAGAATCTTAAATTCGGTCGACGGTTTAGCCTTATTTATTGATGAACATATGCCGGACGCAAGACCTATTGAAAAAATGTTGTGGATGGAATTTGTGCTTCACGGACTTGCGGAGTACTCTAAACTTAGTAAAAATAATATGGATGAAGGAATCGAGTTTAAGGATTTATTGGGTAGCATGCTAAATTTTTAATACAACATACTACTCATAAATCATTCAGAATTAGTACCTTAATCTAGGGCCTCTATCTTTTGAAGAACGGCATTTGCTTCTGCTGTTTTAGCATCTGACGCTGTTCTGTTAACTGTACTTAATTTATATGCTTCAGCTAATAACTGTTCATACTGCTCTTCTAATTTTTCTTTTTCTGATTTCTTTTTGAATAATCCAAACATAACATAACAACAGATTTTTGCTAAATTAGATTTAGATCTGTAAAAAAAAGTATCGAAATAGCTAAAGTGAAGACACAATTACTGAAAAGTATAGCGCTGATTCCCGACATTTACTTCCTAAGGGGATTTCCTGCTACTACCTTTTAACTTTTGTATCAAATAGCCCTTCTTGTCTACCTTTCTTTTTTTTGACTTTTTTTGGATTAAACCCTTCCATACTATCGTCAAATGTGGCACAATGCTTGGCTTTACAAGCAGATATACCGCCTATAGTAAAGACTAATAAGAAAATATATGTGATAGTGCTCTTTTTCATAATAACAAATGTACCATGCTTAATCCATACAATTACGCAAAAAAAAGGCTGTGTGAACTAAATCACACAGCCTTATATTTCAATTGCTCTATTGAAACGAAATTATTTAGTTGCTTTCAGAGAAACACTTAAAGTAACGATATCATCAATAACGTAATCTCCTAAGTTTTGAAAGAAATTACCACTATTGTAGGTGATTCCCCATATAGTTCTGTCAAAAGTGAACGTAGAAGATGCCGTTACACCATTCTCGTCTGTTGTCATGGTATATGGTATAGTTACAGATTTGGTGACATCTTTAATGGTCAAATTTCCAGTTAAACTATCAGCAGTTCCTGCAGTCACTGTAAAACTTGCTGTAGGATATTTTTCTACTTCAAAAAAGTCGCCTGTAGTTAAATGACCAGCTAGCTTTGCTTTTGATTCAGCATCCATTCCTTCATCATTAACAGTTAGCTTTGTTAAGTCAATTACAAAATTTCCGGCAGTAACGATACCATTTTCAGTAGAAAGAGTACCTTCTTTTACCGCTGCAGTTCCTACGTGCGATCCTGTAGGTTTTGTACCATTCCATTTAACAGCACTTTCTGATGCTGAAACCGTGTATGTTGTGTTTGATTCTGATGCATTTGCAGCGTCTTGAGCATCACCTGCTTCTGTGGTTGATCCTGTTCCGCAAGCCATAAACATAGCTGCAATGGCTGATAGTAATATTATTTTTTTCATTGGGTATTTAATTTCAGTGCAAATATACATGTATATACATATATATTACAATAACCAACTGTAAACTGAAAAAGAGCCACCTAAGTAGCTCTTTTTCAGTTTTTAAAAATAATAATAAAACTATTTCTTCTTAGTCCCAGGTTTAGATATACTATCGCGCATGTCAGTATCTGCTTGAATATTTTGCATTTTATAGTAATCCATAATACCTAGGTTGCCGCTTCTAAAAGCATCCGCAATGGCCTTTGGAATTTCAGATTCCGCCAGTATAACTTGTGCTCTTGCTTCCTGAGCTTTTGATTTCATTTCTTGCTCACTAGCCACAGCCATTGCACGTCTCTCTTCTGCTTTTGCATTAGCTACTTTTAAGTCTGCTTCAGCTTGATCCGTCTGCAGCTCTGCTCCAATATTTTTTCCTATATCAATATCTGCAATATCAATAGAAAGAATCTCGAATGCTGTGCCAGCATCTAGTCCTTTTGCTAATACCGTCTTAGAGATCATATCAGGATTCTCAAGTACCGCCTTATGGCTTGTAGCAGATCCTATGGTAGTAACTATACCCTCACCAACTCTGGCTAGAATTGTATCTTCCCCAGCTCCTCCAACAAGTTGAGCGATATTAGCTCTAACGGTTACTCTTGCTTTTGCGATAAGCTGAATACCGTCTTTAGCCACGGCTGCCACAGGTGGAGTATTAATAACTCTTGGGTTTACTGACAACTGGACTGCATCTGCAACATCTCTTCCTGCTAAATCAATAGCTGCTGCCATATTAAAGCCCAGTGGTATATTAGCCTTGTCTGCAGAGATTAATGCTCTAACTACATTGTTTACATTACCGCCAGCCATAAAATGTGTCTCCAAGTCATTAGCTGTAACAGGAATACCTGCTTTATTTGCAGTTATAAGTGCGTTTATCACCAATGAAGGTGGCACTTTTCTTATCCTCATGAATACAAGTTGTAGTATCCCAACTTTAACATTAGATACTTGAGCTGTAATCCATAGTCCCACTGGGACAAAGTACATGAACAGGAAAAAAAGTAAAATTCCTCCGGCTAAAAATGGCAAAAATGATGGCATAATTTTTTTTAATTTAAATATTTATTTTTTTAATGAAAATTTTATGATCAATACGTTGAACAACTTCAATAGTTTGATTGGCGGGTATAAAATCACCATCAGCTATTACTTCTACTTTTTGATCATTGATAGACGCAGTTCCTGATGGTCGTAAAGCACTAATAGTTATTCCTGTATCTCCGACATTAACACTTATTTGGTCGAGGTTATTTGCCTTACCGATTATAGTATCCTTGCTCGCAAATCTATTCCATGCCCCGTCTCTAAAGGAGAAAAACAAAGCTATCGCCACAAACACAGATGAAGATATCAAAATAACGTTACCAGTACTTGACCCAAGAGTGTTATAACCTCCATAAACCCCAATACCTAGCAAAATGAATCCGATTGTACCTACAATGATTCCCGGAGTAATAAAAATCTCAATCAGTATTAAGATAATACCCACAAGAATCAAAGCTATTATTAGAGATAATGTCATTTATTTTGCGGCTAAGTTACAAAATAATGCTCAGAATAGGGCATTATTCCATTTCAGCGTATGCCGATATAGGAAGGCAGCTACAAACCAAGTTTCTGTCTCCGTAAGTATTATCTACTCTAGCTACACTTGGCCAAAATTTATTTTGCTTCGCATCTTCTGATGGATAGGCTGCTTTCTCTCTCGAATACGGTCTATTCCAGTCACTGCTAATTACTGACTCAGCTGTATGCGGTGCATTTTTGAGGACATTATCCTCTTTGTCTGCACTTCCGTTTTCTATCTCAGCTATCTCTTTTCGAATACTTAAAAGAGCATCACAGAATCTATCTAGCTCAGCTTTACTTTCACTCTCAGTAGGTTCAATCATAAGCGTACCTGGTATCGGAAAGCTTACTGTAGGTGCATGGAAGCCATAATCAATAAGTCTCTTCGCAATATCTTCTACTTGTACGCCTGATGTAATTTTAAGAGGTCTTGGATCCACTACCATTTCGTGGGCAACCGTTCCATTTTGGCCTGTAAAAAGCACATCATACCCTTCTGCTAATCTATGTTTCATATAATTTGCATTAAGAATGGCAGTTGCCGTAGCTTTTTTCAAACCTTCTGTACCCATCATTTTTATGTAAGCATAGCTTATCAGTAAGATACTTGCACTGCCGAAAGGAGCTGCACTTACTGCTCTCATAGCTTTATCTGAACTTATACCCTCTACAACAGAATGACCGGGCAAATAGGGAGCTAAGTGCTCTGCTACACCAATTGGGCCCATACCTGGACCACCACCACCGTGAGGTATACAAAATGTTTTATGTAAATTGAGGTGACACACGTCTGCTCCGATATTTGCAGGATTCGTATATCCTACTTGTGCATTCATATTAGCCCCATCCATATATACTTGACCACCAAATTCATGAATTACGGCTGTAATTGTTTTTATGGTTTCTTCGTAAACTCCATTGGTACTTGGATAGGTAACCATTGCTGCTGCTAAAATATCTTTATTCAACTCCGCTTTTTCGCGCAAATCATTCAGGTCAATGTAACCATTGGTGTGACATTTTACGATAACAATCTCCATACCCACCATAGCTGCACTCGCAGGATTAGTACCATGAGCAGATTCAGGGATTAATACTATTTTACGATGAGCCTGATTGGTATCTAGATAATATTGACGAATGGTCATTAATCCAGCATATTCACCTTGTGCTCCTGCATTTGGTTGAAGACTCACTTGATGGAATCCCGTAATTTCGGTTAAATCTCGCTCTAGTTCGTGAAGCATTTGGGTATAACCGTCTACTTGGTATCTAGGAGCAAATGGGTGAATGTTCCCAAATGATTCCCATGTAACAGGAATCATTTCGGTGGTGGCATTTAGCTTCATTGTACAGCTTCCCAATGCGATCATAGAATGAGCTAGCGAAAGATCTTTATTCTCTAAGGATTTTAGATATCTCAACATTTCGTGCTCTGTATGGTAGGAGTTAAATACGGGATGAGTAAGATAATCTGAATTTCTAGATAAATGAAGATCCCACATGCTCGAAACCTGATCGGTAAATGATGCCTGAGCTCCACTTACGTTAGCAAGTAGATTTACTAAAGTCTGAATATCTTCTATTTCTGTAGTTTCATCTAAACTAATTCCTACAAAATCAGTCGCATATCTTACATTGATATCATTCGCTTCTAATTCTACTTTTATTTGGGCTTGTAAGGCTGAATCTGCAACAATTGCTAAGGTGTCAAACGCACTATTATTTTTTAGTTCATATCCCAAAGCAACTAAATTGTTAGCCAGTATGCTGGTTAATTGATTTATTTTTTCAGCAATATGTTTAATTCGTTTGGGGCCATGATATGCAGCATACATACCAGCCATGATCGCAAGTAAAGCTTGAGCAGTACAAATATTACTAGTTGCTTTGTCACGCTTTATATGTTGCTCTCTAGTTTGTAATGCCATTCGCAATGCAGGATTACCATTAGCATCTTTTGATACCCCAATAATTCTTCCTGGCAAGCGTCGTTTATGCTCATCTTTGGTTGCAAAATAGGCGGCATGTGGACCACCATTTCCCATTGGAATACCAAAACGTTGTGTAGTACCTACCACCACCTCAGCGCCCCATTCTCCAGGAGCTTTGAGTAAGGTTAAAGATAAAAGATCCGCAGCAACTATGGTTTTAACACCCGCTGCATTTGCACGAGCGGTCATATCCTCGTAATCTTCTATAGCGCCCTCTCCATTAGGATACTGAACAAAAACAGCGAAGAATTCATTGGTAAACTCTACTTCAAATGGGTTTCCTATAACCACTTCAAGACCCAGAGGCTCCGCCCTAGTTTGTATAACGTCTATTGTTTGAGGAAAGGCTTTTTCTGAGACAAAAATCTTTTCGCCTTGCCCTTTAGGTCTTGCAGAGTGAAGCATAAACATAGCTTCTGCCGCAGCAGTCGCTTCGTCAAGCAAACTTGCGTTAGCCATTTCCATGCCGGTTAAATCCATAACCATTGTTTGGAAATTTAATAACGCTTGTAATCTTCCTTGCGCTATCTCAGCTTGGTAAGGAGTGTACTGTGTGTACCACCCTGGATTTTCAAGTATATTTCTAAGAATCACCTTTGGCGTATGGGTTCCATAATACCCCATACCAATGTAATTCTTAGCAACAATATTCTTATTACCTATGTGCTTTAACCTTTCTAACAGCTCTACTTCTGTAAGCGGAAGATCCAGCTCTAGTTCTTTTTGTAACCTTATTTCATCAGGTATAGTTTGTGAAATAAGTTGCTCGATATCGTTGTAACCAAGCATTTGAAGCATCTCTTTTTCTTCTTGAGCAGAGATACTATTGTGTCTATCAGAAAAGCGTTCTTTATACATCATTTAAAATATGTGTGGCAAATGTAAATTTTACCTAATCCTTAAACCGATATGTTAAATTTTAGTTTACAAAAAAGTTAATTTAGAATCGAAGTAATCTATAATTTATTTGTAGCCGAGAAAC
>Ga0136655_1001095_pt1 | contig 12348 bp, 11 predicted proteins | sample CPBDNA_2_FD_94863 | JGI IMG/M metagenome (GOLD analysis project Ga0136655, IMG submission 94863) | Freshwater to marine salinity gradient microbial communities from Chesapeake Bay, USA - CPBay_Spr_15_0.8_DNA (version 2) | ecosystem: Environmental > Aquatic > Marine > Coastal | place: USA...
AGATTTATCAAAGTCAGATATTGATGAGATCGTTTTAGTTGGTGGTTCTACAAGAATACCTGCTGTACAAGAAGCTGTTGAAAAATTCTTCGGAAAAGCACCAAGTAAAGGTGTAAATCCTGATGAAGTTGTTGCTTTAGGAGCTGCAATTCAAGGAGGAGTTTTATCTGGAGATGTTAAAGATGTATTGCTACTAGACGTTACACCTTTATCTTTAGGTATTGAAACAATGGGGAATGTTTTTACCAAATTAATTGATGCAAACACAACCATTCCAACAAAAAAATCACAAGTATTTTCAACTGCTGTTGATAATCAGCCTTCTGTAGAAATTCACGTTTTACAAGGTGAAAGAGCAATGGCTGCTGATAATAATACCATTGGTCGTTTCCATTTAGATGGTTTACCACCAGCACAAAGAGGCGTACCGCAAGTAGAAGTTACTTTTGATATTGATGCCAATGGTATCATTAAAGTTTCTGCTTTAGATAAAGGAACAAACAAATCTCACGAAATTAGAATTGAAGCTTCATCAGGATTATCTGAAGAAGATATCAAGAAAATGAGAGAAGAAGCTGAAGCAAATGCTGATGCTGATAAAATTGCAAAAGAAACTGCTGAAAAAATTAACGGAGCTGACTCTATGATTTTTCAAACAGAAAAGCAATTAAAAGAATTTGGTGAAAAATTATCTGCGGATAAAAAAGAACCAATTGAAGCTGCTTTAGTTGAATTAAAAGCTGCGCATGAATCTAGAGATTTAGCTCAGATTGATGCTGCAATGGAAAAAATCAACGAAGCTTGGAAAGTTGCCTCTGAAGAGATGTATGCTGCACAGGGTGGTGCTGAAGGAGGCAATCCTGGAGCTGATCAAGGTCAACCAGATGCTGGAAAAGCAGATGGAGACAATGTTGAAGATGTAGATTTTGAAGAAGTAAAGTAAGCAGAGAACCAAAATTTCTAATGAAATTTTGTGTAAATCGCTTATCCCAAACTTGATTTGGGATCTCTTCTACAAAATAAGTAGTTAAAGGTATCCCGCTTTTTAGCAGAACCTTACAATAAATATTTCTAAATAACTTTAGAATCTAAAACGCAATCATTAAATTGATTGCGTTTTTTTATAGATACAAAGTGCCTACTTTTATTTACATTTGATACTTATGAAAAAAATAATTTTCCTTACAGTTTTATCATTGATTCTATTTTCTTGTAATACAGAAAAAAACACCTCTTTTAAAATTGGCGTTATTGCAGATTGCCAGTATTGCAATTGCGAGGTAAAATGGAATCGATATTACAAAAAAGCTCCACAAAGATTAAAAGAGGCTGTTGCGGTTTTAAACGAAGACTCATTAAATTACACCATTCATTTAGGTGACTTTATCGATCAAAAAATGAGTAGTTTAGATAGTATTTTACCAACGTGGAACAGCTTAAAATCTAAATCTTATCACGTTCTAGGAAATCATGATTTTGATGTAGATGATACAAATAAAGAAAAAATTATAAAAAAGTTAAATCTAGAAAATAGATACTATAGTTTTATTAAAAACGATTGGCGTTTTATAGTTTTAGATGGAAATGATTTAAGCTTTTACGGAACAACATCTAAAGAAAAAACACAGCAGACTGACTCACTTTTTAATCAACTAAAAGATAAAAATCTTCCTTATTTAAAAAAATGGAATGGTGGCTTGAGCAACACTCAACTAAATTGGATTCAGCAAGAATTAAACAAAGCTGTTCAAGAAAATCAAAAAATTGGTTTTTATTGTCATTTCCCTATTTTCCCTGTGGATGAACATAATATTTGGAATAGAGAGCAATTTGTATCATTGATAAAACCCTACAAAAACGTGAAGTTATTTTTTAACGGACACAATCATGCAGGTGCTTATGCGTTTGTGAATAATGTGCATTATTTAACTTTTAAAGGAATGGTTGACACAGAAAATACCTCTGCTTTTGCAAAGGTGAAATTTGAGAAAGACACTGTTTTTATAGAAGGCTTTGAAAGAGAAATTTCAAGAAAATTAGTCATTAAATAAATTTCTTTTTTTTGAAAAAATACAATCAAACCAATTTCTTTAAACATACTTTTTGCGAATTTCAACAAGTTGATGATTTTGAATTTCCAGAAAACACAAATTACAAAAGTAAGTCAGAAAGCGAATATTTTTATGCTGATGAAGGCGTTTACAGAAAATCTAATCATTGGGGAAGAGTTGCCAATTGTAGGTGGAAATTAATTGCTAAGAAAAACTATAAAAATCAACAAATAGTTATTGGTTTTGCAAAATGGCTAGACTTCTACCCTATTAATTCAAATGAAAAAAATTTTTATATTGAAGTAAATTTCGAACAAAACACGGCACAACTAAGACCTAAAAAAGAAAAAAATATTGGATACTTATTTACTTTTTCTGAAGCACAAAAGAAAAAAAAACAAATTTATCATCTTCTAAATGATAACAAATGGGCAAAATATTTTGATTTAGAAATAGCCGAATTACGTTTTAAAACTATTACAAAATTTATCAACTCTAATAAAACTTTGCAAGAAATAAAATCTGAATTTAAATAACGCCTTTTTAAATATTTAAAACGTAAAAAATCTTCTAATTCAAAATAAATTTTACCATCTTTATAATATGATAATTGTTTTCGATTATTTTATCAAAGTCTTTCTCATTGCACAAACTGATTGGCTAAAATACTTTTTCCCTTAAAAAAAATAAAGAAGCAAGATTGTTTTAGTTTTTTAATCTTTGAAAAATAAAAAAAGATAAAAAAATAAAGTTTCAATTGCATCTAAAATATATTCTTCAAAATGCACAGCAATATCATTAACAACTCTTAATCTATCATTTTTTGATGTTTTCTTTTACTTGATTATGTATTCATCTCAAAAGGACCCTCTTGTTTTAAAGCAATCAAAACAACAACAAACTGACATACAAATGAACATATTATGAGATTTCTCCTAAAGTCGAAATGATTGGCTTCCCTAAAACTTTATGTATTTTGCGTCTTTGTGAGATTTTAGTTATATTTTAATCCTAAAAAATACAATTCGGTATGTTATTTGTTTTACTATGTTTAAAACGTCAGATATTTGGATTGTAACAGAAAACAAACTCTTAAAACTATACGTATGAAAAAAATAATCTTTGTCATCATAATTATTTTAACTAGCATTTTAAAGACAAATGCACAGGAAAAAACGTTTAATTTAATAGTAAATATTACTGGATTAAATTCAGATAAAGGAACTTTATTAGTTGGTATTTATAACAATAAAGAGAACTTCTTAAATAAACAATTTAGAGGTGAAATGTCAAAAATAAAAAATAGAAAATCTGTCGTAATTTTTAAAAATTTACCAAAAGGAGAATATGCAGTTTCATTTGTGCATGATGAAAATGATAACAAAAAAATGGACACTAATTTTTTAGGAATTCCTAAAGAAGATTATGGATGTTCTAACAATGCAACTGGTTTTATGGGGCCTCCAAAATATAAGGATGCCAAATTTATGTTAGAAGAAAACAAATCAATTCATATTGAAATTTAAAAAAATATCAACTTAAAGCAACCCAAAATAAAAAATACATCTTAATTATTGCACTTTTATTTGCAGTAGTTGTTATTGTGCTTTGAAAATACCTAACAGAAACACAAAAGGAATTTGGCCTTTTAATAAAGGGGAAAATGGCAGAAGTTTCTCAACTTTTTAAAAGAATATCAAAAACTGAACCCATATAATCGAAACCTACTTATTATGCAACAATCATAAAAATTTCAGGAGGATTTAATGTGGAGAAGAAGCATTTTTCAATGCAAAATTAACCAAATCAAAAGAATTTATAGATTTCGCTAAATCAAATTATTACAAAAGTCTAATTAAACACTACCTGTAATGCTTTTGATAGTCAAAAATAAAGTATAAAATTATCTAAAAAAACAGTTAATAGTAGGCAAAAGCATTCGCAATTGCCCCTAACAACCCAAGAGTAATTTCAGGAAACGTAAAATAGAATATACGAATAGAGCGTTTTTTTCGGAAAGATATTTTCTTGTGGCAAAGTTAAGAAAGCTATGAAGTTAAGGGGGGAGAAAAATAATGAAAAGTAATTTTATCAAAAATTCTTGATTTGTAAAACCAAAGAGATTTTAAAGGATGTTTGGAATAATATTCAGTTAAAAAATACCATTTTCAGTAATTACTGTTGCCAGCTTTCTGAATGTTTTTTTTTAAGAAAGTATTTTATGAATTAAATCTTGTTTCTCTTTTTCATCATCGCCAAAAAGCCATTGTAGCACATTATCTTCCCAAATTTGTTCTTTTTCAGTTTCGGTAATTATGTTTTGTGCTATTGCCAAATCTAAAATTTTTCCTGGATAAGAAGATTGTTTGTCGTTTTCCATTTCTCCTAAAGGATAAGGATCATCTAAACCCATTAAAACTTGATTAGTTCCTTGTCTTTTAAACATTAATTTAAGTGAATCTGTATCGTGAACCAGCGTATCAAAAAAGATATTTTTATGACCAATAGCCTTTCTTGGATGTGTTTTTCCTTCAAATAAATCTGGTCTTCCATCAAAGCCTTGAATTCTTCTTCCTAAATTCATTTGGGCTAATTGACCTCCATGTGCAAAACACGTTCTAATATTTGGAAAACGCTCTTGCATACCATTTAAGGTATAAAAATGATAGGCATCTCCACATTGTGCCAACATCCAAATTAAATGAAAACGCCAGTTAGTGTTTTCTAATTTTATCATTTTATCTCCATCATAAGGATGAATTTCGATGGCTAATTTGTATTTATCTGCCAATTCAAAAATTCGATCATTTTCTTCATCAAAAACACATCGCCATTGTCCAATAGAATCCATAAAATGCGTTGGTAAACACAAAACTTTTAAACCTAACTCTTCTACACAACGTTTCATTTCATCTAAAGCACCATAAATAAAACCTGGGTGTACCACAAAACCACAGGTAAACTTAGAGGGATGATTTTTTTGCACTTTTGCATTAAAATCATTTTGAAAGCGCAACGCCTTTTTCATTTCCTCTAAACGCAAACCATTTCCATATAATTGAGAAAGATTTAAAACAACTGCATGATCTAGCTTATTTTTTTCCATCCAAAGTAATTTCTCATCTAAGAAAAAACTAGAGTGTGTAACAGGTCTGCTCCAATCTTTTTGTAACATATGTTTTCGTTCATCATCAACCCAAAAAATTTCTTTTTCCTTCATAAATTGAGGGATTTCTTCAGGATAAGGTAATAAATGTGAATGTCCGTTAATTCGAAGTTTGCGAGTCATTATGAAAGATTAAAAAATGAAAATTTAAAGATTGTAAAACAATATACACTGAAAATTAGTGCTCCTTACTGCTTGCTTTTTCTGGTTCTTCCATGGTATCTCCACATTTATCACAAGTACATTTTTGTTTATCTGAATAAAAAGTTTTGAATATTTTCTGCATATCTGTTTCTATATTTTTTACCAAAAATTCTTCGCTATATAATTGATTCCCACAATTTTCACAATACCATTGTAAAGCATCCATCATATTTTCTGAGCGTGGATATTCTATGACCAAACCAACTGTGTTTGCCTTTCTTTGTGGTGAATGTGGTACTTTTGCAGGTAATAAATAAATATCACCTTCGTTAATTTCTACATCAATCTGTTCTCCTTTATCGTTAATGATTTTTAAAATCATATCTCCTTCAACTTGATAGAAAAATTCTGGAGTTTCATTATAATGGTAGTCTTTTCTATTGTTTGGTCCCCCAACAACCATCACAATATATTCGCCGTTTTTCCAAACTTGTTTGTTACCAACTGGTGGTTTTAATAAATGACGATGTTCATCAATCCACTTTTTAAAATTTATTGGTTGTACTAGCTTACTCATATTCTTTAGATTTTTAAAATCAAGAGACAAGATACAAGATTTCATCTTTATCTATCTTTTTTCTTTTCTCTCTATTCTCGATTCTTTTTTATTATTACAAACTCTTAGTTCTTCCACCATCTACAGGTAAATTAATTCCGTTGATATAACTTGCTTGTTCACTTGCTAAAAATACAATTGCCGCTGCAGTTTCTGATGGTTTTGCAAAACGTTTTGCAGGCACATAGTTTTTCATAATTTGTGCCATTTTTGCTTCAGTAGTATTCCCGTTTTTGGCTTTTATTTTAATAATTTGATCTAGCCGTGCTGTGTCTGTAAAACCTGGCAACACATTATTTACGGTAATTCCATGATTACCAATTTCTTCTGCCAACGTTTTTGACCAATTACCAACTGCATTTCTAATAGTATTGCTAACTCCTAAACCAGGAATTGGTTCTTTTACAGAAGTAGAAATCACGTTAATAATTCTACCAAAACATTGTGTTTTCATGAAAGGTACAAAAGCTTGCGCTAAAATTTGATTGCAAATAACGTGCATCTGAAACGCATTGATCAACTCTGTAGAAGTTGCCGAAAGTAAATCGCCACTTTTTGGACCTCCAGTGTTATTGATTAAAATATGGAATTGTAATGTTGATGTTTCTAATACTTGTTTTAATTCTTCTGGTTTTGAAAAATCAGCAATTAAATAACTGTGATTTTGTGTTCCATTGTTTTTTAATGCCGATAAAACTGTTTTTAGTTTTTCTTCATTCCTTGCGATTAAAGTTACGTTTACACCTTCTTCTGCTAATAAAATAGCAGTTGCTTTTCCTATTCCTTGTGTACTTCCGCAAACTAGTGCGTTTTTGTTTTGTATGTTTAAATTCATATTTAAAATAGATGTAAGAAAAAAGTCAAGAATTAAGATTTTCTATCTTTCTTCTATTTTCTTTTATCTTGATTCTTAATTTTTATTTTCTAAAATCATTTCCTTTATCTTAACTGCTTTCTCAAAATGATCTAATGTGCGTGTTTCAATCCACCACTTAGCGACTTCCATTCATAATTTTGGATTGTGATTTTTGTTGTTGACAAACGCATAAAAACACATTGTCTTTCTTTTCAATTTTGTCATTGCAAACTTGAATGATTTTCTCCTTAATTGCTTTATTTATAATTTATACAAATGTTCTTAGCTTCCGTAAAAAAACGTAATGCTTCAAAACCTCCTTCTCTGCCAACTCCAGAATCTTTTACGCCACCAAATGGTGTTCTTAGATCTCTTAACATCCAGGTATTTACCCAAACAATTCCTGTGTGTAATTGTTTAGAGAATTGCATTGTTCTATTTAAATTATTTGTCCACAAAGTTGCAGACAAACCATATTTTGTTTCGTTGGCTAAAGTTAAAGCTTCTTCATCAGTTTTAAAAGACATGATAGTAACAACTGGTCCAAAAATTTCTTGTTGATTCAAATTACAACTATTATCAGAAACTTCTATAATTGTGGGTTGTAAATAATAACCGTTTTCACAATTTTCTACCGCTACTCTATTTCCACCAAATAATATTTTTCCATTTTCTTGTGCTGCAATATCAATATAACTTTTTACTTTTTCTAAATGTTGTTTAGATACTAAAGCACCTAAATCGGTGTTTTCTTCTGATGGATGTCCAACTTTTAATTCAGACACTTTTTGAATAAAATCTTTCTTGAATTTCTCATAAATTGTTAACTCAACAAAAATTCTACTTCCACATAAACAAATCTGCCCTTGATTTGCAAATGAAGAACGAACTGTGGTTGCTAGCATTTTCTCATAATCGCAATCTGCAAAAATGATATTTGGGTTTTTTCCACCCAATTCTAAAGATAACTTTTTAAACATGGGTGCAGCAACTTTGGCAATATGAGCACCTGTTTTTGTGCCACCTGTAAACGAAATTGCTTTGATTTTTGGATGTGCTACAATTGCTTGTCCTGTAGTAGTTCCTAAGCCATGAACAATATTTAAAACGCCTTTGGGAAGGCCAGCTTCTGTGCAAATTTCGCCTAATAAATAGGCAGTCATTGGCGTAATTTCACTCGGTTTTGCGATTATACAGTTTCCTGCAGCAATTGCTGGGGCAATTTTCCAAGTAAATAAATATAGTGGTAAATTCCAAGGAGAAATACAACCTACAACTCCAATTGGTTGACGTAACGTGAAATTAATTGCGTTTAATCCAACACTTTCATGCGCTTCTGATGAAAACTGCGTAATGGCATTGGCAAAAAACTGGAAATTGCTTGCTGCTCTTGGAATATCTATTTGTTTTGCTAAACTGAGTGGCTTGCCATTATCTTTTGATTCTACTGCTGCCAAAAAGTCTAACTTTTGTAGAATTAAATTTGCAATTTTTAACAAGATTCTACTGCGTTCTTCTAAAGTTGTGTTGCTCCATTTTGGAAAAGCTTTTTCTGCTGCTTCAACAGCTTTTTCTACATCTTCCTTTGTTGAATTTGGAATTTGTCCATAAACCTCTCCAATTGCTGGATTATAATTATCAATATAATTACCCAAAATTGGATTTATAAATTCGCCATTGATATAGTTTTTTATGTTCATTTAGATAAAAAATTTAATCCTTTAAATCTGTGTTTAAAATTGATACACAAATCTTAATTCCTTGTCTTATATTACCAATTCTAATATTTTCATTTGGGCTGTGTTGATTGTTATCCATATTTACCATAGGTACTATGATTGCCGGAATTTTTAATTGATTTATGGCTGAAACAATTGGTACTGTACCTCCCATTGTTCTTATGCTTACAGGTTCTTCTCCAAAAGTTTTGGTTAATGTACTTCTTAATTTTTCTCCAAAAGGCGAATCTAATGGTGTTCTAAAAGCATTAATGCTTGGATTACTTTTAAATGTAATTATTTTTGAATTAGCCAAACGTTCTGCATCTGTTGGAATGCTATCTAAGACTAAAAAACCCTGATTTTCAATATGATTTTTTATTTTATTCAATTGACTTTCGCCATCAGTTTCTAAAACTAATCGTACATCTAAATCTGCTTTTGCATATGCTGGAATCACGGTTTTTAATCCTTTCCCTTGCCAAGAAGTCCCTATTTGACGGATATTTAAAGACGGATATTGTAATGCTTCTTGATAATTATTCCCAACCTTTTCAGATTGATAAATTCCTAATTCCTTATTTAAAGAAGCCGTATTATTGGGCACTGCATTCAAAATATTTTCTGCGGATTCAGAAATTATAATTCCCTCATAATACTCTTTTATCAAAACTTTGCCATCCTCAGATTTCATGCTAGCCAAAAGTCTTGAAAGCGTAAAAACAGGATTACTTACATAATTTCCATAATGACCACTATGTTGTGGTAATTTAGCTCCATAAGCAGTAATACTACAAGTAGCAATACCTCTGCAACCAAAGGTTAACGTTGGTTTATTAGAATTATGAATTGGGCCATCCATAATAATCATATAATCGGATGCATACGTTTCTTTGTACTTTTCTATGGTTGATAAAAATGCATTGGAACCGTATTCTTCTTCTAAATCAAAAATAATTTTAATGTTAAACTTTGGTTGCTGATTATTGGTTTGTAATAATTCCAAAGCAGATAAAAACATGACAATGGGTGCTTTATCATCTGCAGCAGCTCTTGCAAAAATGCGCCAATCATCATTGATGCCCTTATTTAAGTTATCCCAAGAAATGGTATTCCAATCTCCAGTATTGGATTGCTCTTTTAATTCAGGAATAAAAGGATTTGTTTGATTCCAAGCATTTGGATTTACAGGCTGCCCATCTAAATGAAAATAAAATAAAACTGTTTTTAAAGATGGGTCTGAAACACGCTCCGCAAATAAAATTGGCAATGTAGTAGCTTCTAAATTCTGAAAACTAAAACCAACTTTTTTAAACTTCTTTTTTACCCAAGAAATGTTTTTATACATAGTTAAAACATTTTCTGGCAAATTAGGGATGCTTACAAATTCTCTATGACTTTCTAATACCGTAGGAAGTTTAGCATCTATTTGTTGGTACCAATTTTGTTGGGAACTGACTATAAAAGACAAAAAAATAAAGATAAGATTTATTATTTTTTTCATTTTATTGTTTCTTATACGCAGTAACTTTTATCTCCACCACCAAATCTGGATGTGGCAATTGATGCACTGCAACTGTAGTTCTTGTTGGACCAGTTTCTTTATCAAAAAATTCTGCATAAGCTTTGTTGTATCCTGCAAAATCGTTCATGTTTACTAGAAATGATGAAACATCAACTACATCTTTTAAACTTGCCCCAACAGTTTGCAAGTTTTTATCGATGTTTTGTAACACTTCTCTGGTTTGGGTTTCTACATTTAAATATTTTGTTCCCATTTCATCAATAATATCAACGCCAGCAATACTATTATCTGCTCTTCTAGAACTTGTTCCTGATACAAAAATAAAATCTCCTACAACTTTTACATGTGGATATGCGCCTCTTGGTGTGATCATAAATTAGCCCCTCTTAATCTCCCCAAAGGGAAGAAACTTCAAACCGGGTAGAATTTGAAATTCTTTATTAATATTAATTTTTTTATCAAAAAAACTAATCCTCTTTTCTTCGCAATTTTGCTTACTCCTTCCTTTTGGGAAGGCTGGGATGGGCTTCTTCTTTTAAAATCTCGTTTGTTTCTTTAATCACGCTCTCTAAAATGATTTTTAATTCATCTTTTGTCATTTCTAAATGTGTGTGCACTTCATCTCCAGAAATTAAATTCAACAACGCTTTATCTTGTGCTCTTCCTCTTTTCATGGCTTCATTGTAACCTATATTTTCATTGAAAGTTACTAAAGAATATTTAGATGAATACTGATTTGGAAACGTCTTTTCTAAATCCATTTCTATCTTTCTTTTTTCTTTAAAAATAGGATTTGCAACGTGATCTCGCATTTCATAAAAATTATCAATCGCTAACTCTGCAATGGCATCTGTATCGTGTTTTCTTGCTTTTTGATAGGCTTTAAAAACAGCATTCCAGTCTCCTAATTTTTGATTTAAAATTTCATCAAAAACAACCACATCTTCAAAAGAAGCGTTCATTCCTTGGCCGTAAAAAGGTACAATTGCATGCGAAGAATCGCCCATTAACAAGGTGTTATTTTGATAAAACCAAGGCGAACATTTTACAGTTCCTAAAGGTCCTGTTGGGTTGTTGGTAAATTCTTCTAATATATTCGGAATTAAAGCTAAAGCATCAGGAAATTCTTTTTCAAAAAACTCCGTAATTTTTACTTCGGATGTTAAATTCTCGAAATTAAATTCGCCTTCGTCATAACTTAAAAACAACGTTACTGTAAAACTACCATCCATATTGGGTAAGGCAATCAACATAAAATCGCCTCTTGGCCAAATGTGTAAATGTGCATTACTTATTTGATGATTTCCGTTTTTATCAGCAGGAATTTCAAGCTCTTTATAACCGTGATTTAAATAATTTTGAGAATAACTAAACAAAAATTTACGTTCAGACATGTAACTTTTTCTCAAAGAAGAACCTGCTCCATCAGCTCCGAAAATTACATCAGCATTTATAGAAAATTCTTCTTTCGTTTTATAGTCTTCAAAATATGCAACTGTGTGTTCAATATCAACATTTTTGCACTTTTTATTAAAATGAATGTGTACGTTTTCGTGCTTCTCTGCTTCATCTAATAAAATTGCATTTAAATCTCCTCTTGAAATTGAGTTGATATATTCATTTTCTCGTCCAGAATAATTGGATGAAAACGTATTTCCTTTTGCATCGTGCATTAAACGACCATACATAGGAATACAGATTTCTCTGGCTTTTTCTTCCATATTACATAAACGCAAAGCTTTCAAACCTCTGTCTGATAATGCTAAATTAATGGATCTTCCTGCAGAAATGTCCGTAGTTCTTAAATCGGGTCTACTTTCATAAACCTCAACTTTATACCCTCTTTGTGCGAGTCTTAATGCTAATAATGAGCCGCATAAACCTGCTCCAATTATTAATATGTTATCTTTTTTATTCATTTCTATTATTTGTCAGTTCGGGCGCAGTCGAGAACTAATTAAAACCTCTCGACTGCGCTCGAAGAGACATTTCTTATTATTTTAATAAACCTTTCAAAACTAAAACCATTTGATACACATCCTCAAAAGAAGTATACATTGGCACGGGTGCAACACGAATTACATCTGGTTCTCGCCAATCTGTAATGATGTTGTTTTCAGTTAGTTTTTTGTGCAAACTTTTATCCGCATTTTTTACTTGAATACTTAATTGGCATCCTCTTTCTTTTGGATTATTTGGGGTGATAATTTTAATATCCTCAGCATTTATTTCATTGATTAAAAACTCAAAATAACCTGTTAGCTTTTCTGAT
>Ga0136655_1001097_pt1 | contig 12312 bp, 9 predicted proteins | sample CPBDNA_2_FD_94863 | JGI IMG/M metagenome (GOLD analysis project Ga0136655, IMG submission 94863) | Freshwater to marine salinity gradient microbial communities from Chesapeake Bay, USA - CPBay_Spr_15_0.8_DNA (version 2) | ecosystem: Environmental > Aquatic > Marine > Coastal | place: USA...
GTGACTCTGTAGGGAGTCGAACCCCAAACCTTCTGATCCGTAGTCAGATGCTCTATCCAATTGAGCTACAGAGCCCTTTCCCTTAATCGAGTACTTCTATCTTCCGATTAAGGGCTGCAAATATACAGAGTTTGTTTATAGTCCGAAAGCCTTTTTTATTTCTTCTTGCTTATCCAACTTTTCCCAAGTAAAGAGTTCTACGTTCATCTCTTTTACGGTGCCATCTGCGGCATGAAAATGCTTGGTTACAAGCTCTGGGTTTCTTCCCATATGACCGTAGGCTGCCGTTTCGCTGTAGATAGGGTTACGCAACTTCAAATTGCGCTCTATTATACCTGGCCTTAAGTCGAATATCTGCAGTACTTTCTCTGCAATTTGACCATCGGTCATATTTACCTTCGAAGTACCATAGGTGTCTAGAAATACACCCATGGGCTCTGCAACACCGATAGCGTATGAAACTTGAACAAGCATTTGTTCAGAAACACCTGCAGCAACCATATTCTTGGCAATATGTCTCATGGCATATGCGGCAGATCGGTCTACTTTGCTGGGGTCTTTACCTGAAAAAGCACCGCCTCCATGAGCTCCTTTTCCACCGTAGGTATCAACAATGATTTTTCTGCCCGTTAAGCCGGAATCTCCGTGGGGACCACCAATTACAAATTTCCCAGTGGGATTGATATGAAACTTGATATCCTCACCAAAGAGTTTTTGTGTTGCTTCGCCAAAGGAATGCTTCACTCTTGGAATTAAGATTTTAATCATGTCTTGACGAATCTGAGCAAGCATGACTTCGTCTGCACCAAAATCATCATGTTGGGTAGAAACTACAATAGCCTCAATTCTCTCAGGCTTATTGTCGTCACTGTACTGAATGGTAACTTGGCTTTTGGCATCTGGACGTAAATACTGGATACTATCATTTTCTCTTCTCAGTGCAGCCAGTTCTCTCAAAATTCGATGGCTGATCTCCAAAGCCAAGGGCATATAATTCAAGGTCTCATTCGTTGCATAGCCAAACATCATTCCTTGATCTCCTGCACCCTGATCTTCTGGAGTTCCCCTGTCTACGCCTTGGTTGATATCTGAACTTTGATCGTGAACGGCATTCATAATTCCACAACTGCGACCGTCAAACATATAGTCGCTTTTCACATAGCCAATTTTATTAATGGCATTGCGAATTACCTTGTGAAAATCAATGCTTGATTTCGACTTAACCTCGCCAGCAACCACCACTTGACCCGTGGTTACCAAGGTTTCACACGCCACTTTTGAGTAGGGATCGAAAGCCAGATAGTTATCAAGTATGGCATCTGAAATTTGGTCAGCAACTTTGTCTGGATGACCTTCCGAAACCGATTCTGATGTAAAGAAATAGGACATTTTACGATTTTAAAAGTTTTGGGAACTTTTTAATCTGATATTCCAAAATAAAGGCTAAAGCTTAGTGAATCACTGCTTTAGCTTTTTTTATTTGTGGTTGCAATCAGTCAAATTATTCCACTGCCGCCAAAAGTAATACAAAAGGGCTGTTTACTCCTAAATTCTCGCATATCTTTGAAGCGCTTATCGAGAAAGACCGAGGGATTGGGCCCTAAGACGTCTTGGCAACCCATCTTCTGAGATGAAGGTGCCACTTCCCACCCCGAATAGGGGTAGATAAGATTGCAGGTTTTTAACTTGTGTCTTTCTCGTTGAGCGATTATTGAACTCAGATTAAGCGAGAATGACTTTAGAAGAATTAGCGAAAGAAAAAGTACTCATTTTAGACGGTGCCATGGGCACTATGATACAGAGATATAATTTGACGGAGTCAGATTATAGAGGTGATCGATTTGCCGACTGGCCTTCTCCACTTCAAGGAAATAATGATCTCATTAGCTTAAGCCAACCAGATATTTTAAAGGCTATTCATAAGGCCTATCTGGAAGCAGGTGCAGACCTATTGGAGACGAATACCTTCAATTCGAATGCTATTTCAATGGCAGATTATCATATGGAACATTTGGTAACGGAATTGAATGCAGAGGCGGTTAAATTAGCCAAGGCTGCGATTGCAGAGTATCAGCAAGAAACCGAGAATAGACCTGCTTTTGTAGTGGGTAGCATAGGTCCTACCAATAGAACGGCTAGCATATCCCCAGATGTAAATCAACCTGGTTACAGAGCTGTGAGTTTTGATGACTTAGAGCAGGTGTATTTCGAACAAGCCTTGGCTCTCATTCAGGCGGGTGCGGATGCTTTAATGGTCGAAACGGTTTTTGATACGCTTAATGCAAAGGCAGCCTTGTCCGCTATCTATAGGGCATTTCAGGTGGCACAACAAACCATTCCTGTTATGGTAAGTGGAACAATTACCGACGCCAGTGGAAGAACTCTTTCCGGACAAACAGCAGAGGCTTTCTTAATTTCTTTGTCGCATTTCCCCTTGTTTAGTATTGGATTCAATTGTGCTCTAGGAGCTGACCAACTGCTTCCTTATGTGCAAGAAATATCGAGAAAGTCGAACTTTCGAATTTCCGCACATCCCAATGCAGGTCTTCCAAACGCTTTTGGGCAATACGATCAAGGTCCTGAGGAAATGACGGAATTGATTAAACCATTTTTAGATTTAGGAGTTGTGGATATCATTGGTGGTTGTTGTGGAACAAGTCCAGACCATATTTTAAGCATCAAGAAATTAGCGGATACGGTTGGTAAAAGAAGAGAGCAGAAAACAGAGATGGACCACGCCTTATGATGGATGAAAATGCATTGAAGCCCTCTCGGCTTATCCTCCCACTTCGGTTATCCGGACTTGAACCCTTAGTAATAGACTCCCATTCTAATTTCGTGAATGTGGGTGAACGCTGTAATGTAACAGGTTCTAGAAAATTCCTTCGACTCATTCAGGAAAGGAAAATGGAAGAGGCAGTGGACGTAGCCCGAGAACAAGTTGCAAATGGCGCACAAATCTTAGATGTAAACATGGATGAGGGAATGATTGATGGCAAGGAAGCCATGATTCAATTCCTAAACCTCATCATGGCAGAGCCCGATATTGCTCGAATTCCAGTGATGGTTGATTCCTCTAAATGGGAGATCATTGAGGCAGGCTTAAAATGCCTTCAAGGAAAAGGGGTAGTGAACAGTCTAAGTTTGAAGGAGGGTGAAGAGATTTTCATTTCTCAAGCCACTAAGGTACAACAGTATGGAGCGGCCCTTATTGTAATGGCTTTTGATGAAAAGGGCCAAGCAGATAGTTATGAAAGGCGAATAGAGATTTGTGCAAGGGCATACAAAATTTTAACAGAAAAGGTAAAATTCCCACCCCAAGACATCATCTTCGATCCAAATATTTTTCCAGTAGGCACTGGGATGGAAGAGCATAAATTGAACGCCCTCGATTTTTTCCGCGCTACGGCTTGGATTAAGGCCAACTTGCCTCATGCAAGAGTGAGTGGAGGTGTTTCCAATGTGTCTTTTTCTTTCAGGGGCAACCAACAAGTTCGAGAGGCAATGCACGCTTCCTTTCTATATCATGGCATTCAGAACGGAATGGATATGGGCATTGTTAATCCGTCTCTTCTGGAGGTATATGAAGAGGTAGATCCTCTTTTAATGTCTAAGGTAGAGGATGTTATTCTCAATCGGAAAGAGGATGCAACCGAAGAATTGCTCTCTTTTGCCGCTCAGTTGGGTGGAAGAGAAAAGAAGGAGGTAAAAGAAGCTGAATGGCGCAATTATGAGGTTCAAGAAAGATTAAAGCATGCATTAGTAAAGGGAATTGCCGATTTTGTAGAAGAAGATACCGAAGAGGCGCGCTTGCTTCTTTCCAATCCGTTGGAAGTTATTGAGGGTCCATTAATGGCCGGAATGAATGTGGTAGGCGATTTATTTGGTTCAGGTAAAATGTTTCTGCCTCAAGTGGTCAAGTCGGCGAGGGTGATGAAAAAGGCCGTTGCCTATTTGCAGCCCTTCCTTGAAGCTCAGAAAGTAAAAGGAAAGCCTAGTGGCGCGGGTAAAATATTGATGGCCACAGTAAAAGGAGATGTACACGATATCGGAAAAAACATCGTGGGCGTTGTATTGGCTTGTAACAATTATGAGATTATTGACCTCGGCGTTATGGTTCCTGCTGAGAAAATTTTAGAACGAGCCAAGGAAGAAAAGGTGGATATTATTGGCCTAAGTGGACTCATTACTCCTTCTTTGGATGAAATGGTTTTTGTGGCCAAAGAAATGAGGCGTCAGGGTTTTACAATTCCATTACTCATTGGTGGAGCTACCACTTCCAAGGCACACACGGCAGTAAAGCTGCAACCCAACTACCAAGAAGGTGTGGTGCATGTAAATGATGCTTCACGAGCGGTTACCGTTGCCGGACAATTATTGGCGGCAGAAAGTAAAAAGGGCTATTTAGATGAAATCAATGCGGAGTACGAAAGGGTGCGTGTTGGATATTCAAATAAGCAGCAAAAGGAAAGGTATGTTAGCTTAGAAAGGGCAAGGAAGCTGAGGTTCCCTTGGAATGAATCAGAAGCAGCCATTCAAAAACCAAACTTCTTAGGAAAGAAAAGTCTAGAAGTGAGTGTTTCTGAAATCAGATCTTTTATAGATTGGTCTCCTTTCTTTCTAGCATGGGAATTATACGGACGCTTTCCGAAAATCTTAGAAGATGAGGTTGTAGGGGTGGAAGCTACTAAGCTCTATCAAGATGCGAATAAAATGCTTGATGAATGGGAAGCCCAGGGATCTATTAAAGCCAAAGGTGTATTTGGATTGTATAAGGCCTTTGCAGATGAAAAGGATACCATTCATGTTCTCAATGAAAATTCGGAGGAGTTTTGTAGCTTCCTTAGTCTGAGGCAACAAAAAGAACTCCCTCCTGGTCAGTTTTATAAATCTTTATCGGATTTCATCGCTCCCAAAAGCGCCGACGTAGAGGATTATATCGGTGCCTTCACGGTAACGGCGGGCATTGGCTTGGAACCCATAGTGGAGGCTTTTGAAAAGAATCACGACGACTACTCATCGATCTTGGCAAAGGCTTTAACCGATCGATTAGCAGAGGCCTTTGCAGAATATCTCCACAAAGAAGTTCGAATGAAATATTGGGGATATGCAAAGGAGGAGGGATTAGAGAACGAAGACTTAATCAAAGAGCGCTATCGTGGAATTCGTCCTGCTCCGGGTTATCCAGCCTGTCCGGATCATCTTGAGAAGAAGACCTTATTCGATTTGTTGCAGGTGGAAGAAGAAATAGGAGCTGTTTTAACAGAAAGCATGGCCATGTATCCCACCGCTTCGGTGAGCGGATACTATTTTGCCCATCCTAAGTCGGCCTATTTCGCCCTTGGAAAAATAGACGAAGACCAGTTAGAAGATTACACACAAAGAAGAAAAATAAGCGAAGAGCAAGCTCGGAGATGGCTCGCACCAAATTTGAAATTAACCGAATGAAAGTAATAGATCATATCAGCAAAGCGAAGGGGAAGACCTTGTTTAGTTTTGAAATACTTCCCCCATTGAAAGGACAGAATATTCATCATATTTATGAGTCCATTGATAATTTGTTGGAGTTGGAGCCTGCCTTTATCGACGTTACTTCTCATCGAGAAGAGTTTGTCTTGAAGAAGCGAGAGAATGGCTTACTCGAGCAGGTTACTACCCGCAAGAGGCCAGGAACCGTAGGCATTTGTGCAGCCATTCAATACAAGTATAAGATCGATACGGTTCCACATATTATTTGTGGAGGCTTTACAAAGGAGGAAACAGAATATGCCCTCATCGATCTCAACTTTTTAGGAATAGACAATGTGCTCGTTCTGCGTGGAGATGCCATACGAAGTGAGGGTGTCTTCCGCCCAGAACCCAACGGGCATTCGTATGCTATTGACCTTCTTAAACAGGTTTCAGATTTAAACCGAGGTAAGTATCTGCATGAAGACGTTCAAAACGAACAGCGCACTGATTTCTGCATAGGTGTGGCGGCTTATCCCGAGAAGCACTACGAAGCGCCCAATTTGAAAACAGATATACATTACCTAAAAGAAAAGGTGAATGCAGGTGCGGAGTATATTGTTACTCAGATGTTTTTCGACAATAAGAAGTATTTCGATTTTGTACAAAAATGCAGAGACAGTGGTATCAATGTTCCCATTATTCCCGGACTGAAGCCTCTCGCAACCATCAAGCAGCTAAGCGGTATTCCCCATTTTTTTCATATTGATTTTCCAGACGAATTGGCCGATGCGGCGATGAAGTGTAAGGATAATTCAGAGGTTCGTAGCCTAGGAATTGAATGGTGTATTCAGCAGAGTAAAGAACTGGTTGCGGCTGGAGTTCCCGCACTACATTTTTATTCTATGGGTAAGTCAGAATCCATCAAAGAAGTTGCGAAGGCAGTATTGTAAAACAAAAAATCCCCGCCAATGCGGGGATTTCTATCATGATCGTTTTAGGGAAGGATAATCTTGTGGGCAATCCCATCCAACAAAAGCAAGTAGATTCCAGAACGTATGCCTAAACTCGAAATCTGAAAAGAACCTTCTATTGGATTAGCCTTTCCATTCGATAGGGTCTTTCCTGTAAGATCTAACAATTTCCAATCTAAAGGGCGATTTACATTTGAAAGTAGAATGTTATTGTCTCTGATTGAGATAGAACTTGAGAGTTCTTCTTCCAGTCCTACTCCGCTAGCAACTCCTAAAGCGGCTTGACTAGCTTGAGTGAAGCTAAATCCATCGTAAATCTCTTGGCCTGAAACAGGATCGTACACATGGTAGCGCGGAGTTCCAGACATAAAATAATCTCTGCTGGCATCTATAAATGTGAAAACATCTTGCCAGCCATGGGTTGAAATCCAGGTGTTAGTCTGATTGCAGTTGGGTGTTGCACCGGCATTAAAGGCGAAAGTCATGGCGCCCCATACGCGTACTTGGGGATTGTTGCTCGCCCACTGGCCTACGGAAGGTGCTTGGCTTACACAAATGCTGCAGTCGAAACCTTTGGAGGCGATTAAAACCGGTTTGCCTGTAGCCAAGACATCCATTAGATCTTCGGAATTTCCAGCACAATCTGTATACGATTGACTATATAAAGCGCTGCCAAACAGCATTAGAATTGAAAAGTAAAGTGTTTTCATGAGTATCAATGTTTATTCAGCAAAACAAAGACAAACCAAACTAGTTCAATGTCAGTCTTCTGACATTTGTAAAATGGATGAAGAAACTAAACCAAAAAGAACTAGGTGTTGTCTCTAGTTTTTAGGATAGAACAGATTAAATGCCTTTCATATAAACGGTGTATATTCAATGTAAACTACTATCAGTGTGTTCTTTATAAAAGTTTTCAAGGTAATCACGAAATAAGCCTATCATTTATGTAGATTATTCATACTTTTGCCGCTCGTTTTAACCTATGAGCAGTCAACATATTTATTTGTTTAGTGTCTTAGCATTGCTGATTGCGGGTTTAATACTTGACAAGCTTAGACCGAGCTACACTTTTTTAATTGCTGTATTTCTTTTGGTAGTAGGTGGAATTATTCCAACTACCGTTTTTCTTACCAGCCTTTCCAATACGGCGGTTCTGAGTATCTTCCTCCTTATTATAATCACCTCTGGTATAAATGAGCACTTCCAACTCAATCGCAGTTTGGATAAGATGTTTGGTAGAACCAAGAGTCCTAAATTATTCATGTTTCAATTTGGCAGCTTTGTAACAGGCTTGTCTGCGGTTATGAACAATACTCCCGTAGTTGCCATGCTGATGCCTTATATCTCCGATTGGAGCAAAAAGCATTCTATCAGTCCTTCGAAATTTTTCATGCCGCTTTCGTTTTTTGCGATCAGTGGTGGAATGATTACCCTTATAGGTACTTCCACCAATATGGTGCTTCAAGGTTTAATTCAAGAGAATACAACGGAGCATTTGCAGTGGATGGATTTTCTAGTGCCAGGATTAGCGGTTTCTCTCTTAACTATAATCTATATGGTTAGTTTGGGATATAAACTGCTGCCTAATTACCAAAACACATTGGCGCACTTCCAAGAAAACAAAAGAGAATACCTCATTGAAACCCTTGTTTCAGAGGGTGCTTCTTTGGTTGGAAAGAATATAGAACAAGCCGGACTGAGAAATCTAAAGGATGTTTATCTAGTAGAAATTATGCGTCAAGGCCGGCTCATTACGCCGGTGAAACCGAATGAACTGATCTATGAAGGCGATCTGCTTTTCTTTGCGGGCGACACGAGCACGGTTATTCAGCTTTTGAATGACACCAAAGGGCTTGAAATCTCGAAGAAAGACAAGCTCGATTTGGGCGACCATCCTGAAATGATGGAAGCTGTTATTCCTTATAATTCTCTGCTTTCTGGAAAGAATGTAAAGCAGTTTGGATTTAGAGAGCGCTACGATGCAGCTATTATTGGAATTCACAGAGGCGGAGCGAAGCTCTCTGGTAAGATTGGAGATATTCCGCTTGAAACGGGCGACTTACTCTTGGTAGCCGCTGGGCCGGATTTTAGGAAGTTAATCGACCAAGACACCAATTTATATATTGTTTCGGCCTTCGAGAAGACGAGCAAAGTATCGGGCATAAACAAACGACTATTCTTATTGGGCTTGGCTCTTTGTATTGTCTTGGCGGCTTTGCCTGCTTCTTTTTTTGGAATAGACCGGAGCGGAGGCTTACTGAAATTATATGAAGCCTTGTTTCTTATCCTCGGACTGCAATTTGCATTTGGTATGATGGATAGCGAAGGAGTGAAAAAGAATGTGAGTCTAGACCTTTTAATTATTCTGGCTTCTGCCATTACAGTAGGAACGGCATTGGTGAGCAGTGGTGCTTCGCAGTTGGTTGCCGATGGATTTATTTCAAGTTTCATTGGATTAGGAAGTATAACCATGGCCATTGCCTTGTTTATTCTAACTGTACTTCTAACCTCTTTTGTAACTAATGTTGCTGCGGTTTCCATCATCTTTCCCATCGCTCTGTCTATTAGTCAGACTTTGGGGGTTTCGGGTTTGCCGTTTTTTATGGTTGCTGCCTTTGGTGCTTCGGCATGCTATATCACTCCAATGGGCTATCAAACCAACCTAATGGTAATGGGGCCGGGTGGATATAAATTCAATGACTTTGTTCGAGTGGGCTTACCCTTAACTTTGCTGTATGCAATCGTGGTAATTGGCTACTTGGCAATTAAATATGAAATGAAGTTTTAATGGAAAAGGAAAAGTTACACATCATTCCACACGATCATAAGATTGGAAGGGAAGACAGAGAGAAATTGCTGAAGCAAAAAGGACATGTTCTTTGGTTTACCGGTTTGAGTGGTTCGGGCAAGTCTACCTTGGCTGGAAGAGTGGAGCAGGCTTTATTCAGTGCCGGCCATCACACCTATATACTCGATGGCGACAATGTTCGCGCGGGTTTGAATAAGGACTTAGATTTCGGCGAGCAAAGCCGAAAAGAGAACATCCGAAGAATAGGAGAGGTGAGCAAACTAATGGTAGATGCCGGATTGGTAGTACTTACCGCCTTTATTTCCCCCTTTAAAGAAGATAGACAAACCGTTCGTGAGCTCGTAGGAGAAGATCGTTTTGTAGAAATATTCATCGACTGTCCGGTGGAGGAATGTGAAAAAAGAGACGTGAAAGGGCTGTATAAGAAAGCCAGAGCGGGCGAAATAAGCAATTTCACAGGAATAAGCTCTCCCTTTGAGCATCCGGAAAATCCAGACATAAGAGTTCAAACCCATTTATACTCTATTGAAGAGTGTAAAGATCAAGTAATGAGTGTAATCGAATCTAAAATCAATATCGCATGAGCAGCTATCTCCTCACGCATCTAAAAGAACTGGAAGCGGAATCTATCTATGTAATCCGTGAAGTATTTGCCCAGTTCGACAATCCGGCCATTCTGTTTTCAGGAGGTAAGGATTCAATCGTGGTAACCCATTTGGCAAAGAAGGCTTTTTGGCCTGCGAAAATTCCTTTTCCATTGGTACACATCGACACGGGACATAACTTCCCTGAAACCATGGCTTACAGAGATCAGCTAATAAGCGATCTAGGTGTTAAACTCGTGGTAGGTTCTGTACAGAATTCTATTAACAAAGGAAGAGTTAGAGAAGAGTCAGGAAAAAATGCCAGCCGCAATGCGCTTCAGACTACTACTTTGTTAGACACAGTGGAAGCCAATAAGTACGATGCTGCTATGGGTGGTGCAAGAAGAGACGAAGAAAAGGCACGTGCCAAAGAACGCTTCTTTTCACATCGTGACGATTTCGGACAGTGGGATCCAAAGAACCAACGCCCCGAGTTGTGGAACATCTTCAACGGACGAAAGAATATGGGCGAACACTTTAGAGTATTCCCTATTTCGAACTGGACTGAAATGGATGTTTGGCAGTATATCCTACATGAGAATATCGAAATTCCATCTCTCTACAAAGCCCATATGCGCGATGTAATATGGAGAGATGATTCATGGTTGCCCGTTTCTGAATTCATTACTATCCGCCCAGGAGAAGAAGTTGTGAATAAGCAAATCCGTTTTAGAACCTTAGGGGATATTACCATTACAGGAGGGGTTGAGTCGGATGCAGATACCATTGAGAAAATCATTGAAGAAGTGGCTTCCTCAAGAAACACCGAACGCGGAATGCGCGCCGATGATAAGCGCAGTGAAACTTCGATGGAAGACAGAAAGAAACAAGGATATTTCTAATTAGAAAAGAAAAAGAAAATGTCGACGAATAGTTATTTAGATATGGAATTGTTGCGCTTTACCACTGCAGGTAGCGTAGACGATGGAAAGAGTACCCTTATTGGCCGTTTGCTCTATGATTCAAAATCTATTTTTGAAGATCAGATGGAAGCAGTGCGTGCCACTTCTGAAAGAAAGGGTTTAGATCACGTAGATCTTTCTTTACTTACAGATGGATTGCGCGATGAAAGAGAACAGGGAATTACCATTGATGTAGCGTATCGCTACTTCGCTACTCCCAAGCGCAAGTTTATTATTGCCGATACTCCAGGTCATATTCAGTATACCCGCAACATGGTTACGGGAGCTTCTACTGCCAATCTTGCCTTGATATTGATCGATGCCCGCAAAGGAGTTATTGAGCAAACTCGCCGCCACAGCTATATTGCCAGTCTTCTTCAGATTCCACACTTAATTGTTTGTGTGAATAAGATGGACTTGGTAGAGTATAAAGAGGAAAGATTTCAAGAGATCGTGCGCGAGTATGAACAGTTTGCTGCCAAGTTGGATGTAGCAGATATCCGCTTTATTCCAATCAGTGCATTACACGGTGACAATGTGGTAGATCGCTCTGAAAAGATGGATTGGTTCCAAGGTTCTACTTTATTGTACACACTGGAGACCATTCACATTGGTTCAGACCAAAATCATATCGATGCCCGTTTCCCAGTTCAAACCGTTATTCGTCCGCACTCAGATGAATACCATGATTATAGAGGCTATGCTGGAAGAGTAGCAGGAGGAATATTCCGTCCGGGCGACAATGTTGTGGTTTTTCCTTCCGGGTTTAAGTCGAAGATTAAGAGCATCGATTTACTCGGTGAAAACTTAACTCAGGCCTTCCCACCTATGTCTGTAAGCATGACATTGGAAGATGACATCGACGTTTCTCGCGGAGATATGATAGTGCGCGAAAATTCACAACCCAGAACGTCTCAAGACCTAGAAGTAATGCTTTGTTGGTTGAACGAGCGTCCGATGGAGTTGGGAAGCAAGTACATCTTGCGCCAAACCACCAACGAATCTCGTGTTATGATTAAGGATGTCGTTTATAAAATGGACATCAACAATCTTTCTAGAAAAGAAGGAGATAAGAATGCAAGTATGAACGAAATAGTAAAAGTGCATATGCGCAGTACCAAGCCGATTATTCTAGATTCATACAGAAGAAACAGGCAAACAGGAAGTATTATTCTAATCGATGAAGCTACCAACGAAACCGTTGCTGCCGGAATGATAGTATAGAATTTTCTCATAAGTTGAATGACTTGAAACCGTCTAAGAAGTAATTTTTAGACGGTTTCTTTTTTTTGTCAAATTCCGTTTTATGGCAACGGAAAGATTGGCTTGAAAGGTAGATTCATTCACGAAAACTAGCATCAGCTGCAGGCCTTGTAGAAAGGAAGCGAATTCTATCTGCAGAAGGGCCGCGGACTTAGTTTCTTTCCGTCTTAAGTTGGAAGGAGGGAGGAAATACCCTGAAGAAAAGAGAAAGTAGGCTGCAAGCTAAGCGGATCTTTCTGCAGAGTGGGGACACTTCCCCTTAGAATACA
>Ga0136655_1001107_pt1 | contig 12272 bp, 3 predicted proteins | sample CPBDNA_2_FD_94863 | JGI IMG/M metagenome (GOLD analysis project Ga0136655, IMG submission 94863) | Freshwater to marine salinity gradient microbial communities from Chesapeake Bay, USA - CPBay_Spr_15_0.8_DNA (version 2) | ecosystem: Environmental > Aquatic > Marine > Coastal | place: USA...
AACCAACAGGCGAAGGTAATGGCATTCAAAATATGGGACTTGTTGGTAGAGTATCTGGTGGAAACGCTGGGTCTATTACAGTATCATCTATTATGCGTACCAACGACGTTCCTAACTTACCAGAAGGTAGAATATGGGTTGGTGATGGGAATACTATAGTATCTGATACAGTTTACATAGATGAGCCTAATCTAAGGCTTGGGATAGGAACAACAGCACCGGCTTACAAACTGGACGTAACAGGTAACGTTAGGTTAAAAGATTCTGCTTCCGAACTTATAATAAACAACTCAACCTACAGTGAGTTAAACTACGGTGCTTCCAACTACTTCAGAGCAAATGGCGGTGCTGCAGTGATCAACGGACCTTTTATACAACACCTCATTGCAGGCGTTGAGAAAGCAAGATTAACAGATACATTTTTTAAATTAACCTCCGGAGTTTTATCCCTAGACGGCGTTGCAGGGTATACAGGAAATGGAATTAAATATGAGGGTAGTCAAATTAGGATATATCAAAGTGGGGTTATTCACGCCGTATTCGGTGGAGGCAACGTAGGTATAGGAACAACAGCACCTACAGAAAGATTCCATAACGTAGGAACAGCAAGATTTCAAAATACCACCAATAGCGTTAATGGCGGATCGCTATTCACAGGAACTATTCCACTGTCCTGGCCATTTCCAAGTGAAACAAACGCAACCTTTAGACAAACTATCATAGGACAGGGAACAACAACGCAAGTAAGTCTTCCAACTTTAAATAGTTTTGGAACCTCGGGCGTTATAGGAGTTGGAGGTGGAGCTACAGGAGGCAGAGCTAATATAGGCGTATTCGGGTACCAATCATTTAATAGCAATATGAACGGTAATACCAATAATAAAGGGTACGGCGGTTACTTCCTAGCAAAAGGATCTGGAAGTGTAACGGACTTTTTAGGAGAATACATAGGAGTGTATGCAGAAGGTAATATCGGAACTGATATACCTTCAGGATCTTATGGATCAACAACAGGTGTGCGAGCAATAGCATTCGGAGCTACAAACCAGACAACAAAAGGTATAAGTATATACGCATACGGAGGAACTACCAACTATGCTATATTCGCTGAAAACGGTCAATCTTATTTTAAAGATAACGTAGGAATAGGAACGACAACACCTTTAAAACCGTTACATATTAATACTAATACTAACGATGCTGCTTTAGCTTTTAGAATTAGTAATGAAAATGTAGGAGGGAGAGCAGGTGTAACATTTAACCTCCCTAACAATACAAACCAAAATTGGTCAGTTGGTGCATCTGATACTAGAGCATTTGTAGTAGCAGACGGTGCTAGTCTACAGTCAAATCCATCCTTAACTATCATACCCGGCGGCAACGTAGGTATAGGAACAACAACACCGACATATAAACTAGACGTTTCAGGCTCTGGACGCTTTACAGGTGATTTAACTATAGACGGCGGATCAATAACTGTTGATCCAGATGCAGCGGGAGCTGTTTTTACTTGGAAAGAAAGTGACAGTACTACTGTAGCAGGACAGCTAAGAGGATATGCAAACAGAGGTGATATCTACTTATATTCAGACGGAATTAAAAAAACAGAACTATCCTCAATAAATTCTTCTTTTATACCTGCATTACATATTGGCGGTACAACTGCTGCAAGTGGTGGTGTTTTACAAGTAACAGGTCAAGGTACTTTTACAGGCAACGTAGGTATAGGAACAACAGCACCTACATCTAAATTACACATCGACTACGGTCTAGGGGACGTTGCAGTTCCCGCTGTACTATTCACAGGAGGAGGCGGTGTATTCGAACAAGTAATTCTAAGCTTAGTAGATATAGGTACCGCCCCTAACAATAAAGCAGTACTAGAGTTTAAAAATTCAGGAAAAAGAATAGCAACTATTAGCTCCGTAAACCCCTCATCGAACGCTACAACAGGAGGAAATCTGGTTTTTGAAACCACAACCGACGATATAGGAACTAAAAATACTAATCAATTAGTACTACAAAACTCAGGAAACGTAGGTATAGGAACAACAACTCCAACTTACAAGCTTGATGTTAACGGAACATCTCGCTTTACCGATACTGTAACCTTTAACGCAAGAAATTTTAGGGTATCCCCCAATGAATTCTACGGATCAATAACAGTACCGGAAACCTTAAACTCTACCAACAACACAGCTTACATCAATATAGGCACATTCTCAGACGGATTTACCCACATCGTAGTAGATGTAGAGTTAGTACCATGGTTATTAAATACCTCTAACATAGGATCCTATTCTAAAACATATACTCTTAGAATGACCTCTGCAAACCCGGGAGTCGTAAATCTGTATAGTGCTAACGTAACTAGAGATCTTGGAACAGTAGGAGACCTGTACCAACTCACCACCCCGATTGCGAACGGTTCCAATCTTCTCCAGATTCCGATAAAGTATATAGCAACAACAGGGACAGGTAACTTCGTTGTAGCAAACATCCGCGTTAAGGGCTTCCTCGTAAGTAATATAGATAAAGTAGCACTCTCTGTAACTACTCCCACTGCAGTAAGTGCAGGTGTACAAGAATATGTTTCATTTAGAACTAACGTAGGTATTGGAACAACAAGCCCTAGTGAAAAATTAGATGTAGCTGGTAATGTTCAAGCCTCTTCATATAAAATACTAGGAGCTACTGTTTTACAAGGTAACACTACTGTTACAATTGGTTCCGTCGGCGCAACGGGTATAGTGCAGTTAAATACAACATCTGGAACAGGGCTTGTCCTTAATGGAGGCTTTGTCGGAATTGGTACAACAACACCAACCTCACGCCTCCAAGTTAAAGGCACAGGCGCAACAAATGCAACAACCGCTTTTAGGGTTGAAAACGCAAATACTTCTGGTTCAATGGTTGTGTTGAATAATGGGAATGTTGGGATAGGAACAAATAACCCCTCAGCAACCTTGGATGTAGCTAGTGGAGCCTATACTATGCTATTAGGGGCAGATGGTAATTTATTAACTAGAACTAATGCTGTAGGAAAGGCAGCAAGACTCGGAATCCCTCATTACCTAACGGCCGAAGAACCTACAGCCCTATTATATGGGTATAGCGATGCAACAGAGAGCGGTTTAATATTTGGAGGGGGAACCGCATTGTATAATGCAGCAAAGACGATTAGTTTTAATACCGCTCTTGATAACATAACCCCTGCAGGTACAGAACGCATGCGTATTAACAATGCAGGCAACGTAGGTATAGGAACAACAAACCCTACTACCCCTCTCCACGTTATAGGAATTGTTCAAATAAGAGATAATGTTGCCGGGAATACTGCTTTCTACGGAGGTAACTACGTTAGGGTTTTTGACGACCAGAACTTCAATATTAGGAATACAGCTGGGACTACAGTAGCAAACATATCACTAAATGGAAATTCTTACTTTAACGGGGGTAACGTAGGAATAGGAACAAACTCTCCTGCTTTGCAATCAGGTGGAACTGGATTGCATATTAATGCAACAGCCAATTCTGAAATAAAATTCACAAACTCAACAACCGGAACAACTGCATCAAACGGAACAGCGTTAGTCGCATCAGGTACCGGATTTACTATTAATAACAGGGAAGCAGGTAACTTATCACTAGGCACCAGCAATAGCGTAAGAATGCTAATTAACTCTGGAGGCAACGTCGGGATTGGAACAACAACTCCAACAGAAAAACTTCACGTATCCGGATCGGTTCGAATCACAGATATCCCTATAGGTACACTAGAGACCCGAGTAATCGTACAAGATATAGAAGGAAATCTTAAATACAGAACAGACCTTTCCCTTCAGGGAACACAGGGAACAGCCGGTACGGCGGGGATAGCAGGAGATAAGTATAGCACAACTTCTAGCACCTCCGCTAGCATTACTGCAATCGGCACAACTGGAACTATAACAGTAAGCACTGGATTAAGCTGGACTGTCGCACAGGGAGCTATTCTAGCATTCAATGCCTCTAACTACATGGAAGTCCTAGTAACAGGGTATAACGCCGGTACCGGGCAGTTTACTTATGAAGTAACATTATCTGTAGGGAGTGGAACATATACTACATGGGCTGTTAATACCCAAGGAGCAACTGGAGCTGCTGGTGCACAAGGAACACAAGGTATCCAAGGAAGACAAGGAACAACAGGAACACAGGGAGCAGTAGGGGTACAAGGAACTATCGGTACAACAGGCGCTACAGGCTCTCAAGGAACAACTGGTACAACCGGAGCAACCGGTTCTCAAGGAACAACTGGAGCTACTGGATCTACTGGATCTCAAGGTACGGTAGGAACTACCGGCGCTACCGGCATACAAGGAACAACTGGATCTCAAGGTACGACAGGAACTCAAGGAACCACAGGCGCTACCGGAGTTCAAGGAACTACCGGATCAACCGGAGCTACCGGATCACAAGGAACAACAGGAACTCAAGGAACAACAGGTGCTACTGGAACAACCGGGTCGACCGGGATTCAAGGTGCAACTGGAGCTACAGGATCGACAGGTGCAACCGGCACACAAGGAAGCCAGGGAACAATCGGATCACAAGGAACTACTGGAACAACTGGAGCTACTGGAACAACAGGTATACAGGGATCAGCAGGAACCCAAGGAACTACTGGGACAACCGGAACTCAAGGAACTACTGGCGCTACAGGATCTCAAGGAACTACTGGATCCACAGGACTACAGGGAACAACTGGATCGACCGGAGCTCAAGGAGCAATAGGAATTACAGGATCAACAGGTGCAACTGGATCACAAGGAACAACAGGTGCAACTGGTATACAAGGAATACAGGGAGTAGTAGGAGCTCAAGGAACAACCGGAACAACCGGAGCTACCGGTGTACAGGGAGCTATCGGATCGACAGGTGCAACCGGCATCCAAGGAACAACCGGAACAACCGGAGCTACTGGATCTCAAGGAATAACAGGTTCTCAAGGAACTACCGGAACACAGGGTGTACAGGGAAGACAGGGAACAATAGGCGTTCAAGGTCTAGCAGGCGATAAATACAGTACAACTTCTAATACCTCAACTTCGATTACCGGAATTGGAACAACCGGAACTATTACAATAGGAACCGGATTAAGCTGGTCAGTTGCACAGGGAGCTATTATAGCCTTCAACGCTCTTAACTACATGGAGGTACTAGTAACTAGCTATAACCCTGCTACAGGACAACTAGGGTATGAAGTAACACTCTCAGTAGGTAGTGGAACCTTTAGCAGCTGGGCAATCAATACTCAAGGAGCTACAGGAGCTGCCGGAGAGCAAGGAATACAGGGGGTACAAGGACTTCAAGGAACAGTAGGGTCTCAAGGAACAACTGGGTCTCAAGGAACAGTAGGGACAACAGGCGCTACAGGGTCTCAAGGAACTACAGGTTCTCAAGGAACAGTAGGAACAACCGGAGCAACCGGTTCTCAAGGAACAATCGGATCACAAGGAACTACTGGGACAACTGGTACAACAGGTGCAACTGGATCACAAGGAACAACAGGAACTCAAGGAACAACAGGCGCTACTGGCATCCAAGGAATAACTGGATCAACCGGAGCTACTGGATCTCAAGGAACTACTGGATCAACAGGTGCAACTGGATCTCAAGGAACTACCGGGGCAACTGGATCTCAAGGAACAACAGGAGCTACAGGCGCACAGGGAACAACAGGGACAACAGGTGCAACCGGACTGACAGGCTCTCAAGGAACAACTGGTACGACCGGAGCTATAGGATCTCAAGGAACAACAGGAACTCAAGGAACTACAGGTGTAACTGGATCACAAGGAACTACTGGAACAACGGGTGCAACCGGATCTACAGGCGCTACTGGAGCTCAAGGAACTGTCGGCGGAACAGGTATTCAAGGGTCTACCGGATCAACTGGATCTCAAGGAACAACAGGCGCAACAGGCGCACAGGGAGTACAAGGAATAACCGGCTCTCAAGGAACTACAGGTGCAACTGGATCACAAGGAACTACTGGAACAACGGGTGCAACCGGAGCAACCGGTTCTCAAGGTACACAGGGAGTACAAGGACAGATAGGAAATACAGGCTCTACTGGAGCTACTGGATCTCAAGGTACGACAGGGATTCAAGGATCAGTAGGAACACAAGGTATCCAAGGAAGACAAGGAACTACAGGTATCCAGGGATTAGCAGGAGACAAGTATAGTTCAACATCAACAACATCAGCTGCTATCGCAACAGTCGGTGCAACGGGAACTATTACAATAGGAACTGGATTAAGTTGGTCTGTAGCCCAAGGAGCTATTATAGCTTTCAACGCTTCCAACTACATGGAGGTGTTAGTGACAGGGTATAATTTTAGTACTGGTGAATTTAATTATGAAGTAACACTTTCAGTAGGTAGCGGAACTTATACCTCTTGGGCAATCAATACTCAAGGAGCTACGGGGGCAGCTGGAGATCAAGGAATACAAGGAATCCAAGGAATAGTAGGATCTCAAGGAACAACAGGATCAACTGGTTCTCAAGGAACACAAGGTACTCTTGGAAACACCGGAGCTACAGGATCTCAAGGTACGGTAGGAACTACCGGCGCTACCGGCTCACAAGGAGTTCAAGGAACAACAGGCGCTACAGGATCTCAAGGTACAACTGGATCGACAGGAGCGATAGGCGCTACCGGAGCTACTGGCGCACAAGGAACAACAGGTGCAACCGGCATTCAGGGATCGACAGGTGCTACAGGCACACAAGGTACAATAGGTGCTACAGGATCTCAAGGAACAACAGGATTTACCGGAGTTCAAGGAACTACCGGATCGACAGGCGCTACCGGGGCTCAAGGAACAACAGGCACACAAGGTACAATAGGAACAATAGGAGCTCAAGGAACAACGGGTGCAACCGGTATTCAAGGATTCACAGGAACAACTGGAGCTCAAGGAACAACAGGAGCTCAAGGAACGACAGGCGCTACAGGATCTCAAGGAACAACAGGCGCTACAGGGATACAAGGATCGACAGGGTCGACTGGAGCTCAAGGCATAACCGGCTCTCAAGGAACTACCGGGGCAACTGGATCTCAAGGAACTACGGGAGCTACAGGTGCACAAGGAACTACAGGAACAACAGGTGCAACCGGAGCAATAGGTATTCAAGGATTTACAGGATCTACTGGATCTACCGGAGCTACTGGATCACAAGGAACTACTGGAACAACGGGTGCAACCGGAGCAACCGGATCTCAAGGTACACGAGGAGTACAGGGAGTATTAGGAAATACAGGTTCTCAAGGAACAACAGGTTCTCAAGGAACTACAGGGCTTCAAGGAATAATAGGAACACAAGGCGTACAGGGAAGACAAGGAACTGTAGGTACTCAGGGTCTAGCAGGAGATAAATACAGTTCAACATCCGCAACTACGACAACAATCGCTACAGTAGGTTCGACAGGTACTATTACAATAGGAACTGGGTTAAGTTGGTCAGTTGCACAGGGAGCTATTATAGCCTTTAACGCCTCTAACTACATGGAGGTACTGGTAACAGCCTACAACTCCAGCACAGGGCAATTCAGCTACGAAGTAACACTTTCAGTAGGTAGTGGAACGTATAGTGCTTGGGCAATCAATACTCAAGGAGCTACGGGAGCTGCCGGAGAGCAAGGAATACAAGGAATCCAAGGAACAACTGGAATACAAGGATTTACAGGAATACAGGGCACAACTGGAGCAACCGGCTCTCAAGGTACAATAGGTGCTACAGGATCTCAAGGAACAACAGGTGCTACTGGCTCTACCGGCTCACAGGGAATCCAGGGAACAACTGGAGCTACAGGTTCACAAGGAACAGTAGGTATTCAAGGATCTACCGGAGCTACAGGAATAACAGGCGCTACAGGGTCTCAGGGTACGACAGGTGCTACAGGTGCACAAGGAACAACCGGCACAACTGGAGCAATAGGTGATACAGGTTCTCAAGGAACAACAGGTGCTACAGGTGCACAAGGAACAACAGGTGCAACTGGTTCTCAAGGAACCACAGGTGCAACTGGATCTCAAGGTACGACAGGCGCTACTGGATCAACAGGTGCAACTGGATCACAAGGAACAACAGGTGCAACTGGATCTCAAGGTACTACTGGAGCTACGGGGATACAAGGATCGATAGGCGCAACCGGAACACAAGGTATAACCGGAGTTCAAGGATTTACTGGATCACAAGGTACGACGGGAACTCAAGGGATAACAGGTGCAACTGGATCTCAAGGAACTACTGGTGCAACTGGTTCTCAAGGAACTACTGGTGCAACTGGTTCTCAAGGAACAACAGGTGCTACAGGTGCACAAGGAGTAACCGGAACCCAAGGTACAACAGGCATCCAAGGAGCAATAGGAACACAAGGCACAGTAGGTACTACAGGCTCTCAAGGAACAACAGGAACTGCAGGAACGCAAGGAACAACAGGAACGCAAGGAATAACTGGAGCTCAAGGAACAAATGCAACTGTTTCGATAACTAACAACACCGACAACTATGTAGTAACTGCTACAGGAGGAGCTACTCCATTGAATGGAGAACAGAACCTTACTTTCGACGGAACTTCTCTTAAGGTATTTGGAAGTATAGCAGCACTCGGAGGCGTTACCGGTAACATAGATGCTGACCCGGTAAGTGGAGCTTTTAGATTATACGGACAAGCAGGTTTCCGAGGTGGTATCTACAACGACAATGTACTGACCAGTGGAGCAGGTTCTATCAACGATGTAGTTACATATACATCTGCCGGAAGCTACCATATCACAGTAGGAAACGTCACTAACAAAGTCTTAACCGTTTCAGGGTCTAATGCAGGGGTAGGAACAACCACACCTTCAGAGAAACTACATATCTCAGGTAATGCAAGAATAACAGGAGCAATATATGACTCAACCAATTCACCAGGTACATCCGGCCAAGTACTATCTTCAACTGTAACAGGTACAGATTGGATTACAGTAGGAGGTGGAACCGTAACCGGAACAGGAACAGGAGAGTACATCACAAAATGGAGTGATACTAGTATTATTACTAACTCTGTACTTTACGAAAACGGATCTTCTATAGGGCTTGGGACAACTAACATAGATCCAACCGCAATCTTACAAATAGACAGCACAACACAAGGGGTAATACTTCCAAGAATGACTACTACCGAAATGAACGCTATACCCATGCCTGTTGCAGATGGATTAATGATCTATAATACAACCCTCAACAAAGTATGTTACTACGACGATACAGTACCTACCGGAGGATGGTATAGTGTAAACAGTACTAAGATATAACCTTAAGGGTAGAAGTTGCCTTCTCTAGCAGGAAGGCATATCTTCCTGTAAATGATAGATAACCTAGTTAAGTTGGTTTTAGAAAAAGGAGGTGTTTTAGCTCCTCTAAAACTGCCGTCTCAAGAGACACAAGGAACAGGCGTATGTAATCCGTCTGTATATTTGACAGAGGACGGAACACTCTTATGTAATATTCGACATGTAGGATACATACTATACCATTCTGAAAATAAACAAAGATTCCAAGGAAGATGGGGCCCGTTAGCGTACCTTCACCCAGAAGACAGCTGCTACCTCAAGACAGTGAATTACCTCTGTACTTTAAATAGAGATACATTACAAGTAGAAACCTGCCATAAAGTAGACACTACACTGCTGGATGTAGAACCTGTTTGGGAATTCATCGGATTAGAGGATTCTAGAGTAGTAGGATGGGGAGGTAAAACATACCTGACAGGAGTTAGAAGAGATACTAAAACAAACGGAGAAGGTAGAATGGAACTCTCAGAACTTACTATTACACCCGATAGCACTAAAGAAGTTTCAAGGTACCGGATTGAACCGCCTAACGACCCCCCTCCGTACTGTGAGAAGAATTGGATGCCTATTAACGATATGGAATACTGTTACGTTAAATGGACAAACCCGGTAGAGGTGGTTAAGGTGAATCCGAAGACAAAGACTGCAGAAGTTCTAGTTTCAAAACCCTACCAAGACCTCGGACTTACTAAAGACCTTAGAGGAGGTTCATCAGTAGTGAGGTGGGGAAAATACAGGTTATGTATCACTCACGAGGTTGATTTCTGGATGAATGAAAATAACAACAAAGACGGCATCTACAACCATAGAATAATAGTATGGGATGAAGACTGGAATATAGTAAAAAAATCGGAAGATTTTAAATTTATGACCGGAAGAATCGAATTCGTATGTGGAGCAGCAGTCGTAGATGACAGCTTAGTAGTAACTTACGGGTTTCACGATAACGCAGCCTACGCATTAAAAATACCAGGAACATTTATAGAAGAATTAATTAATGGATAACTATACCGCCTTTATACAGAATCCTTACAGTGCAGAAGCAAATCTCCAATTAGGAGAACAGTACTACCAAGAAGGACATACCGCTGGAGCATTGTCGTACTTTTTAAGATGTGCAGAATACGGGGAAGACTCCGATTTAATATATGAAGGGTTGATAAAAGTCGCTCTATGCTTAAAAGATGTACAAGTACGCCCACATTCCACTAGAGGGGCGTTCTTAAATGCAATAATGCACGACCCAGAACGGCCGGAAGCTTACTATCATTTAAGCTACGATCACCAGGAGAAGAAAGAGTGGCAAGAAGCTTATTTAGCAGCTATACAAGGACTGCTACGAATTAAAAACCAGAAACAAACAAAAACAAATATAGACTTCCCGGGAGAACACGCTTTAATCTTCCAAAAAGCAGTAGCAGCATGGTGGATAGGTAGATGTGACGAAGCTCGAACACTTTTTAGAGACTTACTACAGTATTGGGCATTAGGAGATATGTTTACGGACGCATGCCGTAGAGATCTTAGTAATATCGGAGGGGATTGGGAATTTAGACTTATGTACACCGCAGAGCTGCACTCCAACCTCCGACGTAAGTTTAAAAATTCGGAAAAAATAAAAGTAAATTACGCACAAACGCTTCAAGACATGTTTGTATTAGCTATGTTAGACGGGAAAGAGAATGGAACCTATCTTGAAATCGGATCTGCTGACCCTTTTGACGGTAACAATACTGCTCTGTTGGAGAAAAATTACAACTGGACCGGCTTATCGTTAGATAACGACCCAGAAGAGGTTGTAAAATTTAATGCTGCCCGTAGAAACAAATGTATCTTACAGGATGCCACTAAAGCAAATTTTACCTCTTTAATACAGGAGTATAACCTTGGAGACACTATAGATTACCTACAGTTAGACGCTGAACCGGCAGGAGAAACGTTCAATATACTTTTAAGAATCCCTTTCTCCAAGTATAAGTTTGCAGTTATCACCTACGAACATGATTACTACGTAGATAGAACCCTTAATTACCGGACAGCTTCAAGAGAATATTTAAAATCCTTAGGATATGTAATGGTAGCAGGAGATATAGCACCGGATATGAATTCTAACTACGAAGATTGGTGGGCTCACCCAGATTTGATAAAACCGGAGACCCTACAAGCTATGCTAGATACCGCAGAAGGAACTAAGAAAGCAAACAGGTATTTAATGAAAGATGTAGTTTAAAACTAATATTTAAAGTATTAAAAAATTTACAACAGCTATACTATTTATAATAAAATAAAAAAATGGCAATACAAACAACTTCAAATTTCGAATACAACTACGGAACGTACACAGCCCCATATTTCCGTTTAGTTCTTCATTTACCACTATCTGGAGGTGACACCCCTGTAGACTGTTTCATGTATCATTCATCTGAATCATATGCATCAGGTTCAAGCTCAATCGCTTGTTTCCCATTCTATGTACAAAACGCTTCAGCATCCTTTGATAATAGTGGAGATAATGTTGTAAACAAGTATTTACTCTATATAACAGAACAAGTAACGGGTTCGTTAGAGACTATGTCTTCCGGCTCTACTTTTAATATTACTGAAATCCCTACTGTGTAGGGTACCTTATTATAGTACATTGTAACAAGGACTCCAAATTGGGGTCCTTTTTTAATACTTTTAAACATAATAACATGTACTAGAGGATGCTCTCTAGAATCACCGTTTGTGTTTTTATAGTAGTTTATATTAGATGTACTATTTATAACATATGGCCAATATTGCAATATACGACGGTACTTCCCGGTTCTATCCCGGCAGCACTCCTTTTGGGTTCTATGATAATGACTATCAATTTCAAACAGACGCAGATAAGGTTGT
>Ga0136655_1001111_pt1 | contig 12265 bp, 22 predicted proteins | sample CPBDNA_2_FD_94863 | JGI IMG/M metagenome (GOLD analysis project Ga0136655, IMG submission 94863) | Freshwater to marine salinity gradient microbial communities from Chesapeake Bay, USA - CPBay_Spr_15_0.8_DNA (version 2) | ecosystem: Environmental > Aquatic > Marine > Coastal | place: USA...
ATCTTTTGAAATTGTAGATACTTCGTCAAGGGTGATATCCATGATATTAGCATCAATACGGCGACCAACCTCTTCTTCTGCCAATTCCATTGTGATGTATAGAACATTCTTTCCATGCATCAAATTAGTTGCTGCCATATGACATTTCACAATACTCTTACCAGTGCCTGTTGCACCCAAAAATAGTGTTAATGATTTTCTTGGAATACCACCCTTTGTTACAGTGTTCAGAAGATCAATATCAAATGGAAGTCTTTCCTCTTTTCTATGGTAATATTCAAATCTGCTTTCAAAGTCTTCTAAGAAGTCGTGTCCGATATGTGTATCAAAATTAATACCCAATGAATCTGAAAGCATCTTTGGGATTGCACCTTTATCAAGGTCTTTTACCTGCCCATCTAGAATAAGAATTGCTTTCCTGATAGAGTTGAACAAATCTTTGTCTTGGCAAAATCTTTCTGTTTCATCAACTAACCAATCTTGATTAGTTGATGAATCTATTTCAAGTTCAAAGATACGCTTGTTTGTTTCTTTGAACATCTGTTCATTTAGGTCTTTACGATTTTCAAGTGAAATAGAAAGCGCCTCTTTTGAAGGCGCTTCCTTATATTCATCTACATAATCACAGATAGTTTCGAAGATTTTTTTGTAAGCATCATCATCAAAATACTCTTTTTGAATATATGGAAATGTTTTTCCAAAATAGTCTTTGTTAAAGAGTAGGTTTGAAATTATTGTTTTCTCTAATGACATGCTCTATTATTCCTCTATATCTGTGACCTCCATACTATCATCTTCTTCTACTGCAATGACCGGAGTTGACAATTTAAATTTTTTACTGACAAATTCTTTGAAATTTGTATCTTCTATCAAAGTTTCGAAGAATTTATTATCACTCTCAATATCTTTTGCACGGCGTTTTGGTTCTAGTATCTCACCAGTTTCCAAATCAATAGGATTGTACCAACCCTGATTTGCTTTGATGATATGCCCAGATTCAATTGCAAGATCAAAAAGTGAAGACCATTTCAATATGCCTTTTTCATAAAGAACAGTGAATGGTAGTTTTGCCTTTTCTCGTACAAATCTCGATTTTTCAATATTGATTGTGAATTTGTATCCCGCAATTTCAGTACCATCTTTTTCTTGTGCCTTGCCAATAACAAAAATTTGGTTTGCAGCATAAGTAACAGCAGTTCCGCCAGGAATAATTGTCTTGGGAAACATTCCGATTTCTTGGTATACATGATTGATAATTATACACGGTAAATCTTTCATTGTCAAGTGCGGAGTTATAATTCTTAGCAATGAACGTATTGCTTTTGCACGTGACATATCAGCAACCGACTTTTCATTTTCTGCGTCTTCAACTTCTTTTTTAGATGCTAACGCACCTAATGAATCCACCATTATGAAAACATGATCGCCACGTTTAATTTCTTCAAGTCTTTTTACAATATCAAACTTCAACTGTTCTACATGCTCAATCGGAATATGAAGAACGCGAGATGGATCAATTCCATTTGTTTCAAGATATTCTGGTGTAATACCAAATTCAGAATCATATAGAAGTGCTATTGCATCTGGATACTTATTGAAGTATGCTTTCATACAGTATAAAGCAAGAAGCGTTTTGAAACTCTTACTCATTCCCGCAAAAATAGTAAGTCCTGGGACCAAACCACCGTCAAGTGATCCACTAAATGCAATATTAAGAATGGGAAGGTCTGTAGGTATAACGTCTTTTGCGTTAAAAAATGCTGATTCACTTAGGACTGCCGAACCTTTTATTGAACCAGACTTTGTTAATCTTTCTAGTAATGAACTCATATAGTTTGCCTTTCTGTTGTGTTGATTGTTTTAGAGAGGGTGACTAACCCTCTATTATTGTTCCCACCCATCAAGTAGAGAACTTAATTTTTCTTGAAAACTTTCAATTTTACCTGATCTGTCAGGCCAATATATAGTGGTCTTTTCAGGATTTTTTTTCAAATTTTCGAGAAATGGGTTTATTGATTTGAACATAACATTCAATCTATGCTGCAAATCAGCAATTTTTTCTTGGTCTGATTTTGAATTGTTTTCTAATTCTGAAACTTGTGATTTCACTTCTTGAAAATCTTCGTCAACAAAACTGAATCCAAAATCATCATCAAACGGTTCGAATGTGTTTTTCATTATACTCACCTAATTAAATAAGCAACCCCCACAAGTTATTTCTTATGGGGGTTGCTTTTAACGATTAACCTTTTTGAGCAAGGTTCTTGAAGAATGCAAGATCATCATCGTCATCATCATCAGATGAACTTGAAGGCATGTCTGGTTCTGATACAGATTTCATTCCGCCCAGATTTGACATATCAATTCCGCTATCATCGTCATCTTCATCTTGTGCAGATGAAGTAGAACTTCTCATTGGTCTTTCATCAGACAAACCAAGAGTAGCATAAAGTTTTGCTTTTAGTTCATCATATGACTTGAAATTGCTTTCATCAACGATTTCTTTGAGTGAATGAATTTCTGTGATTTTATCAAAATCGGCATCATCTTCAAATAGTGGTCCTGTACTATCAAAATCAGATTTGTCATAGTTGCGATAACCATCAACCTTACGGATACGAATGCGGAAGTTTGCACCATCCCAAAGATCAAATGGATTGACTTTCTCTACCTGTTCATATTCAGTTACAGGCGGATTCATAGCGTCATTGATTTTATCAAAGATTTTCTTACCATACTTGAATAGGAAAACTTTCCCTTCATTGTCTGGATTTGCTGGATCACTCACAACATAAATGTTAGAGATGTATCCTAGTTTGCGCTTCTGTCTACGAACTTGTTGACGTTCTTCTGAATTATCATCAGATACAGAATTCCAAAGTTTGTTGTTGTATTCGTTTACTGGATCATCTTTGACAATGGTAGAAAGACAGTTTTCGATATACCATTTTCCAGTTGGTCCTTGGAAACCATGTGTCCACATTTGAACCCAAGATACTTCTTGATTTCCATTATCATCAATCGGTCCTGGAAGGAAGCGAATGACTGCAAAACCATTTCCAGACTTATCGACAGTCGGTTGCCAATATTTTCCTTCGTCTGGATTTGAGTAACCACCGCTTTTTGTACTTTCAAGTTGTTTTGTCAACTGTTCTGTCATTTTTGCGCGGTTGCTTTTTAGTTTGCCCATATTTAATGTTGCCATTGTATTTTCTCCTATATTGCGTTATATTGCTTTGTATGTTTTCATATTGCTTTGTATTTTAATGTTGTTACCTCATTAATGCCAAGGCAATGTTATTTATATCAGAAAAAGTGTTCCTTTATAGTTTTTTTGAACTTTTTTTCATCAATTTCAAGAAACGGTTTATATCGTTTCGAAGTTCTGATTATATCAGATGCTACATATTTGTCAAGAATATTTTCTTCCCAATACGAAAAAACTTTTGCTAAATGTGCCATTATCGTAAAGGTTTCGAATGATATTTTCTTGCCCAAATATAGTTTCATTAGTAATGGATGTTGACCATCCACCACTAAAAAATTGTTTTTATACGCCCAATCCATCTTTGGTAGATCAAGTTTGAATGTATAAGATAATGAGTCTATTTTGCGCTTCCAGTCAATGTACACATCTTTACCTTCTTGCTCTACTATTGTGCGAATAAACACTTTTTTATTGTTGACAATGTTTGCCAACAACATATTGTTCCAATCGTTTTCCTTTGAAAGTTTGTAGAAGTGATATGTGTCACGTCTAGTCTTGAAACTATCAAAACTAGTTTTGGTTTTACCGCCAAATTTAAAATAATCATAACTGTCACTATTAAAGTGAGTTTTTATAGATGTGTATTCTTGGAAGACTGCAAACGATTTTCTATCAGCATATCCTGTTTGCATTTTTATCTTTTTTCACCATCCGCTTTTCTGCTGCTTCGGACCTGACTTTTTCTTTCATTATAGTCGATTTTTTGACTATTTCTGCCACTGTCTCTATTTCTATATTATTTTGTTTAGCATATTCCACAAGTGCATCTATGTAACTAACGCCATTTGAAAGCATTTTTGAAATTTCATAATGAACTTTTTCTGGTGACTTAGTTTCTATCATTTTGCACCTAACAGTTCTCTTAAATTGCGCCTCAGTGAACTTTCGCCTCTTGTATATGCATATTCAAACATTCTTGTTGCTTTATATGCATGTATACCATACTCTTCTTTTGATATGATATAGAGATGTTCACAATCTGATTTAGAAGAAGATATTCTAACAAAACCTTCTTCAACACTATATTCAAATTCTCCTAGTTTTTTAACCATTGAGAATTTTTATCCCATTCAACCAATTTTCCGCTGCATCTTGAACATAATGAATTGATTTATTTTCAAAAAGTTTATCTGCTAATTTTTCTCCATTCGGACCATAAAAAGATACTTTATATACATTGTTTTTATTTTCGTGGATTTCTGCCCGCATTGAAGAACCATCACCTTTATAAAAAGTTGTCAATAGCATGTTATACTCCTATCAAATTTCGATTACCTTCTGCCCAATCAATTGCTGCTTTTTCAACAAGTTCAATCGGACATTCCGCATATTTTTCAGTAAAAAATTTATGATTTTGGTCATCTGAAAAAATGATTTCATGTTCACCGCTATTAGAATAATACACTGATGCTTTACCACCATGTTTATCAACTACGACTACATATGGAGATGTGTCTACTTCATTCATATTAAAACTCCTTAATTATATAGGGGGATTTTAAGGATTTGCATCAACCCTTAAAAATAACAATAACATAGTAATTATTGATTGTCAAGCACTTTTATTTGTGGAAACAAGCACTTAGAAACAAAATGATCTACATCTTCTTCGTTCAGACCCAAAGATTTCATTGTCCTTGGTGTATGTGGGTTTTGCTTTTGGAAATGCGCATAACGATCATGAATTTCACTTGCATCATAATCACATACATTGTCTGTAGGCATTTCTTCTATATACCACCTAGTGGTCTCCATTACAAGGGAAATTATCTGATCTACTTCTTCTTCTGTTTGTAGATTTCCTGCTGCAACCATATTTTCAGAAAAAATCTGTTTTGCCCATTCTGGAAGTTCTCGCTCTTTCTTCCATGCGGTTTTTGAAACATATTCTTCAAATTTATGTATCGCAATATGATCTTCATCAACCACAGAAAAATCGTGAAATGCTCCTGTTATTTTCTTTTCACCTGCAATAATATCGAAACCATATATGGGGGCACCAGAATCCAATACAGGAAAAATGCAGACATGCATCATCCAAAGTTTTTTATCTTCCCTTGCGTCAACAACATCAATATGCGCCCTACGAAATTTGTCAGATTTCCATGTAAGATTTATCCAACCACCATAGTTGAACCTTTCAAGATCATCTTCTTGATATTTTTCTAGATTTTCGTCAAGCAGATTTTGCAGATTTTTCTGCAAAATCGTCAGTTTTTCCCATATCATCTATATTCTCCATACCAATCACATTTTGTTCTAATTCATCTAAAAACTCAACAATCATATCAAAGCATTTATTTGCTTCTTCTCCTAGATCATCACTGAGTTTTTCACGAACTTTACCTTTAAGTAAATTAATGTCACCATCAAAAGAATAATGCTTACCAGAACCAGGGACAAGTTTCTTGATAACCTGACCACCAGAAAGATCACCCATATGCCTCACATATATGTGGGCAAGAAGTTTTTGGTAGTCTTCTGATATGTCATTCAAAATATATTCATAATATTTATGTGCCGCATCTGTTACAACTGGCGTTTCGAAACCATATATATGTTCTAGTTCTTCTATGTCTTCACGCAAATTAGATGAACGTTTTAGTTCTTCTAATTCATTAAAAACGCCTAAAGAACTTGCTCTATCTTCTAAAATGGAATACATTAAAAACATGTTTGTCAAATACAAGTAATATTCATATGGCGTAATGGTTTTTTTCAGAATTCTTTTAAGAAATGATGTTCTTTCTGCTCTCTTGTGATTGTCAAGAGTTATGTTTCTAAGAATATTTGTCATTTTATGTTATTCATCATTTCTTTACTGAATGTTTCAAAATTCTTTGTTATGACTTTGCAAAGTTCTGTTTGTTTATCAACAAACTCATGTAAACCATCTCGAATTACATCATTAGTTACAGTTGAATTTAAAAATTGTTTTTTTGAACTTTGGATAAAGTCAATAGTAAAATTGAAATTTTGCATTATTTTTATCCTTCTTTAGATGTATGTGGGGGTGTTCCCCCACATACTTATTTATTGTTTTTTGTTTTCCACAAAATTGTATAGTTGTGATGCTCTTGAAATAACTTCATCAGATGAATACATTTTAGGACTATTGGAATCTATAAAATTTCTTATCATTTCAGAAGGTGGATTTTCTACTTTCAATGTATCCAACTTCTGATAAAAAACGTCTTGTTCGATGTTTTTTTCGCGCTCTATCATATCTTGCGCCATTTTCAAAACATCAAGACGTATCTCATATGGGGTCTTAGTCATTGCTATCATCATTTACTGCTGACAAACGTTCTTCTTCTGTGAAAGTAGAACTTGCATATGCAATTGTAGTATCCATTCCAGAAGCATAAGCAGATTTCATGCGACTTGACATAGCAGATGCAGAACGCATAGTTTCACCCATGTTTTTGGTGCTATATTGCATCGTGTTATGTTGACTGAACCCCATAGAAGCACCTACTGAGAATGCATCAATGTTCGCCCCAAGGAACATGAAACCCCAATTTTTTCCCTCTGCTTTTTCTACCATTTGTTTGATATCGTTATTTGCAAATGTACGAGAACAATTTTCTTCACCGTCTGTTAAAATTACGACAATAACAGATTCACGGTTTTTCTTTTTCTTTTCGGAAAGTTGTAGATTTGTTTTCATCATAACACCACCCATTGCATCTAGTAAATTTGTGCTTCCACGTGGATTATATGTTTTTTCGTTTAGTGGTTCCACACTTTGAACGTCTGTTTGGTCAATAACGCAATTTACATTTGAACCATCAAATTTGTATAAAGATACAAATGTTTCAATGTCTGTTTCTGTTGCATCTACTTTTTGTCCTTCAAGAAATTCGTTGAAACCTTCTATGGTTTGTTTTCTACAAGATTGCATTGAAGATGAATCGTCAAGAACAAAAATTACATGTGATTTGTCTTTTCCTGCTTTTTTTGGTTTAAAAGCGCCACCTAGGTTATTTGTAGGTGTTGGTTGTGGAGCAATATTATTCAATCCTAGTGATTGATTTGGTGATGTCCACATAGTTGTGTTTGTTTTTATAAAAGTCATAGTATACCTTTCTGTGTGTGTGTTGTGTGTAAAATATAAAAGAGGATACAAATCAATACACCCTCTTTTATTTATAACCGTTTTTTAGAAACGGAATGCTGCGCCGACTGTAAATTCTTCGTATTCGAAGTCACTGTCTGCTTCTACTGTCCCATAAACATCCCATGAAGTATTCACTTCATAACTTACAGTAACTTCTGCCCCTGCAAAATCCAAGTCATTAACATCATCGTATGCAACAGACAATAGAGGTGTTATTGTCCATACACCAGTTGCATATTCTACACCGACATTGGTTTCAAATACTTCTGTTTCGAATGCGTATTCCACATTACCCACAAAAGCAATTTCACCAGCGGTCGCTACTGTTGCGGTTAGACCAAGTGTTAGTGCTGCTGCAATCATTACATTTTTCATTTCAATATTTCCTTTTTCTACATATATGTTTGTTAAGTGCAACCAGTTCTGTTTCTAGGTCGGTTGCCCACCCACCAGAATTATGCTGCTAGAGCAAAACCTGTAGGTGCAATATTTTCATTTGCATTTAGTTTATTTGACCGAATAACGTAGGTCATCACGGTAAACTCCACTTCATATTCACACCTGTCGATCCTATTTATCGCCCATCAAAATAGCACGTTATCCAGTTTTGACTCTACTACCTATAGTTAACCCACCTGTATCGGTTTGCCAGTATGCGAGTTCGTGCTATTATGGTGGACGATTCGGGTACCGCCCCCGAGTCCAGAATGTGTCCACGTTGTTTCAACGTCTACGAGATTTATTTATACCATATTATAATGAGCGTGTCAAGTCAAATATGCCACAAATAAAATTAGTTGTTTTTATGTCACAGATTTCTTTGTGATAGATTTTCTTCTCTTGTAACACCAAAAACTCTTTGATCTACCAAAGTCATATTTTTTTTCATGTGTGATTTTGATAACACGCCTTCAAGTTTCCACCCAATTTTGGGTCCAACTCTCTGCATTCCAACGTGTGGAGTAATACCATATAATTTTTGTAAATCAGAATAATTATCAAATAGATAATTTGTGAGATACCTTCCATCTTCATATAACTGGTTCAAAGACCCTTCATATTGTGAAAATAAATGAATTCTATACAACCATTTTGTTTCTGGTATCGTGTAAAATATTAGTTTGTTTTTATAGAATGGGTATGCAACACCATTTCGCATATCTGCAAGCATACCCTGAAATATTTCATCTTTAGTGTTGTCTGGTGTTTGAAGCATCCAAGGATCAACCTTGTCATGCATAATTTTTAATAGGTCTTCTGATAATTTCATGTATTCCTCAAAATCTAGGATTTGGATCAATAGGAACTAGATCACCAACATTGTAAGAATTTTGGGTTTCTGTCCTGTATGAATATCCATCCCATTCATACGTTACGATATAATATGAAATTGCAGTCATTGGGCGTTCAACTAAAACTTGGTTACAATGTCTTTCAATGCGATATCCGTTTTGGATACTACGTTTATTCATAGAAGCACCACCAATGATTGCACCAATAATAGCGCCACTATCATTACCAGAAATTTCTCTGCCAACAAGACCGCCTATAATTGCACCGCCAATTACTTCACCGCTACTGCCATTTCTGGTTCCATAAACGGGAACATGTACATTTTCACAGATATTTTGATATTCTGGCACATATACTTGTTGGTAATATGGTTGGACTTTAACAATCGTTGCATAGTTATTACTATCCGCAAAAGATGGACTAACAGCAAGAAATGTTAGTGCTGTAGCAATCACTGTATTTCTAAAGAGTTTCATTCATTTCTCCTTTATTAGAACAATGTATAGCACAACATTTGCTTGCTGTCAATAGTTTTTTACTGCGATTCGAAATTATTTGCATAATGATCTGCGCTAAATGATGCGGCAAAAGCATCGGGTTTTAATTTTGGTTTAACACCAGTAACACCCAAGATATAACCTGCTGCTTGTTGCGCAACACAGTTAGAACCATTTTTAGGGTCTTGTGAAATATCCAAATGTATTTCTATTTCATAATCGTCTATGAAAGGTGCCAATTGCACATATAATTGTGCAACTTTTTGAACTTCATTCATTAAACGCATACTTGGTCTATTTTTCTTCATATCATAATCAGGTTCAATTGATTTATGTTTAAAGACACGGCAACCATGTTTACCATTCATATGAACAACACAAACTGTTGCATACTTAGCATACCAACGATCATTCTTTCTAAAACGAACTGAGTCACAACCAAAGTATATTTTTGTGCTTTCATTTAATGACACCAATAAGTCAACTAGGTCTTCTATTTGTTCTTTGGTAAACACGGTATTTCCTTTTCTCTAATACATTTACGTTCCTCAATTAAAAATCAAGTGCTTTTTCCCACACAAGGATTAGCACAAACCCATTTTTATTCTAGCGACGTATCTGTAGAATAAGTGTGGTTGGTGACATAACACCCCTGCGGTCAGAGTTGATCAATCTCTTATTCCTGTAGATTTTCAGGAAAAGCGCATGTCAATTTAATGACAGTGGGGCACCCGCAATATAAAATTTACTCCTTGTTTATATCATAAAAATTCATGGAAGTCAATGGGACCAGTTGAATTTTTGTGATATTCTCCAATAACATATCTACCATAAAAAACACCACCACAATCTAAATTCACCCTATTTGGTGATTTGATGGGTCCATTCTTTCTTGGCGTATGTCCATGGGTTAAATATAAATTATTGTTCGGACTTTGGTATGTCATCCAATCATCATATCTTGTCCATAAAACACTGTCTACATTTTGATGTTCTGGTAAAACATATGGATCATATGTTGCATGTGCGAACACATTATTCTTTTCAAAGTGATAAAACTTCAAGTCATACATCCATTCAATAATTGATTTCGGAATGCAAGAATGAACTTGTTCGTATGTTGCAAGAGGCAATTCGTCATTATCAAAAAGAGCAATTTCTCTTGCTGCTTTCATATCATAAAATTCAACTCTTTTCATATAGGATTCAAGAAACATTTGTTCGTGATTTCCCATAAGACATACAAATTCCCAATTTTCAGGTGGATTCATTACTGTCTGTAATACCTTTAAGTTATCTTTGCCGCGATCAATATAATCACCCAAGAATATAATTTTACCACCATCTGGATTATTTCTATACACAAAATCCAGTGCTTGCCTTAACAAATTATAGTCTCCATGAATATCAGGAAAACAGTAATATCTTTCTTTAAACAATATCATCTCTTTTCATCAATTCATATGTCATATAATCATTTTCTAAATATTTTTCTAATTTTCTTTTTGCTTCCATTGCTTGTTCTTTGGTATAATAAGGACCAGTAAGTTCCTCACGCAATGGGTGTTTTTCTTCAATATAATAAAACATTATCATATCCTTTTAATGGCGGATCGTCAGGGAGTCGAACCCTGTAAACGCTTATTGGGCGTTTTACGGATTAGCAATCCGCTGCATTACCATCCTGCCCACGATCCATTATTTGTTGCTTCTGTTTCTACCTACATGATAACCATCACAGTGAAGACACTTATAGTTGGAATACCAACCACCATATTTCTTTGTCATGGTTAATGCTGCTTTTTGTGCTGATTTCTTAGTGTTGTATTTTACTTTAGGTTTCCCAGAACCTTGTGAAATATGAGAATTTTTATGAAACAATCCCCACGCATTTCTTGTGACGAAAAAGTTTCTAATAAATCTTTTCAAAGGCATCTGATCTTTTATTGCCAATACTATATTTAAAAACTTCATAATTATCAACCTTTATTTTGGCGGATAGAGCGGGATTCGAACCCACGGGACAAATAAATGCCCACTTGCTTTCCAAGCAAGCGCAATAGACCACTCTGCCACCTATCCAATTTATTCTTATTATTTGTGAGTGGTTTACTGGCGATCTTAATGGGTATCTCAGGGTTTCAGGATTACCACTCGCTACTACAAACCCTTTTTCGCATAGTATGGAGCGGATGAAGGGTAACGATCCCTCTTATACTGATTGACAACTAGTCGCTCTGCCTCTGAGTTATACCCGCATTATTCTACTTCTGACAACTTGTCCTTGATAGCACCAATGATCTTCTTATGAGAACCAGTTAAAACTCTATCCTGTTCAAGTTTTTTCAGCATGTCCAAGGTTTGTTTTTTATAATTTCTGCGCCATTCTGGTGTTTTTGCTGTTGTGATATCTTGAACATTATCAAGTCTATCTGCAAGTTTAACCACAAGCGACCAACTACTCATTTTTGCCATTTTATCAGCAAGATAATCAGTCTTTCCAACTTTTTTGATTTGTTCTTTGTCACTAGTAAGTTCTTTGACCATAGAAGCAACAAGACCACCGAACATTTTTTCTAAATCTTCATGTGTAGTGTCCGTATCTTCTAATGTGTCATGAAGATATGCTGCCGAAATCAAAGCATCAAGATTATGTGACTTTTTGAATTTACGAACAAAATCTGCAACTCTTTCTGGATGCTTCACATAAGGACTGCCATCTGATCTGGTTTGACCAGCATGTGCCTTTGCTGCATATTTTAATGCAGATGCTGCATCTTCTCTGACGAATGTTCTATACTCTGAAAAACGTTTCATAAATGTGCCTCTTTTATACTAGGTTTAATCTATTTATAAAAGAGGCACGTTTCATTGTCAAGAGTTTGTTTCTGGTGCATCACCAAGAATTAGGAGAACAAGAAGTGCAAAAATTCCGAAGAAAAATCCAGCAACACCCCACCCAACTGCACTACGATTACGTTTTGCGGCAAGTGTGTTACATGCCAAAGCAAATAGTCCAGATACGACTAGCATGATCATAAGTTCCATAATATATTATCCTTCTTTGTTATTTTGATTAACAGTTAC
>Ga0136655_1001115_pt1 | contig 12230 bp, 9 predicted proteins | sample CPBDNA_2_FD_94863 | JGI IMG/M metagenome (GOLD analysis project Ga0136655, IMG submission 94863) | Freshwater to marine salinity gradient microbial communities from Chesapeake Bay, USA - CPBay_Spr_15_0.8_DNA (version 2) | ecosystem: Environmental > Aquatic > Marine > Coastal | place: USA...
GAAATCTTCGTGAATATGTACTTTTAGTTTGGGCCAATAGTCCAATCCAGATCTTTTTAATTGCTTGTCTTCTAAGGAAAAACCAAGGGGTTTGATCAGGTGAAGTTCACTTCCAGTTCCAAGGCACAGCCTACCAATGTTTCCTGTATTGTTTGGAATTTCAGGATGCACTAAAACAACGTGAAAAGGCATATAATGGTATTAAAAAAGCCCAGTGCGAGGCACTGGGCTATAAGGTTTATCCTAGGTAAGTTTTTAAAATTTTAGAGCGAGAAGTGTGTTTTAGTCTTCTAATGGCTTTTTCTTTTATCTGTCTCACACGCTCTCTGGTAAGATCAAAGGTCTCTCCAATTTCTTCTAAAGTCATGGAGTGTTGTCCTGCCAAACCAAAGTATAAACGGATCACGTCTGCCTCTCTAGGTGTTAGGGTTTCTAGCGCTCTTTCTATCTCGGTTCTGAGGGATTCATGTAAGAGTTCTCTGTCTGGGTTAGGAGATTCTCCTGATCTTAAAACGTCGTATAGGTTTGAATCTTCTCCGTCTATCAGTGGCGCGTCCATAGATACATGACGGCCAGAATTCTTGAGGGACTGCTTCACATCTTCAACAGTCATATCCAATTCTTTGGCAATTTCTTCAGGAGAGGGCTGTCTTTCGTGTGCCTGCTCTAAGAAAGCAAAAGCCTTATTGATCTTATTGATCGAACCAATTTTATTTAATGGCAATCTTACAATTCTAGATTGTTCTGCCAAGGCCTGAAGTATGGATTGACGGATCCACCATACCGCATAAGAGATAAATTTAAAACCACGGGTTTCGTCAAAACGCTGGGCTGCTTTAATTAATCCTAAGTTGCCTTCGTTAATTAAATCTGGAAGGGTCAATCCTTGGTTTTGGTATTGCTTGGCTACAGAGACCACAAAACGGAGGTTGGCTTTAGTTAGTTTTTCAAGTGCTGCCTGGTCACCCGCTTTGATTCGCTGTGCCAACTCTACTTCTTCATCTGCGGTAATAAGGTCTACCTTACCAATTTCTTGTAAATACTTGTCTAAAGAAGCGGTTTCTCTATTGGTCACCTGCTTGGTAATCTTAAGCTGTCTCATGAATGTCTACTGAATTAATTGGGGACCAACAAATGGTTTGTTATGGGTCGCATTAGATTATACGCTCAAATTTTTAAAAGGTTACAGAAAAAGCACACTATTTGAAAAAAAAATAGCCAGACCGAAGGTCTGGCTATTAAATATACACTAAAAGAGTAATTAGTCCCTTCTCGGTTTTCTATCACGGTCGTTTCTACGATCGTTTTTACGGTCACCTTCTGCTCTTGGCGGTCTGGCAACATATCCTTCTGGCTTTTCTAATAAAGCTTTTCTAGATACTTTCTCTTTTCTAGTTCTTGGGTCTTGACCAAAGTATTTCACTTCAAATTCATCGCCCATGTTTACCACGTCAGACACATTTTCAGTGCGTTCCCATGCCAATTCAGACACGTGTAAAAGCACTTCATTTCCTGGAGCATCTAAGTATTCTACTACTGCACCAAAGTCTAACATTTTAATAACCCTAACCTTATAAGAATCTCCAACGATTGGCTTAAAGGTAAGCGAGTCTATCTTAGCCAATACAGCTTCAATACCCTCTGGTTCTGTTCCTAAAATCTCAATGATTCCCTCTTCAGTTATAGGATCTTCTGTCACTACAATGGTAGTTTTGGTTGTTTTCTGTAGCTCTTGAATCACTTTTCCTCCTGGACCAATAAAGGCACCAATGTATTCGTTAGGAATTCTAGCGGTAATCATTTTAGGCGCGTAAGATTTCACTTCCTCTTTTGGTGTAGCAATCGTTTCTACCAATTTAGATAAGATGTGTAACCTACCTGCAGAAGCTTGTTTAAGCGCGTTAACTAAGATTTCGTAAGACAAACCTTTCACTTTAATGTCCATCTGACAAGCGGTAATACCGTCTGCTGTTCCGGTTACTTTAAAGTCCATGTCTCCCAAGTGATCTTCATCTCCTAAGATATCTGATAATACTGCGTATTTACCTGATTTAGCATCTGAGATAAGTCCCATGGCAATTCCAGAAACTGGTTTGATCATTTGAACCCCAGCATCCATCAGTGCCATTGTACCAGCACAAACAGTTGCCATAGAAGAAGAACCGTTAGATTCTAATACTTCACTTACCACCCTTACTGTGTAAGGACAGTCTGCTGGAATTTGGTTTTTGAGAGCACGTTGTGCTAAGTTTCCGTGTCCTACCTCTCTTCTTGAAGTTCCTCTAATAGGTCTTGCTTCTCCAGTTGAGAAAGGAGGGAAATTGTAATGAAGGTAGAATCTTTCTTCTCCTTCAAAAGAGGGCATGTCTATTTTGTTAGCTTCTCTAGAGGTTCCTAAAGTTACAGTAGCCAAAGCTTGCGTTTCCCCTCTTGTAAAAATAGAAGAACCGTGCGTAGAGGGCAAGTAGTCAATTTCACACCAGATAGGTCTGATCTCATCAGTCTTACGACCGTCTAATCTCAGGCCTTCATTTAAGGTAAGGTCTCTTACAGCGTTTTTCTCTGTTTTGTAATAGTATCTAGACACTAAGTCTCCAAAATCCGCCAATTCTTCTTCAGAAAAACTTGCTTTAATTTCTTCTTTAATAGCGCTGAAAGCAGCAGATCTCTCCTGTTTGGCAGAACCTGCTTGTGCAATCGCATATACTTTGTCGTAAGCCATGTCATGAATCTTAGCTGCTAAAGCCTCATCTTCTCTTTCTGACGCATACTCACGTACTTCTTTTTTTCCAAATGCCTCTGCCAATCTAATTTGAGCAGCACACTGAACCTTAATGGCGTCATGGGCGAATTTAATGGCTTCTACCATTTCTTCTTCACTAATTTCTAGCATTTCTCCTTCTACCATCATCACTGAATCTGCAGAAGCACCAATAACCATATCAATGTCAGAAACTTCTAACTGAGCTCTGGTTGGGTTAAGGATGAATTTTCCGTCTATACGTCCTACCCTTACTTCAGAGATAGCACATTCGAAAGGAAAGTCAGACAATTGAATAGCTGCAGAAGCAGCCAATCCTGCCATTGCATCTGGCATAACGTCTTCATCATGAGACATTAATTGGATCATTACCTGTGTTTCTGCATGGTAATCCTTTGGAAACAAAGGACGTAAAACCCTGTCTACCAATCTCATGGTAAGTACCTCACCATCACTTGGTCTGGCTTCTCTTTTGAAGAAACCGCCTGGATACCTTCCGGAGGCCGCAAATTTTTCACGGTAATCTACCGTTAAAGGTAAAAAGTCTACATCACTTTGCTTGTAGTTAGAAACTACCGTACAAAGCAACATACATTTACCGGACTGAACCACAACAGAACCATGGGCTTGCTTGGCTAATTTTCCAGTTTCAATAGAGATTTCTCTACCGTCACCTAGGTCTATGACCTCTTTAAATACTTTTGGAATCATACAATTTAATTACTCCCACTCGCTGTGGGAAGTTAAACAATGGTCTCCGCCTGCTGGACGGCCAGGTTGTGTTGTTGTGTGTTGTGTGACCAATGAAAAACTAGGTATCAGCTTTTTGATATTTTCCGGTTTAAAAAGTCCGATCTTTAAAGTAAAAAAGGGAAGCCTTAGCTTCCCTTTTAAATTATTTACGAATATTAAGCTCTTTGATTATCGCACGATATCTCAAGACGTCTACTTTAATCAGGTAGTCTAATAAACTCCTTCTTTTACCTACCAAACGAACTAAAGAACGCTCTGTATTGTAATCTTTACGGTTCTTTTTTAAATGCTCCGTAAGGTGATTAATTCTGTGGGTGAATAAGGCGATTTGCCCTTCTGAATTACCAGTGTCAGTGGCTGATTTGCCGTGTTTTGTAAAAATCTCGGCTTTAACTTCTTTGGTTAAATACATTCCAATATTGTTTTAAATGATTTTGATGTATTTGATTGATTTTCAATCAGGGCGCAAATATAGAAAAACTAAATGAAATTAACTTTCTTTTTCAATTTTTTATTTAATGCTAATGCTTTTTAAATGAAGCACTTAGGATACAGCTTCCCTTACAGCTTTGTTTTGAATGAGGTCTATATATAAATTCACTTTATTTTTTAAAGCTTTTCTATGTACAATAAAGTCTAGAAATCCGTGTTCCAATAGGAACTCAGAAGTTTGAAAGTCATCTGGTAAATCTTTTCCAGTCGCTTCTTTTACCACCCTTGGTCCTGCAAATCCGATTAGTGCCCCCGGTTCAGCGATATTAATGTCTCCTAACATAGCGTATGAGGCCGTTGTTCCTCCCGTAGTTGGATCTGTACATAAGGAAATATAAGGCAATCCCGCTTCTGCCAATTGGGCCAGTTTGGCCGACGTCTTAGCCAATTGCATTAAAGAAAGTGCCGCTTCCATCATTCTGGCTCCACCAGATTTAGAAATCATTAAAAAAGGGGTATTTTTCTTAATTGCATGGTCAATGCCTCTGGCAATTTTCTCTCCTACAACAGAGCCCATAGACCCCCCAATAAAAGCAAAATCCATACAGCAAATCACAATATCCTTTCCGTTAGATTTTCCAAAACCGGTCCTCACAGCATCCTTTAAACCAGTCTTTTTTTGAGCTGCTTTTAAGCGATCTGCGTATTTCTTGGTGTCCTCAAACTTTAGCGGGTCTTTAGAAGTGAGTTTGGCATCTAATTCGGTGAACTTATTATGGTCAAAGAGTATCTCGAAATACTCTTTACTGCCTATTCTTACGTGATAGTCGTCTTCAGGACTCACATAGAAATTTTTTGCCAAATCATCAGACTCGACAATTTTACCCGTAGGAGATTTGTACCACAAGCCTTTTGGCGTGTCTTTTTTTTCTTCCGTTGCGGTTTGTATTCCTTTTTCTGTTCTTTTAAACCAAGCAGACATATGTATGAATTTAAATGAAGCGAATACCTATTATAGGTATTCGCTTAAACAAACTTAGCGAAAAGCTAGAATTTAAAAAAATTATAAGGTTTGAACGTTGTTCAAATCTTCAAAAGCTTTGGTTAATCTCGCAACGAAAGTTTTTTCTCCCTCACGAATCCAAACCCTAGGGTCGTAGTATTTTTTGTTTGGTTGGTCTGCGCCGTCTGGGTTCCCAATTTGTCCTTGTATATAGTCTTTTTTGTCTTGAATATAATCTCTTGTTCCTTCTAAAAATGCGTATTGAAGGTCTGTGTCTATATTCATTTTAATAACACCGTATCCAATAGACTCTCTGATTTCCTCTAAAGTAGAACCTGATCCTCCGTGAAATACAAAATCAATTGAATTGTGTTCCAATCCGTATTTTTCTGAAATAAACGTTTGAGAATTTAATAAAATTTTCGGTGTTAATTTTACGTTTCCAGGCTTGTAAACTCCGTGAACGTTTCCAAAAGCTGCAGCGATTGTAAATCTTGGACTTACTTTAGATAATTCCTCATAAGCATAGGCCACTTCTTCTGGCTGCGTATATAATTTAGAGTCGTCTATGTCTGTATTGTCTACACCGTCTTCTTCTCCTCCTGTAATACCTAATTCTATTTCTAAAGTCATATCCATTTTGCTCATTCTAGCAAGATATTCTTTACATATAGCAATGTTTTCTTCTAAAGGCTCTTCTGATAAGTCAATCATATGAGAGCTAAATAATGGTTTTCCAGTCGCTTTGAAGTGTGCTTCACTAGCGGTTAATAAACCGTCTATCCATGGCAATAATTTCTTGGCACAGTGGTCGGTATGAAGAATTACAGTAGCTCCGTATGCTTCTGCCAATTGATGTACGTGTTTTGCGCCAGCAATGGCACCTTGAATGGCTGCTTGTTCATTCTTGTTAGACAGTCCTTTACCTGCATTAAATTGAGCCCCTCCATTTGAAAATTGAATGATTACGGGGGCATTTAATGAAGCAGCAGTTTCTAATACACCGTTGATGGTGCTAGAGCCTGTTACATTTACGGCCGGTAAGGCAAAGCCTTTTTCCTTGGCATAGTTAAAAATTTCTTGAACTTGATCTCCTGTGGCTACGCCAGCTTTAATGTTGTGGGACATGTAATTGTGTTATCTATGAAATGATTAGAGGCACAAAAATAGTAAAAAACTACCCTTAAAAAGGATAATTTATACCAATATTTATTACGGAATTCGCAAAATTATAGTCTCTAAACCAGCGTTTTGAATTTTCTAGGCTAGGATTATAGGTTTTGAATCCCACATCTAGTCTAAATACAAAATAAGTAAAATCGTACCTTACACCAAATCCACTTCCAATGGCTATTTGCTGTAGGGAAGAAATACCTTGGAATGACCGCTCTGGATCATTAACCCCATCTAAAGCATTCCATATATTTCCTGCATCTGTAAATAGCGCTCCTTTAATTGCACCTAATAAAGGGAATCTGTACTCTAAATTAAAAGCCAATTTAAAGTTTGCTTCGTTAAAATCATTGAGGTTATTGGTGCTTCCTGGGCCTAATGCATAGGCATTCCATGCCCTATTATCGTTTGAGCCACCTGCAAAATAAGATCTTGCAAAAGGAATGGTACTCGCATTCCCGTAGGGTATGGCAATCCCTCCAAAACTTCTAAACGCCAATACTTGATCTCTTCCAACGCGCCAATGCTTAATAAAGTCTAGTTCAGTTTTAATATATTGGGCATAAGGCACTCCTGCTATTAATTTGGTTCCCGATTCATTTTCTTCTATGGGCATTACATTAGATAGTAAACTCAGTAAGTTTCCAGCGCTTTCTATTTTGGCCCTAAACTGATAAAAATCAGGATCCGTGATTTCTTTTTTATTGTTTTTAATAAGGGTTAGTTGGCTACTAGAGATGAGGTTATTTTCTATGAGCCTGTTTTTTCGTTCTTCAATTCTTTGAATTTCTTTGTATTGTTCCGAGCTGTTGTCTTGGGTGTTCAAAAAGGTTTCAATGAAATTTTCGGCACCTTGTGGTATGGTGAGTTCCCCATTATTCGTTATTGTTGGGTCAAAAAAGGGTTCAAAGACAGGGTCTTGCGTATAGTCTTGCGCCAAAGTATTTAACCTGTTGTATGTGGTGCCGTACACACTAAAGAAACGTTCTGGGTTTAGGTTTTGTACATATTGAACTTCTATAAGACTGGCATTAAATTTAAGAAAGTCGTTTGGGGCCCAATTAAAGCCATAAGTGGCATTTAAGGTTTGTTTGTCAAGCCCTATATTTTTCTGAAAACTGGTTCCAAGACTAATTTTGGTTTGGGGTAAGCTATTTTTAGACAGCAAGCCTTTAAGTGATATAAAAGGAAACCATAGATTGGGTATATTTAAATTAACATCTACACCAATTTCTGAAAGGTATTTTTCACTGCTCAGGGCAGCGTCTCCAAGAATACCTATAGACCCTCTTCCGGAAAGGCTTAATATTTCTGCACCACCAAAAATATTTCTGGCCGTTAGTGAACTACTAAAGGCCAATCCGAGTCGTTGAATATTGGAGTGGGTGACGTCTAAATTTACTTGTGCAGCATATGTATCCTTAGAATTCAAATATATTTCTGCCAATAAATCGGGCTCACCTTCAATTTCAGAGATAGATATATTAGGGTATTTAAAAGTATTTAAGCTACTCATTTTTCTGTAGGTGAGTTGTCTATTGTACTCTCCATAAATAGCTCCTTCAACCAGGTAAACCGGATCTGTAATGGCTTTAGGCTTATAGTGAAGTTTGTCTTTAAAGAATATGGTGATTCCGTTGTGCTCAATGGAGTCTAGCGCTACTTTTGGCGTGTTATAAGGAATGTCGGTGTAGAGATTAACCCTTTTTATTTTTCTGATGAGATAACGCTCGCTAGCGGTTTCATTGTTTTCTTTTGGATTTCTTACTGAGAGTACTACAGTTAGTAAGGAGTCTTTATTTTTTTGAACGGTATCTCTACTAATACTAAAACCTACGGCACTCTCTTGAAAATTATAAATACCGTTGTCTTTGGCTAGTTTACTAATGCGATCTCTCTCTGCGTCAAACCTCTCGTAATTGAAAGGCTTTCCTTTTTGAATAAAAGAGGTGCCCTTATTGTTTTTGTATAAACTGTCTAGGTCTGGAGAATAAAAAATAGTTTTGATGGAGTCTATTATAAATGCACGCCCTTTGTCTATTTGGTAACGAACGGTCGCTTTTTGTTTGCGATGGTGTCCTATGATTTGAGCTTTTACTGAAGCATTGAAGTAACCCAAACTTTTATAATAAGCTTGGAGTCTTTCTATGGATCTATTGGTGCTTTTTTGATCAATTAGAACAGCTTGTTCTCCAATTCTATTCAACCATGTGTCGCTGCCAGGTTTTTTTTTACTAAGATTACTTATATTGAGTTTTAAAGGGCTTCCAAAAATATAGGTGTTGGGCTGCTGAATAAGTAGGTTGTAAACCGCTTCATCTGTGCGCTTTTCAGTCCCTTCTATAATCTCATTCTTTCGGAGAAGCCATTGGTCTTCTGAAAGATTTTTTAGGGGGCTACAGCTGTATATAGTGCACACTAGCAAGATAAAGCTTACTTTTGTGGTCAATACAGTAAGGGGGGTAGCTCCTTTCATAAGCCCAAAAATACACTATTTGTATGGTTGTTAAAAGCCAATTGAAACTTATCAAAAGCCTGCATCAAAAAAAGAATCGCACACAGCACGGCCTTTTTATTGTGGAGGGAGAAAAAGGTATTGCAGACGCACTAGCCAATGGACTAGCGCCCTATTTATTATTGTCCTCTCAAGCACAATCAACTGCAAATTCCTTTGAGAAAATCTCTGATATAGCCTTGTCTCAAATCAGTGCTTTAAAAAATCCCAACGGACACTTAGGGGTTTTTAGAATACCAAAACAAGGGAAATTAAATTTTAAAGATTGGGTCGTGGTTTTAGATGGTCTTCAAGACCCAGGTAATTTAGGGACCATCATAAGACTCTGTGATTGGTTTGGCATAAAGCAAATACTGTGCAGTCCAGATACAGTAGATGTGTATAATCCCAAAGCAGTTCAAGCTAGTATGGGATCTTTATCTAGGATTTCTGTGTATTACGAGTCCATTATTCCCCATATTCAAGGACTAAATATTCCTATTTATGGGACTTTTATGGAGGGTACACCCATTCAAAAAATAGCCTTTAAAACACCAGGAATTATTATTTTGGGAAATGAAGGCAATGGAATTTCAGCAGCTTTGAGTGAATTTGTAACTGAAAAAATAGCGATTTCCTCCCATCCTGCTTCCCAAGCAGAAAGCCTTAATGTGGCCAACGCAGCGGCAATTGTTTTTTATGAAATGAGGCGATAGTTACTCAAAAGTAAGTACTAAAAACACTCCTCTGGATCGCATTTTATGAATGTTCCCTGTCCAGGGGCTATTTGGTTCAGCGTCTCTTATTGCGTCGTCTGTGAGGGAAAAAACACCACGAATGGAAGGCGTGAATTTAAAATAGGACAAATACAAATCTATCCCAACACCAATCTGGTAACCATAGTTCCATTTTTGAATTTTAAAAGTCCCACTCTGATTGTCGTCTATGCTATTTTCATTGCTACTTAAATTGATTGAGGCATATGGGCCTCCTACAATGAATGGCCGCCAATTTCCAATTCTGTTGGCACTAAACTTCAAAAGCAAGGGGAGATTAATATAGGTGGATTTTATTTCTCGGATACTGTCTTTTTCAGATATTAGGCTTTGGCTTTTAAATTCAAGGGTGGTTTTCCCACTGTAAAAACCAGGTTCTAACCTTAGGTCTAAAAGTTCGCTAATGCGCATTTCACCTATTAATCCTACATTAAATCCAGTACTTTTTTGCACTAAAATTTCAGTAGGGCTTAAGGATGGGTTGGCGTCATAGTCATAGCTAGGGTTTATATAAGAAATTTGATAGTCAAATTGATTTAAACCCACAAAATAGCCCCAGTTTAAAGGAAGTTTGTCGTCATTGGGTATATTGAGTACTGCGTCTTCATTAAATTGTCCCCAAGCAAAACAGAAGTTTAACAAAAGTGCACCTAATAAAATTACATAATGCCTCATAAATAAAAGCAGTCTTATTTTACTGCTTGGTATATTGTCGCTACGCCAAAAGTTTGTGGATGGTGTACTACTGTAGTAAACCCAATTTCTTTTAAAATATTGTTGAAGCTTATTCCATAAGGAAATTGTGCTGCAGATTCAGACAAGTAGCTATAAGCGCTTTTGTCTTTAGAAAAAAGCCTTCCTATTAAGGGCAGTAAATTTTTAGTGTACAGTCCGTATCCTTGTTTAAAGGGTGTTTTTTCGGGTACGGAAGTCTCCAAAATAACTAAGGTTCCTTTTGGCTTTAATACCCTAAGAATTTCTGAAAGGCCTAAGGCCAAGTTTTCGAAATTTCGAACACCAAAAGCAACAGTCACAGCGTCTATGCTTCCGGTTTCAAAAGGCAAAGCCTCTGAGTCTCCAATGATCATGTCAATTTTGTGGCTTAGATTTTTTTGAGCAACTTTTTCTATACCTACAGACAGCATGCCAGGGGAAAGGTCTAATCCAATAATCTTTTCGGCTCTGGTCTCAGCCAAGTGAATGGCTAAGTCTCCGGTTCCTGTAGCTATGTCAAGTACATTTTTTGGGTTTGTAGCTTCAATAAGTGCCACTACTTTTTTTCTCCATGAAATATCAATCCCAAAAGAGATTACCCTGTTTAGGGCATCGTAGTTTTGCGCAATACCATTAAACATATTACGTACTTGTGTCTTCTTTCCTTCTTCGCTATGTCGATACGGTTTTACTGGAGTAGCCATGCTTTTTTTTACAAAGATAGCTTTTACACGGCTTTATAAAAGCACAATTGGGGTCAGTATCATATAATTGTGTAATTTTGCCCTATAAAACCTAATTCAACATGCTTTATTAGGTTTGTAACAAGCATATGCTTAACATCTTACACTACACATGAAGATTATTATTGCAGGCGCTGGAGAGGTGGGTTTTCACCTCGCTAAATTACTTTCTTACGAGTCTCAAGATATTACCCTAATTGATTCTGACAAAGAGAGTTTGTCCTACGCAGACAACCACCTAGATATTAGGGTGTTAAAAGGAGATGCCACCTCGATTGGTATTTTAGAAGAAGCCCGTGTGGCCCAATCAGACCTTGTAATTGGAGTGACTTCTTCAGAGACCACCAATCTTACGCTCTGTATCTTGGCAAAGCAATTGGGTTGTAAGAGGACAATTGCTAGGATTTCTAATACGGAATTTATAGAAAATAAGGAGCGTTTGCGTTTTTCGGACCTAGGCATTGACGAGCTTATTTCCCCTGAAAGACTCGCCGCTACAGAAATACAATTATTGATCAATCAATCTGCCTTTAATGATACCTACGAATTTGAGGAAGGTAAATTAATTATGGTTGGTATTTGCCTTCCCCCTGGGGCTCCTTTTGTAGGCAAAACGGTAAAAGATGCTGCAGAAACATTTTCTGAGGTCCATTTTATGCCTATTGCTATTAAAAGGTCTGGTACACAATTCACTATTATTCCAAGAGGAGATAGTGTTTTTCAGGCAGAAGACCAGGTGTATTTTATCACTTCTAAGGAAGGGGTAGAGGAGTTGTATAAAATGACAGGTACCGTTAAAAAAGACATTAAAAATGTCATGATTCTCGGTGGTTCAAAAGTAGGTCAAAAAACAGCAAGAGATTTATGCAGTAGAAAGTTCAATGTTAAACTCATTGAAAAAGACAAACAAAAAGCGACCGAATTAGCAGAACAACTCCCCAATGCATTAGTCATTAATGGAGATGGTCGTAATGTGGAATTACTAGAGGAAGAAAGTTTGTCTGCAATGGACGCTTTCATTGCTGTGACAGGAAATTCAGAAACAAATATTATGTCTTGTCTGGTAGCCAAATCCAAAGACATTAAAAAGACTATTGCCCTAGTAGAGAATATGGATTATTTTCAGTTGTCTCATTCCATTGGAATAGACACTTTGATCAATAAAAAACTTTTGGCCGCCAATAACATCTTCAGATATATCAGAAAGGGAGAAGTGGTAGCCATGACGCGACTCAACAATTTAAATGCTGAAATTTTGGAATTTATTGTCAAACCAAATTCTGCGGTAAGTGGAAAACTGATTCGGGAAATTGATTTTCCCAGACTCGCTACCATAGGAGGTGTCATTAGAGATGGCGAAGGTGTTATAGCATTGGGTTCC
>Ga0136655_1001116_pt1 | contig 12219 bp, 10 predicted proteins | sample CPBDNA_2_FD_94863 | JGI IMG/M metagenome (GOLD analysis project Ga0136655, IMG submission 94863) | Freshwater to marine salinity gradient microbial communities from Chesapeake Bay, USA - CPBay_Spr_15_0.8_DNA (version 2) | ecosystem: Environmental > Aquatic > Marine > Coastal | place: USA...
AATTTTATATATACTTGCATGATAACCGTCAGTTGCCGATAAACTTTTAACAGCCTCGCCCACACCGAGCTCAAGCGCTTCCTTTAATGCGTTACCTACTTCCTGATTTGTCAATGGCACACCCGTTGTTTTACCAAGTCCAGATTTAGCCTTCTCCAGAATACTTTTAAGGTTTTGAGCCTCAACATGAGTAGATACAGCAATGAAAAAAATAACTGAGTAAAAAAAATGACTGATTTTCATGGTTTATTTGTTTAACATTAATAACGTAAATAAGTAGAAAAATGGTTTACTTTGAAAAATAAATTTTAACCTAAACACTATTCAGTCATGTCAAAAGGGGCGAATTGGATAACGATGCTTGTTTTAATAACCTTCTTATTTGTGAATATTATGGAAGCGCAAAAACTAAGACCCAGAGAATACGGCATACCTTTTGGCATTTTACCTACCGGGCCTAAAAATGCTATTCAAGATGTTTCCGGGGTTTTAGTTGGTCATGTAACCTTTGACAACGGTCAGCAAATTCACACGGGCGTAACCTCTGTACTACCGCATGGAGGCAATATTTTTCAAGATAAAGTACCTGCAGCCATTTATATTGCCAATGGATTTGGAAAATTGGCCGGATATTCGCAGGTTAAAGAACTGGGAAATATTGAATCTCCCATTTTATTAACCAATACCTTACAGGTATCAACGGGCATTGAAGCTATTATTACCCATACCATCCAACAAACTGGCAATGAAAATATTGGTTCAGTCAATGCGGTCGTCGGAGAAACAAATGACGGCAATTTAAATGATATCCGTGGAAGACATTTACAAATTTCGCATTTCCTGGAAGCTATTAACAAAGCCGATGATAAAACCATACTGGAGGGAAACGTTGGTGCGGGAACAGGGACGGTTTGTTTCGGTTACAAAGGCGGCATAGGCACGGCATCCCGACAACTGCCCTCTTCATTAGGCGGCTATACTGTAGGAGTTCTTTCTCAAACCAATTTTGGTGGTGTCCTCACTATTTCTGGTGTTCCCATTGGACAGGAACTGGGCAAATATTATCTGCAAGATGCTTTAGCAAAAAGTGATGGCTCGTGCATGATTGTCGTTGCAACAGATGCCCCAATAGATGCAAGGAACCTGGAAAGATTAGCAAAAAGGGCTATTTTCGGATTAGCAAAAACGGGGGGAATAGCCTCTAATGGTTCCGGCGATTATGTTATCGCTTTTTCAACGGGTAAAGGTGAATTATTGGAAAATGAAGCAATGAGTCCCCTGTTTTTAGCCGTTATTGAGGCTACAGAGGAATCTATTATCAATGCTTTATTTGCTGGAAGAACCATGTCTAAAGGGGATAAAGTGATTCCAGAGTTACCCATTGAGGAGGTTCTGCCACTTATGAAAAAATATCAGCGGCTGAACCAAACTAAAAAATAAATATGGTGAAAGACGCACAGCTCGGTATCATTATCCTTGCAGCAGGTAAAGCAAGCAGAATGGGTGAACCAAAGGCGCTGTTAACCTACAATGACCGTTCTTTTCTTTTAAATACTTACCACATTGCTCAAAGCGTTCAACCTAATGGGATTGTAACTGTTTTAGGTCATTATTATGATCAAATGTCGGCTCACTGTAACACCCACAAAATTCCCTTTGTATTAAATGAAGCTTATGAAAATGGTATGAGTTCCAGCATACAATGTGGATTAACCTACCTATTATCTCATTATCCACAGGTAAACATGGTGCTCATATTACTTGCAGATCAGCCTAAAATAAATGCAGAACATATTTCTGCCCTACTCCACAAAATAAGATCGTCTAAATATTTAATGGTATGCACCGCTTATAGTTCCACTTATGGCGTTCCCGCTGTATTTAAGAAGGACTATTTTCATAAATTATTGGAGCTTGAGGGAGAAAAAGGGGCTAAAAACCTAATAGAAAAAGGAGTTCTTAATCATGAAAATACTGTTTTATGCGAAGACGGCAGGATAGACATTGACACCCCCGAAGATTACCTGAATTTACGTGCAGAAAAAGAAATTTTAAAATAAATTATTACCGTGCCACTGTCAAAATATACTCTTTTCTTAGTTTTTTACATGATCCTCAACGCGAGTCCAATAATTTGTCAACACAAACTTTTTGTCGATTTTTGGAAAGTAGCCGACACACTTAATGAAACCAGGCTGACCACGCTCGCGGCTACTTCCGCCGTCGCTTATATAGGAACTACGTTAGCATTCAATGAATTGTGGTATAAGGATTATCCCCGAGTGAAATTTCACCTAAAAGACGATTGGATACTGTGGGAACAAGTCGATAAATATGGACACGCATTTTCTGCTTATCAGTCTGCAAAAATGGGATATAATGCGTTTGAATGGACAGGTATCTCCGATAAAAACGCCGTTTTTATTGGAACGGGAATTAGCGTTGCGTTGATGAACACCCTGGAAATAATGGATGGATTTTCAGAGGGATGGGGATTTTCAATGTATGATGCGGCGTTTAATACTTTTGGTACTGCACTGTTTACCTCTCAGCAATTGGCTTGGAAAGAGCAAAGAATTTCCTTAAAATGGTCCTCCACCAGACCCAAATACGCAACCTCTCCTATAGCTACTAACGATCCTACATTTTTTGGTTCACAGCAATATGCTGCGGAAGGTCATTATGGAAAATACTTTTGGGAATACGCATTTAAGGACTATAATGCGATGACCATTTGGGCCAGTATTTCTCCCGCTTCTTTTTTTATGGAAAGAGAAAAAAAGAATATGCTTCGCAGTATGTGCTTGTCCTTTGGTTTTGGAGGTGAAAATATATATGGTGCCGCATATAATAATTACCATGACAAAGAAGGACGAATTACTTCCATTGGATTACCGAGATACAAGCAATTTTATCTGTCGATAGACATAAATACAGAAATGATACCGTCAAAAAGTAAGTTGTTGAGAACTGTGTTCAAGGCTATAAATTTCATAAAAATACCTGCCCCTACCATTGAACTAAACACCTTAGGGCAATTTAAATTTCATCCTATCCGATGGTAAAAATCTATGAGTTATTTCCTTTTAAACGGTGTACTTTGTCCTTCAAGTAATGAATTATTTTTCCTGCCACATCAACACCTGTCACCGTTTCAATACCCTCAAGCCCCGGAGAAGCATTAACCTCGAGAATTAAAGGACCTTTTTCGCTTCTCAATAAATCAATTCCAGTAACGTCAAGTTCACAAATTTCAGCTGTTCTAAGAATCATATCTTTTTCCAGATCCGATAATTCAATGGGTACGGCATGGCCTCCCTGGTGTAAATTAGACCTGAAATCATTAGATTTAGCACAACGCTCCATAGCGGCAATTATCTCACCGTTAACTACAAAAGCCCTAATATCTTTGCCCTTAGCCTCTCTAATAAATTCCTGAACAATCACCGGTTCTTTTAATCTTAGAAAAGCATCGAGTACCGATTTTAGAGCGGCCTGAGATTCTGTCAGAATAACTCCGGCCCCTCGATTTCCATGAAGCATTTTAACAATCATTGGATAACTTCCAGGTCTGAAATTCCATACATCAGGGTCAGATTCCTCAGCTGGAAAATAAGTATCTGGCATTGGAATACCCCCATTAGTGAGGAGTTGCTGAACGACCAATTTATCTCTCACTTTAGTCAAAGTATCGGCATCGATAGTACTGGGAATACCAAGAATATTGAACTGCCGTATTAATCGCGCGCCTAAATAGGTAGCGGAAGAGGCAATTCTCGGAATTATAGCATCAATGTCAGATACTTTATTTCCGAGATAATATATCACAGGGACACCATTCTCAAATGATATATCTGTTTTATTATAGTTCAAAATTTCGAACGCTATCTTATTTTTTAGACAAGCCTGAACGAGGGTGTTTGTGGAGTACACTGTCGGATACTGGGATAATATTCCAAATTTCATGTTAGGGCTCAAGAAAGAATCAATTTTCTTAAGGTGGCACAAAATACAATTAATTCCCTATCTTGTTAATATTCCTAAATTAACTTCGAAAAATCATGAATCATCCCGTATTGGATAACTTTAAAATCAATGACCCAAAGGTTATCCGTGCCTGGGCATTTTATGATTGGGCCAACTCTGCCTTTGCCTTAGTTATCACCACTGCCATTTTCCCTGCTTATTATCTGGCCATTACCAATGATGTGATAGAAGTGTTTGGTTTACAGATGTCAAATAGTGCACTGTATGCCTTTATTATCACGGTGGCCTATATTATTCTGACCCTGGCATCACCCCTTCTTTCAGGAATGGCGGATTATAGTGGAAGAAAAAAACAGTTTTTATTACTTTTTACCCTTCTTGGATCTTTCTCCTGTATAGGATTATTCTTTTTTCAGGGAATGGAACAAATTTTATTGGGAACCTTTTTATTTTTATTAGGCCTCATTGGTTTTGCTGGAGGATTGGTTTTCTACAATGCTTTCCTTCCTGAAATAGCTAGTCCAGACCAATACGACAGGGTAAGCGCCAAAGGTTTTTCACTGGGCTTTTTGGGCAGTCTTATTCTTTTGAGTTTTTGTTTATTTATGATTCAAAAACCTGGCTATTTTGGTATGGATGAAGGTACTACCCTTCCTGTAAGATTGTCTTTTGTAATAGTTGGATGCTGGTGGCTCTTTTTTTCCCTGCGATCTTTATCAAAACTACCTGAAAGTATCATACACAAACCTTATGAAAATCCTTTTAAAAATGGAATGAACGAATTTTTAAAGGTTTGGAAATCCTCTCGACAATATCCTGAATTATACAAATTTTTATTTTCGTTTTTCACTTACAGCGCAGGGGTTCAGACCATTTTATATATGGCCGCAACTTTTGCTGAAAAAGAACTTCATTTTGAAACGTCTGAACTAATAATTGTTATTCTATGCATACAACTTTTGGGTATTGTTGGCGCTTACATTGCCTCCCTATGCTCCATGAAATGGGGAAATAAGATAACCTTAATGTTTATTTTATTTATCTGGACCATCGTGTGTATGGTCGCTTATATGACCTACGTAAAAAGTCACTTTTATTATCTGGCCGCCTCCGTTGGATTTGTAATGGGTGCTGTACAGTCACTCTCCCGGTCAACTTATGCTAAATTAATACCAAAACAAACGGGAGACAATACGTCCTATTTTAGCCTCTATGATATACTGGAAAAGTCAGCCATTATTTTAGGAACTTTTATCTTTGGATTTTTAAATCAGCTTACGGGTAGTATGCGCTTTAGCATTTTGTTTTTAAGCGTAATTTTCGTTGTAAGCATTATTTTATTTTCACGTATACAAATTAAAAATGAAGCCTAACAGCCATTTTTCCTTATTCTTAAAAATATTGCCAGTTTTATTGCTTTTAATGTGCAAACCAGCGCAATTATTTTGTCAAAATGGTGTTCCCCTGTACCTTTCAGAACATACCAAAGTTAGTTTATTAACCTCTTCTCCAGGGGAAGATTTATATGCTAAGTTTGGTCATAGCGCCATCAGAATTACCGATACCCTTTCCGGACAGGATTTAGTTTTTAATTACGGTTTATTCGATTTTAATACGCCGGGGTTCTATGTCAAATTTATTCGTGGTAAATTACCTTATCAACTGGGTATCCAAAGATTTGATGCTTTTTTAAATGCATATATTGAGGAAAACAGACAATGCAGGGAATTAGAAATAAACCTCGATGAAAAAGAAAGATTAGCCTTAATAAATTTTTTATCAGTCAACTATCTTCCTGAAAACCGGGAATATCCTTACGATTTTTTCTTCGATAATTGTGCCACACGAATCAGAGATATACTGGAAAATAATTTTCAGGCAAATTATCCAGATACCAGTTTAGTTAAAAAAGCATCTTTTCGTCATTTTTTAGCAGAATATGTAGGTCAAAATTCATGGATAAATGTAGGCTTTTACTTGATTCTTGGTTTACCAGCCGACGCGATAGCAACGTTTAGGGATGAAATGTTTCTCCCCGATTATTTAGAAAAGCACCTGGAAAATGCCTTTTGGGGTGGTCAGCCTCTTGCTAAAAATAAAATCAATATCTTATTTCAAAACCAGCCACAACCTTCTTATTCCTTCCTTCTGAGTCCTTTATTAACAAGTTTCTACCTGTTTTTTTTAGCCCTGTTATTCACCTTTTATTATACAAAGCGATGGACTAAAATTTTTGACACTGTCTTTTTTAGCCTGATTTCACTCTCAGGTATTCTTTTTGTTTTTATGTGGGTAGGAACAGATCACTTTGTAACCCATAAAAATATGAACCTGATTTGGGCCAATCCTTTATATATACTTGTAATTTTTAATTTACATTTAGGAAAAAATGGAAAATATCTACTTTTTTTACTAATAACCTTGAATCTTACTGTTCTCACAGGTTGGAAAATACTGCCACAGGAATTTCATATAGCAATGATTCCCTTAATTTTAACCAGTATTTTAAGAATGTCCGATCAACTTTATTATGTTTGGAGAGGCAAGCATCTTTTCGAAAAGTAGGGAAATCAATGGGTTGGTTTTCGCATGATCTGTCCGATTTTACTTAAAAATTATACCTTGATTAAGGTGTATCTTTGAAAAAACTTACAAACTCCCAAAATTATGATCATAGCGAACCCCATTTACGATGTAGTATTCAAAAGAATGATGGAAAACGATAAAGTAGCTAAATTCTTTATCGGAACACTCATAGATCAACCTATTGATACCATAGATTTGAAACCTCAGGAATTTACGTATGAAAATAAATTAGCCACTTTGTCATTCTTTCGCTTAGATTTTATTGCGACTATAAAAACGAAAAGTGGAGAATATATAAAAGTGATTATTGAAATTCAAAAAGCAAGAAATCATATAGATTTGATGAGATTTAGAAACTATCTGGCTGAAAATTATAAAAAGGAAGATACAGTAAATGGAGAAACGTTGATTTTACCTATTATTCCCATTTATATTTTAGGCTTCAACTTACCAGAAATAGAAACGGCTTGCATAAAAATCGAAAGAAATTACAAAGATTTATTATCAAAAAAAATAATTAGTAAAAAAAGTGAATTCATTGAGAAATTAACACATGATAGTATTATTGTTCAAGTTAACAGGATTTCAGGCAAATTTCAGTCAAGACTAGATAAATTACTTAGTCTTTTTGAGCAATCAAATTTTATAGACGATAAAAAATTTGTAAAAGAATTTACTCATAAAATAGACAGTGATGATTTAAAAATTGTCACTGACATTCTTCATTATACGGGCATAGATCCTAAACAAAAAAAGCTTTTCGAAATTGAACAAGAAGCGTGGCGTTCAATTTATGCTGGATACCGGGATAGTGAAAAGAAATATTTTAAAGACCTTAAAGTAAAAGAGGAGGAACTTAAAATTAAAGACAGCACTATTGCAGAAAAAGAAAATACCATTGCAGAAAAAGATAATGCCATTGCAGAAAAAGATAATGCCATTGCAGAAAAGGATAATACCATTGCAGAAATGGAAAATACCATTGCAGAATTATTAAAAAAATCAGGCATTGTAGAATGATCTTTTATTAATCTTTACAAGTTGAACCCTTCTACACTGCCGTTTTACTGTATTTTTTAGTACATTGTGGTTTTAAATTTCAAAACCATGCAAACTAACAGGGAAAATCTAACAACTATTGTATTTGACTTAGGTGGCGTGTTAATTGATTGGAACCCAAGATATCTTTATAGAGAAATATTTGACGACGACGAAGCAATGGAGCTTTTCTTAGAAAAGATATGCACCCCTGAATGGAATGAGAAACAAGATGCAGGAAGGAGTTTAAAGGAAGCAACGGATAGTCTGATTGAAAATCATCCGTATTGGGACAGGGAGATTCGAGCTTTCTACGGTCAGTGGGAGAAAATGTTGCATGGGCCGATAGAAGGAACAGTAAAGATTTTAGACTATTTAGTAAAACAAAAAAAATACAAAATTTTTGCCCTGACTAATTGGTCTTCAGAAACATGGCCAATAGCCTGGGATATATTTCCATTCCTTGACTGGTTTGAAGGTATTTTGGTGTCAGGAAGAGAGGAACTCGCAAAGCCAGATCCAAATATATATAAATTGCTATTTGAAAGATTTGATATTAATCCGGAAGATGCTCTTTTTATTGATGATAATCTTAGGAATGTAGATGCCTCCATAAAAGCGGGTATGGACGCCGTCCAGTTTACCTCACCAGAAGACTTACATGCCTTTTTGTTGGAGCAGAAAATTATTCCAACGCATATTATTTAACCGAGTATTGCTTATATTTAGAAAAATTAATAACACGTGAAAAAAGCCAATAATCTTACGCTATACATTATCATAGCCATGGTGGCGGGTGTCCTTTTAGGATATACCGTACACACTCAATCAACCCCTGAATTTATTGCGATATTCGCTGAACGCATTAAAATTTTAACTAAGATATTTTTGCTTTTGGTACAAATGATCATCGCTCCACTTGTATTTTCTACCTTAGTCGTTGGTATTGCAAAATTAGGTGATTTAAAGACTGTTGGACGCATTGGAGGCAAAGCCATGTTATGGTTTATTTCTGCTTCCCTTATGAGTTTAACGATTGGAATGATCTTAGTAAACATATTGAAACCCGGGGTTGGCATAGATTTAGACAATGCTGATGCCAGTGCTGCGGCAGATGTTTTAAGTAAAACACAAGTTTTTTCCTTAGAGAATTTTGTAGTACATCTTTTTCCAAGAAGTATTTTCGAAGCCTTAGCCCAAAATGAAATATTGCAAATCGTTATTTTCTCGATCCTATTCGGTGTAGCTACTGCTGGATTAGGTGAAAACGGGAAGGTCATAGTTAAGGGTTTGGATGCAGTGGCACACGCTATCTTAAAAATGGTCGGTTATGTAATGAATGTGGCTCCTCTCGGTGTTTTTGGTGCTATTGCAGCCGTTATTGCCACCAAAGGCTTAGGTATATTTTATTTTTATGGAAAATACATGGGATTTTTTCTCATTGGTATAGCTGTATTATGGATTGTATTACTGGCTTTCGGAAAAATATTTCTGGGGGATCGTCTTCCTGGACTATTGAAACGAATTATTCAACCTATTATCATTGCCTTCAGCACAACGAGTAGTGAAGCGGTGTTCCCTAAACTAACCGAAGAACTTGAAAAATTCGGATGTAAGGATAAAATTGTATCCTTTATTCTTCCTTTAGGCTACTCTTTCAATTTAGATGGAAGTATGATGTATATGACTTTTGCCAGTATTGCTATAGCTCAGGCTTATGGAATTCAATTGGACTTTGGAACACAAATAACGATGTTACTGGTACTCATGCTAACCAGTAAAGGTATTGCGGGCGTACCCAGGGCCTCTTTGGTTGTAATTACTGCCACCTTATCTATGTTCAACATTCCCCCGGAAGGTATTGCCTTAATTTTACCGATTGACCATTTTTGTGACATGTTCCGATCCGGGACAAATGTTATAGGTAACGCACTGGCAACCAGTGTAATAAGTAAATGGGAGGGAGAATTAGGCCCTGAACAGGAAACCATTGTCTAAAAAATCATTGGTATTTTCCCTATTTCGTTTTACCTTTGCAAAAAAATACAAACATGGAAACTGTAAAAGATACAACTAAAAGTGATTGGGTAATATTCCTGATTTCTCTTGCTGGAATGATTGCTCTTTTGGCTTATGCCGATGAGTGGTTTTGGTTGGCTTTGCCATTTGTTTTAACCTACTTCGTTAAAGCTTTAAAATTTATGTAATATTTAGAATACAGTCGATACCCATTTTTTCTAATTTTCTAATTAAGTGAGTATTTGCGTGTATTTTTTTATCTCTCATAGAAAAGGAGACCTTACTTTTAGTTGACCTGTCAATAACGTCAATTTTCACAGTATGGGCTCCTTTTTCATTTTTAATAAGGATTTCTAAATCGTTTATAAGGGACGTATTTATTACCTCAAGCGGAAGTCGAAGCGTCACATTTTTTGTTAACTTACTTGAAATATCTTCTAAAAGAGTTACTTCTAATAATTTAAATTCCATACCCTGATCACGCCATCCTGCTTGAAATTTACCCTTTAGAAATACGGTCATACCTTCATCCAGGAGAAACTTAAATTGTTGATATTCCGTACCAAACAATCTAAACTCAAACATTCCACTAAAATCGCTCACTTCAAAAACGCCCCACCCATTTCCATTTTTAGACACTTTATGAGTAACTTTTGATACCAGTCCAGCCAACAAAACAAAGGGTTTTTGTTGATGATTAGCTAATGCATCGAGGGAACAGGTAGTAAATTGCTTTATTTCATAATGATAATCATCTAAGGGGTGCCCGCTAATAAAGAAACCAGTAACTTCTTCTTCCCTTCTCAATTTTTCCAAAAGATTCCAATCTGACACGGGAGGAAATACAGGTTCGGGAATCATTATTTCCTCTGTATCTGAAAACAAGGAAAGCCCTCCACCGGCGGCGCCTTGCCTTACGGCTTGCCCATAACGGGTGGCGTGTTCTATTAAAGATTCATACTTATCAGAAGGGGCAAAATATTGCGATCTGAAGGCTTCGTTACAATCATCGAAAGCACCTGACAAAACCAAACTTTCCACGACTCTTTTTCCAACGGACTGAGAAGTCATTCTTCTCATAAAATCAAAAAAATCAGTAAACGGACCTTCTTTTGCTCTGGCATTTAGAATCTCTTCCACGGGTCCTTCCCCAACACCTTTAAGAGCTACTAATCCAAAACGAACGGCACCATTTTTATTTGCTGTAAAATCTGCGCCACTTTCATTAATATTTGGGCCTAAAACAGGCTGACCCATTCTTCTGCATTCTTGTAAAAAGAAAGTAACATCAGAAATATTTCCTTTGTTATTCGTAAGAACGGCAGCCATAAATTCTGCTGGAAAATGTGCTTTAAGATAAGCAGTTTGAAAAGCAACAAAAGCGTAACAAGTAGAATGGGATTTATTGAAGGCATAAGAAGCAAAGGCTTCCCAATCACCCCAAATTTTCAATAAAACCTCCTCTGGATGTCCATTTTCCTTCCCACCACTTAGAAACTTGGGTAACATAGTATCAAGGACTGATTTTTGCTTTTTCCCCATCGCCTTTCGCAAAACATCAGCCTCACCCTTTGAAAAGGAAGCTAATTTTTGGGAAAGCAACATAACCTGCTCCTGATAAACGGTAATTCCGTAGGTATCCTTTAATATTTCTTCCATGATGGGAAGGTCATAAGTAATCTTTTCTCTACCATGTTTCCTGCTCACAAAATTCGGAATGTAGCTAATAGGCCCCGGTCTGTACAAGGCATTCATAGCTATGAGATCTTCAAAAGTCGTGGGTACTAACTCTTTCAAATATTTTTGCATTCCCGGACTTTCATATTGAAAAATACCTACTGTTTCACCATTTTGAAAAAGTTTGAATGTCCTTTCGTCCGTCAATGAAATACTATCCATATCTAAATCAATACCATGATTTAGGGTTACCATTTTGACAGCATTTTTAATAATGGTAAGTGTTTTAAGACCCAGAAAGTCCATTTTCAATAACCCGGCAGATTCTGCCACGCTATTATCAAACTGGGTGACTAACATACCGCTGTCCTTATCGACTTTTACGGGAACATACTTCGTGATCTCCTCTGGGGTTATCACCACCCCACAAGCATGAATACCTGTATTTCGCACTGACCCTTCCAGTCTTTTAGCCGTGCGTATCATTTTCCCTATGGCATCGTCACCTTTGGCCAGATCTCTGAATTGATATGCCTTTTCAACCTCCTCATTTCTCAGGTCATCTTTAAGTTTAGCATTGATATCCTTCTCTTCAAGAACTTTTGATAAAGTAGCGCTCAAGGCATTGGGAAAAGTTTTAGTCACCTTATCTACCTCAGGCAGAGGAATTTGCATCACTCTGCCGACATCGCGAAGTGATAATTTCGCAGCCATGGTTCCATAAGTAACAATTTGTGCCACTTTATTCTTACCATACTTATCAATCACATAGTCTAAAACTTTCTGTCTCCCTTCGTCATCAAAATCAATATCTATATCAGGAAGAGAAACCCTTTCAGGATTCAAAAAACGTTCGAAAAGCAAATCGTATTTAATTGGATCAATATTTGTTATACCTGTGCAATAAGCCAC
>Ga0136655_1001120_pt1 | contig 12190 bp, 9 predicted proteins | sample CPBDNA_2_FD_94863 | JGI IMG/M metagenome (GOLD analysis project Ga0136655, IMG submission 94863) | Freshwater to marine salinity gradient microbial communities from Chesapeake Bay, USA - CPBay_Spr_15_0.8_DNA (version 2) | ecosystem: Environmental > Aquatic > Marine > Coastal | place: USA...
ATCGTCCGCGCTCCTCGTGCTGACATCGTTGCCCATTTACGCGTTCACCAACATGGCGCCCATCCACGGGATCAAGTCCACCTCGCAGGCTCTCGGCCACGCCACGCGGATGATTATGGGTTCCGGCACCATGCTCAACGCAGAGCGGATCACATCGGAGGGTCAGGTAGAGGGTTTCAAGAAGAAGGGCTTCTTCTTCGACATCAGCATCGACAACCTCGATACGAGCGACCCCAACAGCAAGTTTGGATACATGAAGGCGTTCCAAGATGTCGGCCGTATAAACGGCTTGTTCGGTCGGTCCCTCATGCAAGACCTCACAGCCGGCGAGAACGTAACCGGTCGCTTTGCCACGGCCTAGAAGGTCATGGCTGCAGCGGGCGTTATGCAGTGCACACAAGAGCTGGCAACGTGGGAAATCACCGGCGTTGCGAAGTACCATTTGGCACTGCAGAAGCTCGCCAAGGACACCAACAAAGGGGACTTCTCCCTCAAGCAGGTGGCCAAGAAGCTCGAAGACGGGTCACTGCAGTTCACCGACGCCCAGTACCAATCCGCTGCCAAAGAAGCCATGAACGTGGCAGAAAAGACAAACGGCCCAATGTACGCGGCGGCCTCAACACAGGCGGCGCAATCAGACATCGGCAACATCCTGATGCTCTATAAGCGTCACTCGCTGTCCATGTACAACCTGCTGTACCAGACAATGATGAGGTCCGTACCTACCAAGGCGCAGATCGCGGCCATGCCTGAAGCCGAACGTGCAGGGGCCATGGAAGATCGTCGGATCGCGCGTCTACAGCTTGGTGGGATGATGGGTGCCCTCGCTACGCTGTCGGGTGCTCTCGGTCTCCCCCTCGTGCAGCAGCTCGGTTGGTTGTATGATGCGTTCGCCGACGATGATGAAGAAGACTTCAAAACAATGACGCGAACCGCCATCGGCGAATACGGGGCCTACGGCCTGCTGGACTACCTGTCCGGCGTGCGCGTGTCGGAACGGATCGGGCTCGGTGCGCCGTTCTACCGTGCAGGTCTGAACTCCGAAGATCAGCCCCCACTGTGGCGCTTGATCGAAGGCGTAGGCGGGCCCGTCGTGGGCTTGACCAACAAGTACATGACCCGTGTGCCAGAGCTGTTTGCCGCAGGTGACATCCAGCGCGGCACGGAAGCCCTGATGCCGTCCGCCGTGGCCAACCTGTTCCGTGCAGCACGCTACAGCCAAGAAGGCGTCCTCACACGGCGTGGGGACCCGATCATCGACGACATCTCCCCTGCAAGTATTCTTGCTCAGGCCATTGGTTTTATGCCCGCCGCATATTCGCGGCAGCTGGACCAGAATGCCGCGCTCTCTCGTATCGACAATGCCATTCGGCAGGAGCGCTCCGACCTGCTGTCTAAGAGGTACGCGGCCGCGAATCTGGGGGACACCACGACGTTCCGGGAGATCGAGATGGAGATCGCAGAGTTCAACCGACGCCACCCGGGCGACGCTGAGATCACGCCAGAGACGAAAGAAGCGTCCATGAAGGCGAACATGAAGACGACTTCACGCATGCACTACGGCGTCAACCTGAGTGACCAAAACATTAAGCGGTTGATGGAGCTCGCAAACCAATACGGCCCCGCCACGATCTGGGAATAAAAAAGGCCCCCACCGAAGTGGGGGCCAGTCTGGCGGAGAAAGACAGTAGACACCCTGTCGCCCACGTCTATATCATGCGGTTCTCCATATGCGAACCCCCAAAATGCAGTGGTGTTCGCAGATCGCCGCCCGCATCTGCCACCCCCGTCGGCCGAACACCTTCTGGCATTGCTTGATTGCGGAACTGGTATTGATGCACGGGATAAAGACCGAAGCCGAGACAGGCATGGCATCCCAATCGATACAGATCGGGACGCCGTCAGGGTCTAAGTCATCAGCTTTCAGAACTGCCATTTTCGGGTCCATCCGGAAGATCCAAGTGCGCGCACTCTAGGATGATAACGTCGGTCGGTGGAAGGTTCATCTTTGTCCCTTTGCTCAGGCGCACCTTGGCCTTGCGACCTTTCATCTTCTCCATGCCTTCCTTCACAAAGGAGTCATAGTTGATCCGGTTCTTGGCGCACCACGCCCGCAGCGGCTTGGGCACAAGAAACAGATACTTGGTGTCTGTCTCGTACCGCGCCACAAACTTGACCCGAGGCTGCTGCTCCGGAACAACGAGAGAGTCTAGCCCGTTGTTGTTCGGGCTGTTGTTCATACCGCGATTGTCCTCGGTGCTCTTGATCCACAGAATGCTGCCGTAGTTGTCGTTCACGTAGTTGTTGATGTTCGTCTCGATCGTGGTCAGCGACTCGACTGCAGCGGCACGGTTCGCCTTCACCAGACTGACTGCAAATTTATGCAGCTTCGGAATGTCGTACGACAGCAGCCCCAGCTCGCGGGCAATGATGAGCGCGGTGAGCGTCACGGCGGCGTTAATAGACCAGAAGCGGTTCTGCGCGGTCAGTCCCAGTTCGTTGTCGATCTTCCGCTGCACGCTGACCAAAAGCTCGCGCACTGTTTCGCGATTGTTGATGACGTACTGCACAAACGGCACAACTGCATGGCCACGGTTCTTACCAACACCCACAGCGAAATCGTCCGTCTCTGCCTTCGTCGTGAAGTTGTGGGCCCGAACGTGGTAATCCAGCACGCGCTGGCTCTCTGGGTCGGGGTTGCTCTTGATGTTGCGGACCTTCGCCAGCATGCTTGCGTTCGACGACACCCCGATGGTCAGGTGCCAAGGCTCGCCGCGGTATCGCTCGGCGTTGTTCCCTGCGGACATACGCCCCTTCTGCCGCCCGCCGTGCATCTGGTAGATCAGCGGTGACATATCTTCGCTCGGGAACTCGGTGAACTCATCGAACTGCACCGCGATGTCTTTCATGTTCTCCAGTCGGTTCAGGCGGTGGTTGATCGTATCGCTTGCCGTCACCAGAAGCTCGCCGGGATCACCGTAGATCGCCAGTGCAACCTTCTGCGTGGTTGTTTTGCCGTGGCCCGACCCGTCGCTATACATGTCGAAGATGGCCGCGTGCGCAGGCATAAACCGCATCAGCGGCGACCCCAGAGACATGCAGATCATATACTGGTAGGGCTCTAGTCCGTCACGGGCGTAGAAGTTCGCATCCGCGCTCCAGCCCTCGAGTGTGCCTGCGGGCTCAAACGCAGGGAATGCCCACGCAGTTTCGGTCGACGGGGGGTTGTACCCGATCTCGTCGCCGGTGATCTCGCGGTCGCCGATAACGAACGACGTGAGCTCGTCGTCGGTCCAGCCGAACTGAGACCGCGCCTCGTCAGCCACGATTGTGGTCTGCAGGTTTTGGATCCATGTGTTTGTGTATGCCATAAGCCTATCCCATTCTTTCCCGATTGCAGCAACGCCGACAGCTGACAGCGCTTTCCGTAGGTCGTCTTTTGCCGTGGCACTGACGAGCGGCACGATGAACTCGCTGACGCCGTCCATAGGGAGGTGCACGCGACCCACGATGCACTCCCCCAGTTTGCGATCCCGTATGCGGCCAACATAATACAGGTCGTTCCCATATATCTCAACGTCGACAGCATCTCCCGCTTCGTCGACGTCTTTGAGGAAAACACCGCCTCGGCCCCCACGAAAATACGGGCGGGGGTACGCGGGTATTTCGTACTCCTTGAGCGCCCCGCTGGCCGAGAGTTCCTCAACGACGACCGGCTCTTCTGGTGCGGCGTCGATCTCCGTGCCGAGTTGTATCGGCGAGGTTATCTTGCCTTTGAGCGGGCACCCGTCGCATCCGGCGGGGTTCAACCCCTCAAACGTGCTGCACTTGTGGGGGCCGACGATGCCCTCCATCTTCTCCAGCGTCTCCTCGCGGGAATAGTCCGGGTGCAGATGCGACATCGCGTGCGCGCCTTTCTCGGCGTCTTCGCATGGAGCACAGATCGACAAAGCCCCGCGCCACAACGGCTCGCTGAGTCCCTCTTGGTTCTCAAACGCGTGCTTGATCTGCGCACAGCCCGTGCCAGCCATGGATTTTTTCAGGATCGGCTTGAACCGCGTGACGCGGTTGCGCATCAGGCGCGCCATCGTCGGATCTTCGTCCGCAGTCATAAGTGGGGTGAACGGCAGGCTGCTCGCCGCAGGCTTCGGCGCAGCCTCTGGAGCGAACGCCGCCAACACCGCCGAAAACTCCTCGAGCGTGTATGGCGTGACCTCCCCACCTTGCATGACCTTGACCGGCAGCGGGGGGTTGCCCTTGTAGTTGTGTGTCAGTGGAACACGCAGAACGCGGGACACGTCGCTTGTGCAGGTAGGATCGGCGGCCAGCCCATGCACAGCGCAGGCGCGCTTCAGAGCCTCAGCCACGGGGCGCCACTCCGTCGTAGGTGCGGGAGTAGCCAAAGGCCAGTAAACGTGCACACCGCGCCCGCTGTTGACCATGTAGGGCTTGCGAAGTCCGACCGCCTTGCAGAAATCTCGGAGCTCGGCAATAGCCGTGGGCTGATCGGCGAACTCCTTTTCCGGGCCGCAGTCGAGGTCCATGAACAGGGCGCGCATCTGCCGGGCGTTGGATGCGCTGCGTGGTTTTTCTATGGCAGGGTCTTCGAATGTGGCGAGGCCGAAATACACGTCGTGCTCGTTCTGGTCGGCCATGTAAGCCGCATGTATGAGCCGTTCGATGGTAGGATAGAATTTTTGCTTGCGGAACTTCCGGTTCTCGCTCGGTATACTGAGTAGACAGTAGTGGCCGCTGTCCCCAAGGACAGCTGTAAGAAAATCATGTGTGTCCATTGTCGCCGCCCGTTATTTTTATGGTCGGCCACGGGTTTCCCCGTGGCCGGCTGTATCGTAGGCGATCAGTCGTCCCAGTCGTTCAGGACGTCGGCCAGTGCATCGGCAGATTTGGTCTCGACCACAGGCTTCGCAGCAGATTTCTCCACCTTGGTGGGCTCTTCGACATCTTCGACGTCCTGCTCAGGCTCTTCCTTCTTGGCAGCGGGCTTCTTCGCTGCGGCAGGTTTCTTCGCTGCGGCAGGCGTCTTCGCCTCCTCCTTGGGTGGCGCCACGGTGAACTCGAGAGCCTTCTTGGTCTCGTCGCTGTCGCGCTGCGCGATCGCGGCCTGCAGCTCTTCTTCGTCCAACGCGCGTGTCGGGCGGAAGTACAGCTTGGGCGCAGTAGCATCGTCGTCGAACCGCATCTCGGTCATGACAGCAATGGCTGGCGTGTTGTGTGCAGACAGGTACTTGATGTACGCCTGCAGCCCCATGTCGTTGCCGACGGCCGCACCAAAGATCGATGTCGCTGGCACCTGCAGCTGATACACTTTCTCGGGCTCGCCCTCGAGAGTGACAGCAAGGCGCTGCGAGAAGCGGCACGCACGTGTCTCGCCTTGGCCGGAACCCTTGACGTTCATCGGGCAGTCAGCGCACCGCGCAGCTTGGCGCTGATCCTCGGGCACGTCTGGGCTCGGTGTTTGCGTATCAGCAGACCAGCACACAGGTGCCGATGGGTTCTCGGGGTCGAAGACACCTTCGTAATAGGTGCGCGCGATGCTCGCCGCATTCACAACCACCATGTTCATGGTGTTGTTCTTGCTGACAGAGACCTGCTCACCGCCGACGATCATCCGGAAGCGGCTGCCCCGGATACTGATGCGGTCCCCGCCCGCACTGCCGCCAGCCATTTTCTTGTTGTCGTCCATCAGGGACTTGAACAGGTCGCTGTTCACGAGGGAGTTGCCCTTGAAGATGTCTAGTTCAGCCATTGTCGTTCTCCGTTTCAGTGTGCTCGGGTTCATCGTCCGAGTCGGGGTTGAAGTCAAATTCCATCTGCGCATCTGCAGGTTGGTTCTTCTCGCGCTCAAGAAGCGAGGTCTCTACGCGGTTAAGGTCGAAGCGGAACAGCCGCCCCATCCGCGTATAGGTTCCGGTAGGGATGTCGCCCGCCCGCACCATAGTGATGATGGTCGCCGCCGATACACCGAAGTGTGCCGCCAGAGCCGCCGTTGTAACGTACTTCTCACTACCTGTCATTTTTTCCTCACAGATATCACGTACTCCGAGTCCACGTTGAGGCCCGGCGGTACAGTTTCGGGGTTGTCGGCCAAAAACTCTTTGACCGCAGTCTGGTTCAACCGCTTCTCCAAGAACTCTGGCATCGCGTTCTCCACGACAAACGCGTGCATCGCCGACCAGTCGCTTGTCCAATACCGTGTCTTCGTGGTCCGGTAGAAGATGCCCTCGGATGTGCGGACGCTCTCGACGTTCTGCTCGCGGCAGTAATTCAAGAGCTGTGCCTTGACCAAGTCAAGCTGGTCGGACAACTTCTGGTCCTTATCCTTGAACTCGGCGGATGCGGCTGCACGTGCATCGCGGATTTTGATGTAGATGCGTGTCAGGCGATCTACGGATGTGTCAGGTGTGTCGCTCATGTCTGTCTCCGTTTTGTGTTGTTTCGCGTGTTCTAGCGTGTTTCGAACACCTAGTCAAGTGTCCCCTTATACAGATCGATCATTTTTGAGTGGACGTCGATCTTTGCGTCGAGGAGCGCATAGTAGCGCCGCTCCACCGGAGAGCCCTCGAGCTGCACAACGGTGCACCTGTTGACCTGTCCGGATCGGTGAATACGCGCGTTGGCCTGCGCGTAAATCTCGAGTGACGGGGTCGGCCCCCACCACACAACTGTGTCTGCCGCCGTCAGCGTTACGCCGTGGGCCGCAGCTTGTGGTTGGATGACCAGAACCTTGGGGTTGGTCTCTGTCTGAAAGCGCCGGAAGATGTCTGTGCGATCACCCGCCTTGACGCTGCCGCTGATGATCTCGGCGGCCACCCCGTCGTTCTTCAGTTTCTGGGTCAGAATTTCGATCGTGTTCTGGAACGGCACGAATACAAGCACTTTGTTCGGCGTCTCGTCGATCACCTCTTTGAGCACTTTGTACCGCGAGGAGATGTCGAACTGCAGGGTGTTGCTGTCGTCGCTATACGCCGCGCCGCAAGCCACCTGTAACAATTTTGTCATGAGCACGGCTGCATTGACCGCCGTGATGTCCTCGCCCGCGGCCCGCATCGTCTTGTCTTTTCGGATACGGTCGTAATACACCTGCTGCTGTTTTGTCAGTTCGACGTGACGCTTGACGTAGAGCATCTCGGGTAGGTCCAGACATTCGTCCTTGGTGAAGCGGATTGCGGGCTGCAGCACTCGGTGCACGGTCTCGCTGGCGTTCTGCTTCGGGGCCCATTTGAAGGGGGATGTTTTTATCATCACCTCGTCGCGAAACTTTCCGAAGAACTTGGGTACGCCGCGCGGGTTGACCAGCTTGGCAAGGCCGTAGGCGTTGTCTGGACCTTGTGCTGCAGGTGTGCCGGTCATCATCCACAGCCACGTGTCGTCTGTCACCAGCTTGTTCAACGTCTTCCACCGCTTGGTCTGCGAGTTCTGATACGAGCTCGCCTCGTCTACGACGATAAGGTCAAATCCGCCCGCCGCGATCTCGTCTTCCACCACGCCAAGACCATCGAAGTTGATGATGACGAACTCGGCGTCGCTCGCAATGATCTTACGACGCTTGGCAGCCGCACCATGTGCGATGTCAACCTTGCGGTGCATCGCGAAGTTAAAGAGGTCCGAGCGCCATGCAGCGTCCATGATCGACACGGGGCAAACGATGAGGGCACGCTTCACCAGACCGCGGTTCATGAGGTAATCTGCAGCCCATATCGCACTGCCCGTTTTCCCGGTGCCGGGTTCAGAGAAGCAAAACGCCCGCTTGTTCAGCGTCAAAAACTCGGCCGTTGTACGTTGGTGGTCGAACGGCTTGTACTTCCCCGGCCAGTCGTACCGCCCAATGATCGGCGACGGAGCTTCGTAATTTAGCGCGCGGAGGGTCTGCACTTGTGGCAGGTCCCACTTCACCCACACGGTGTTCTCGTCGATGAGCCGGCTCTCTGGGATGGCGGCAAGGATTGGGGCGGGGTTGCGCAACTTATACTGAAGCGCCTTGTTGTCGATGATCTGCATGGGTGTCTCCTGTTATGCGCGGGGCATAATCATTTCTTCTTTGGTGGCTTGCTCAATGCGCCGCCCTTTGCACGATTGCTGCTCCGGCTCTCCAACCGCACGCCGTCGCTGTTCGATCCGCCGCGCGCCAGCGGCTTCTTGTGGCCGATGTCTTTGCCGGCGCGCGCAGCTTTGCCGTTCTTCTTGTCGAAGGCAGTGCGGGCGCGCTGACGTTCAAGGCGCGCTTCACCTTCGCCGCGCGACTTCTGCTGTGCGTACTCTTTTTTGTAAGGGCGTGGCTTGTTCACGTATGGCATCAGTGTACTCCTTATTGGGCGCGTTTTGCCGCGGCTACAGCATACTCCGCTTCGCTCAGCGACTTGAATGTCCCCAATGTTACCCGATTTCCGTCTTTCTGGATACGGGCTTGGAAGGTTCCGGACGACAGTTGCTTAACACAAGCCACCCCAAGTTGGTTTGTGTTAAACACCCTCCTATTCAAGCAGTTTTCGCTGCGACTTACTTGGCGTAGGTTCTGGAGGCGGTTATTGTGTCCATCTCGGTCTATGTGGTCTATCTCGTCCTCTGGCCACGAACCATGCACCAAGGCCCAGATGACGCGGTGTTCAAACATCCGAACGCCCCCAACGCATATCTTTCGGTACCTCCCCGAAGAACTACCCGCGCGCCTGCCGACCATGCGGTGATTTACGCCCACCCAAGTTAGGTGTCCGGAGGCATGGTCGTAGCGGAACGCCGCCCGTAATACACCTATATCCACAGCTCTACGCATGGTCAGTTTCCCCCATTGTGGACGCACTCCGTCACAGGGCAGTGCCGCTTGCAAAGACCGCTCGGGCGGGGGTTCCATACACCCACCTCGAACGCTTTCTCCATCTTAGCATACTCGGAAAGCCATTTCTTCCAAAGATCACTTTCGCCGTCGCGGTCATATTTTGCCTTGACCGCCTCGTTTGCGATGACAAACACAAGGCCGCCGCGCACAACTTTCAGGTCGGGGAAGTGCTTGAACATGGCCAGTGCCATCAGCTCCAGCTGACCCTTCTCGGCGTAACGTGCCGACTTGCCCGTCTTATAGTCCACGATCGTCGCAGTGTCCCCGTCGATGATAATCAGGTCGACGATGCCACGGAACCAGACATCCTTGGCAAAGAAGTCACACGGCTCCAGCGCGGCAGTCAGGCCGAACTTGTATTCGCACAGCTTCTCCCCGGGCTTGGCCGCCAGTGCATCGAGCACCGGCTGCGTAAAGGCGAACCGCTCCGGCACAGGGGTGCCGTCACCGATGAAATCCTCGGCCGCCTTGTGAAACTCCGTGCCGTACCGCATCGCGTCGGTCTCGACGTAGGGAAACTCCTTGAGGACCGACGTGTGGTAGAACTGCTTGGGGCAGGTGTCAAAAGCCTTGATCCGGCTGAACGACCATGGTGGTGTCTTACTCATTCGCAATCTCCGTACGATGCGCCGACGCCGGACTCACAGTTGACCGGTAGCCCGTTGGCCCAGTCTGGTGTCCAGCGCATGCAGGTTTCTATGTACTCCCGCGCCTCGTCTGTCTCGGCCTCGGGTACACAGGATACAACACTGTCGTGCACTGTCAACACAACGCGGTGTCGTTTCGCAATCCTGAGCATCTGCTCGCCAACCACAATACGCGCAAGGGCCTGCGTTACGTTTTCTACGCACGCTCCCCCATATAGCCGCTTGTCGCCGCGGCGCGTCTTGTATTTATACTCGTACCCCTTCTCGCCCTGCTCGGCAAAAAGCCCGTCGTATCGGATCGGTAGGCCGTTTGGTAAGATAAGCGCTTTGTCCTCTGCATCCACGCCGATCACGCCGGGCTCCCCGAACGGCAGCACGTCACCCCGCTCCATATATTCAATGGTGCGCTGCGCCGCGCGCCACATTCGGCTGATGCGATCATTGGAGTGGCGGTAGATGTCGATGATCCGTTTGGCCTCGTCGAGGTCAACCTCCACCCCTGCCTGCGTCTTCAGGAACATCTGTAGCTTAACGTGTCCTACGCCATACCCCGCTCCGAGGATCACGGTCTTGCCTACTTGACGCTGCGCTTTGTCCACCACCGAGGCATCCACGCCGTAGATCTTCGACGCCATGATCTTGTATACGTCCTCGCCACGAGCGAATGCAGCGGTGAGGTCATCTTGCCCCGCCAACCACGCGAGTACGCGGGCTTCGATCTGGCTGGAGTCGCAGTCGATCAGCACGTGGCCCTCGGGTGCGCGGATCGCCTTCTTCAGCTGCTTCGCATGGGGGCCGCGTGACGGCAAGTTCTGCATGTTGATCTTGTCGGTCCCGCCCCAGCGGCCTGTGTGGGCTGCGTAATATCGTAGCGGTACGGGGAACCGGCCGCGCCCACCGATGTCGATAAATCGAATGGTGCGGGTCTCCTCCAAGGTGCTCTTGCTTCCGACGCGGGCTGCGCAGAGGGCCTGCACCTGCGGGTCAGGGTGCTCCATGAGCGCCTGAAACTCCTCATCGTTCTTGGCGAAGGCAAAGGTCATCTTCCCCGTCGTGGGGCTTATCTTCATCGGCGGGTACACGCCGAGCCCTTCCAGCATGGTCGCAAACTTCGGGTTCGACATGAGCATTTTGCGGTCTACTCCGGCGTCCTCCACGAGCGCGGCTTTGGCTCGCTGCGTGCGGATCAGGTGCCCCTCGAGGTGTGGTACGTCAAGCTCCAGCGTCGGCTCTGTAAACATCTTGAGCGTGAGGTCTATCAGCTTGAGCTCTGCCTTCGGGAACCCGCGCACCATCATCATGCGAAACGCCGCGTAGGTCAGGTGCGTGTCCAGACGGCAGTATTCGCCGTACGATGCCAGCGCCTCGGGAGTGAAGTCCATACGGCGCAGTCCGAGCGCGCGCACAACCTCGTCTCCTTTGGCAGGCAGTTCCAGCCGCTCCGCCAACGCCTTGAGGCTGTGCCCTGCGTCTACCCCGAACATGGCTCGGGACATGGATAGCGTGTCCGCAAGAACTTTCGGCCTGATCCCACACCGCCACGACAGGATCGCGGCATCAAACATGGTATTGTGCGCGATCAACATGCTGTTGGCCCAGTCGAACCCCTGCAGGAATGCAATGGTCTCACGTGCCGTGCCGGAAAACCACTCTGGTACACCACCGTTTACCTTGACGCTCACGCCGATAACCTGAAACCGAGGGTCGCGGATGTACTCCTCTGTTGTCATCTTGGATAGGGAGTAATCTTTCGAATAGAACGTTTCGAAGTCCAGTGCGATGGTATCCATCAAACCCTCCCCTTTCCGACCGTAATGGTCTTTGCTGCGCGGGTGATCGCCGTGTATAGCCACTTGTCCTTGTCGTCGCGGAACACAGCGCTCTCGTCGATGACGACGAGGTTGTCCCACTGGCTGCCCTGTGCCTTGTGCGCGGTGATGGCATAGCCGAAGTCGAACTGCGCTGATCCTGATAGCGTGAACTCCTCGGGCTTCGGCTCACCAACAAACATCGACGCGTGCACTTTTATTCCGGCGATAACTTCTTTGGTGGGGTCCTCCAGCCGCACTACATCTAGCGAGAGCCATGAAGGTGATGTCTGGTCACACCGGATGACAGTGAACATCTCGCCGTTGAAGATGCCATGCGAGGGATTGTTGCGGATGCAGATCAGCTTGTCCCCGAACATCGGGATCGGGTCGGCCATATTGTAGTGCGCACGGGCCCGCCTGTTGAGGCGCGCACGCGTGGCGTTGGTACCCACAATAACTTGGTCCGCTTCCCAGAGCTCGTCGGGGTCGATGTCGCCAGAGAACAGTACGCGAGAGTCTCCATAATTGCCGTACTTGAGCGTCTCCCCCTGTCGCGCCTGCGTGGCGAGCTTCAGGATCGGGCTGTCTGCCGCCTGTCGGTGGACTTCTGTCAGCAACACGTCGGGCTTGCCGCGCGTAAAGTAGCCTAACCCATCCTTGTCACTGACCGGTGGGAGCTGCGCCGGATCGCCGATAGCGAGCACAGGGATGCCGAAACTGAGCAGATCGTCGGCCATGTTCGTCCCGATCATAGAGCACTCATCCAGCACGATGAGATCGAAGTTGCCGACGTCCTGCCGTCGGGCGCGCTCGAACCGCGGCTTGTTTGTCACGGGGTCGTCGTCCACGCGGCGGTAGATCAAGCTATGCAGGGTCTG
>Ga0136655_1001122_pt1 | contig 12189 bp, 18 predicted proteins | sample CPBDNA_2_FD_94863 | JGI IMG/M metagenome (GOLD analysis project Ga0136655, IMG submission 94863) | Freshwater to marine salinity gradient microbial communities from Chesapeake Bay, USA - CPBay_Spr_15_0.8_DNA (version 2) | ecosystem: Environmental > Aquatic > Marine > Coastal | place: USA...
AATACCGCGCGTTGAAATCCATCCGCATTCATTTCATAATCCTTGCCAATGCCGTTTCAAGGCGCTTGATGTATTTGGGCGCTGCTGCCTCTATCGCTGGCAACCATGCCGGGCGCGGTTCAATCTTGAGCGTGCCAAATTCCAGCATCGGCCCATACTTGACTTTGTTGCCAACCTCGGCGGATAGCTTGCCCGTGCTTTTGAAGTCAGTGCCAGATACAAGCCGCCCAGTATCTGTTGCAGGTGCCTCACCTGCCGCCGATGATCTATGCGATGGCGAAAGGTTTTGCTTTCCGTTTGCCTTAAATGCCGCGACTAGCTTATTCGGCCCGCCTTCGGTTGGCTTGCCAGCATATACCCGCATCAATCCATCTTCACCCATTATGCGCCAGTACGTCACGCCAGTCTTTGGCCCGCGCTGATACCGCTTGATAATGTCCGACCGCACGTCCATAGCCGTTTGCGTCACAACCTTGGCAATAGCCGCTTCGCCTTCTTTGCCCAACTTGCGCAGCGCCGCAATAAGCTGATCCCCGCCTTCGACTTTCATATTGACGCGGCTCACGTTGCGACCCCGCCAGCCAAGTCGATCTCAAGCCATTTCTTGCGGCGTTCAAGATCGTTGATGTAAGTGATATTAAACGCGCGCCCGTCCATCACAACACGATCCGCAGGCGTCAGGCCCGCGAAATAGCGCGTTACAATGCGGTCCTTTGTTTCCGCGTTCACTCGGTCGGATGTCAGCCGCTCATAGCCTGAAAGCCCCTTTGCGTGCGCCTTTGTGGCCTTTAGCGTGGCCCATGTGTCAGCGAACCCGCCAGCCCCATCAGACACCCGCGTTTTGCGTTGGAACGTAATCGCCGTGCGCAACATCCCGGCATTGTATTTGCAGCAGGTCATTATGGTTCACCTAGATCTGGTGAAATGTGAACTGAAATATATCCATTGTTTGGAAATGTTTCTTTTGTTCCGTCGCTATATGTCACTTCAAATTCGGCGTTAAAAAACCCATAGTTTAACGTGTCACCAACTTGCCATTGGTACGAAACAATGCCACCAGTTGCATTCAATACGTCTGCGCTTGCAGAAATAATTGAACCCATGTAAAACATGACATTTGCGTTAGTTAGATTTACAGGGCCGTCATCAGTAGACAACGCATATTCAATGGCGGGTGACGTGTCGTTTCGTTTGATGAAAAAAGTCATACTTTTGTCGCCCTATTTTGTGCGCCTGTGATGGCAGTGGCAATGTTAGCGCTTGTTCTGCTTGTGACGATATTAGCACTTTTCAACATTGTAGCAAATCGCCTTAAACTAGCAGGCTCCGTTGATCCTATCGCCGTCTGCGCAGATGCCGATCCAGATCCAGACCCTGTGATGACCCGCAACCCAACGCCAGTTGATGTTTGATTTGCGGATGATCCAAAACCATTGCCCGCAATAACTCGATTACCAAATCCGACGGATTGTTGCGATGACGCCAATCCATTGCCGCTTCCCGCAATAATGCGAAGGCCAATTCCCGTTGCCGTTTGGGCAGATGATGTTCCGGAACCTGATCCAGTTGAAACAATAGATGCTGATCCGTTTCCAACTTGGGCAGACGAAAAACCATTACCAGACCCGACAACAATTCTGATGCCGACGCCATTGGAAGTTTGGGATACTGATATCCCAGATCCTTGACCAGCGATGATGCGGACGCCGACGCCCGTTGCCGTTTGGGCCGATGCCGTTCCGGTGCCAGACCCGCCAACAATCCGCAGTGCAATCCCTGTAGCCGTTTGGGCAGATGATGTTCCGGAACCTGATCCGGTAATAACGCCTGCTGATGCTTCAACCCCATCATCACCTAACGGAGCGGAGGCGAGAGGGGAAAATCCTAGCATGTCTTACTCCGGTTTAGCTGGCCACTCGACAGCAAACGGAAAACCCGTCTGTGCAGTCACATCGCGTAACGCTTGGCGGTAGGTAGACCAAGCGGGCGACATGGTGTTGTCACTCATGGCCATCCAGTCGGTTTGTGACAGTAGGGCGTCACGGTGGTTGCGGATATTACGACCTGCATCCTCTGCTGGCAGATTGCTGACATCCCACCCTTGGGTCCACGCGCCATTGACCTCGGCGAGCGCCGTATGTGTAAGCGTCTGGGTCATATAGTCAAACGCAGGCTGGTCATCCACCGTGTAGGGATAGACGCCCCAGCCCGCTAGAAGCGCGTCACTTGGCGACTTCGGGAAGGACGTGTTCGGATTGTCACGACGCAGTTGCCCAATTGAGTATGTCTCAGGCTGGCCGTTTGTGATCTTTAGGTGTGGCATCTAAGCCTCCGTTTTGGGTAGCGACATAAATTCAGGCTTGGTTATGCTCTCGACACCAAACATCCGTTGGGTGACTTCCACGGCGCAGTGCTCGTATTTCTCAGCCATATGGTCGAGGAAGTCCTCAAGGTCTGCCGCCGTAGGTCTGGCACCGTTGGTGATGCTCTCGTCAGTGGCGGCGATGTATCCTGTGATTTCACGCAAGGCGATCTGGATATGCACTCCGAATTGCTGGAGGTATTCAATCGACGCCTCTTTGCCGCGACCCAGTTCCACAAGATTGCGGTACAGAAGCTCGAACCCGCGCCGGACGTGAAAATTGTTCTCGTGGCGCTCGAAGTCTTCCTCGGTCCATTTCTCCATGCCGTGCGTGGCGACAAGGTTGTCGTAGGCGGCGATCAGGACCGCGATGTCTTTGACAGCACCGGAGATGTGGTTCTCCATCTGCTGTAACTGAAAAGACTTTAGCCGCTGCTTGGCTTTGTGAAGCGCCTCGGAACAATCTGGATCAGGCTCTTTCTCGACCAACTCGACGTAGCTAACCTGTGCTTCGGACAGCGCGGATTGACGCTTGGCAATCTCCGCGAGAACCTGACGTACCTGTCGGTGTGGCGCTTGGCCTGTGAGCATGGTGAGGCTCATGAGGCTGGTCGTGGTTTGGCTGTTGCTGCGCCCGAAGGACTGCGTCTTGGCAACCATTTCGGGGAGCCTTGCAGACGCAATCTCAACCGCCTTGGCGGGGGCGAGTGATGCGAAGTCGCTCTGCGTGATAATGATTTCTGTGCTCATGTTATCCACCTGATGTTGCTGCGGAAGACTCTCTACTAACCGTCAAATCACCAAAGTCTATGGCATTTCCTGTGGTTGCTATGGTGATGTAATCTATGGTGTTTGTACTGTTGCCACCACCGAAAACACCTCTTGAGCCATCACTTGTGGCCGCACTACCATATCTACTAACCGTCAAATCACCGAAGTCTATGGCATTTCCCAAAGTTGCTATAGTGATGTAATCTATGGTGTTTCTAAAAACAAATGGCCCTGTCGTGTACCCACCACCGAAAATACCTCTTGAGCCATCACTTGTGGCTGCAAGGCCCGCTCTGCCCACCGTTAAATCACCGAAGTCTATGGCATTTCCTGTGGTTGCTATAGTGATGTAGTCTATGATGTTTACAACACCGTTTGTGTATCCACCACCGAAAATACCTCTTGAGCCATCACTTGTGGCTGCAAGGCCCGCTCTGCCCACCGTTAAATCACCGAAGTCTACGGCATTTCCCAAAGTTGCTATGGTGATGTATTCTATAATGTTTGTACTGTTGCCACCACCACCGAAAACACCTCTTGAACCATCACTTGTGGCTGCAAGGCTATTTCTAGCAACAGTTAAATCACCGAAATCTATGGCATTTCCCAAAGTTGCTATAGTGATGTAGTCTATGATGTTTACAACACCGTTTGTGTATCCACCACCGAAAACACCTCTTGAGCCATCACTTGTGGCCGCACTACCATATCTGCCCACCGTTAAATCACCGAAGTCTACGGCATTTCCTGTGGTTGCTATAGTGATGTAGTCTATGATGTTTACGCTAGTGGTTGTATACCCACCACCAAACACGCCCCTCGGTCCAAAAAGTGTGCCACCACCACCACCAATCCCACCAGCACCGATTGCTTTACTCCACAGCATTACGATCCATCCCCTACAAGAGCGCCGTAGAGCGTTGTGGACACTTTCCACAGTGCAATGACCGTAGGAACGTCAGTGGCCAGTGTAGGAGCCGCGCCAGCGTTGTTGACCCATGTTGTTGTAGGCCATGTGATCTCGTATGCCGTACCATCGTCAATGATAAGCGTAATGGCCTCACCAGCGGAAAGACTATCTGTGGGTGTAGATGCGCCAGAAAGCGTCCACGTCTGGATAGACCCGTTGGAGGGATCAAGAGCAGGTGTTGTGCCTGTCAAGGCGAATACATCCTCGACCACAGTTCCAGTGATGATCGGGTCAACCAGCGTTTTGTTGGTCAGGGTGAAAATACCATCGGCTGTGACTTCACCGGGTTCACCCTGTGGACCTTGTGGTCCAGTCTCGCCTTGGATACCCTGAATACCTTGGATACCCTGTTCACCTTGCGGCCCTGTAGGTCCAGTCTCGCCCTGAATACCTTGGATGCCCTGAATACCCTGCGGGCCTTGAATACCGCCGTAACCCAAAGACGCCCAAGCGGTCGTGCCATCCCCAACCTTAAACTGGTCGGTATCGGTTTCGAGGCCAATCTCGCCGGATGCAAGAGTAGGGTTGGAACTTGTCCAGTTAGCAGCCGTATCACGGCGAAGTTGGATTTGGTCAGCCATTATGCCGATCCTCCGTCAAGAGATTGGGATGCAAGGTAGATCGTAGCAGCAGAGCCACCATCGATGCTTTGGGTGAAGTCAGCCGCCGTAGCCGATACATAAACCACAGCACTGCCTGTCAGGTTCAGCAAAGACCCAGTGGAACTCTCGCTCAGCGCCCGCGTCAAGGTTCCAGCGGAATAGGTGCCTGTGCCGATCTCCCAGTCAGTGCCGTCCTCGATGACGTAGCGCACCACATCAGTGTCAACCACACCTGCATCTGCAAAGGTCTGATAACCTGCCTCAGCAGTGCCAAGGGTGATTGTCCCCGTGCCAGTGGTGGCCGTTGTCATCTTTGCGCGGTTGACGAGAGTTACCATTTTTTGACCTTATGCTGGCTGCGTGTGTATGTAGCTTGACAACGCAACTGTATCGCCGGAACCAATTGCAACGCTGGATAATTCAATATCGCCACCGCCACCCGTTGTAGTTACTGAAACGGTGAATTGCGCTGCCGTGGCTGCGTTTTTAAATACCGCTTTGGTAATTGTTCCGCCAGTCGCGAAGGTGTCGGAACCGATTGCGTTTGCCGTCGCTGTGCCAACAGATGCTGCACCAAATGCTGGCGTTCCTAAAGTCAGCGTTGCCACCTCAACGCTTCCAGATGTTTGGAACTCAATCGTTCCGCCGTCCAGCAGATCCACGACCGCATCGCATGCTGCGTTTCGCGCTACCGTTTCAAGAATTACCGCCATTATTTTGCTCCTTTAATTTTTGGCATCATATCACCTTACACGTCGAAGTAAAAGCCCAAGCCCACATCCCACACGGGCCGTTTGCACATCAATAACGGCCATTATCCCGATATCAGTTAGCGGTGGCAAATAGATTGGCGCATCATATCCTAAATCTTCAAATCCAGTCAGGTTAAACAATGACGTTATTACAACCATAGGATCGTAGGGCGGTGCGGTTTGCAAAATGCCTTCGCGCTTGAATACGATTGCATCAACTGTTTTTCCGGCTGCGGCATTAACCCTAACGCCGATCAAATACGCCTCATAATCAATCGGAACGGTAAACGCACCAATTCGGGAAATGCTTTCACCGAAACCGTTAAGCGGAATAGAACCCCATATTGCGCCGCTTGTGCTTTCGATATTGATATCTGCGAAATGCGATGCGGTTGTCTGGTTCGCATATCGCCCGCTTTTTGACACTCGCGCCGATAGCAGCCGAATGAATGTGCGCGTGCTAGGCAGGCTTGCGCTTGTACCTGCCGTTACAATTGTATCCGTGATTTCAAAGCCGTTTTGGTCAATGCCATATAGCAGCACCTCGCGCGCGCCCAAGCCAGCCGCCGTATCGTTGGCATTGCCGCCCGCACGAATGCGCAATTGAACGGCATTGCCAGCTTGCGGCGTTTGATATACCCCAGAAGGCGAGATCGGGACAAACGATTGCCCGACGGCAGTATTACGGCCCTCAACCTTGATTGAGCGCCACCCGTCCGCTCCGCCTGTTGCAATATCAAACGGCCTTGGGTAACTCATACTCGCTTCACCTTATACCGCCCGACGATCATGCCCGCCCCGCTTTCCGCCATTGCGTCGCCCGCGCTGCAATCGTCGCCACGGTGCGAATACAGATACCCGACCATCGCCTTGATCGCGCGCTTGATCGGTGCAGGCACGTCCGCCACCGCCCCATAGCCTGCCGTGTAGTCAATCTGGATTGCGTTAATCTCGCGCAAGGCGATTGGCCACGTTTTGCCAACCTTCAGCGCCATGCGCCCTGGCGTTTGGTATGTGTCCACATCAAACACGGATGCCACGTCAACAACCGTTTCCGCGCCCAGATCATCAAACACCGAAACCGCAACAATTGAAGCAAGCGGCGAGCGCGGCAATTCCACCCAAGCGGGCCGAGAAACGATATTTCCGATTGCGCCTTGCCGCGTGCCTGTCCACCATTCCTCGATGCCATTCGGCCAGCGGTCCAGCGACAAGCGCCACGATTGCGTTACAAGCGCCATGCCGGAATCGTCCTCGATCTCCTGCCGCGCCTCGGTGATCATATCGGTCAGCAGTTCGTCGTCATCCGTTCCGTCAATCGCCAATTGCGCGCGGATCTCCTGCAACGTGACAGGCTCGGTTGCCGGCGCGGCAATCAACACATGCCCGCGATATTGATGCAGCGGAATGGCAGGGCGCAGGCTCATTTACGCCGACCCCGCTTGGTTTCCATCACTGGCAAAACCTTGGTTTCCTCGACCGGATTAAACCCTACGCCATCGGCCAATGCCATTGCAGCGGCGTTGCCTTGCAGCGTATCGCCCGCCTTGAAATGCAGCGTTGTGTGGCCATCTGGCGCGCACGCGTAGTCTGTGTGTAGGATTGCTTTGTGCAAGGTTTTGCCTCCTGTGCTTAGTGACGGGCCAGCGAACCGGCCCGCTTCTAAATTCAGGTAGCAGGCGCGCGGTGGATGTCGCCCTTAACAACCACATCGGCAGCGCCAGCTTGCAGGTAACGCTTTGCGCCGATGTAGCCCACGGCAACGGTGCCAAGGCCCGTCACGGTCACAATATCAGCGGCAGGCGGTGCTGCAAAGCCGGACGCGGCTGCGTCCGATACCAAAATCCGGGCAGTCGGGTCAGTGATGCCAATGACCACAGCGCTATCCGCGCCCCGCAGATCAACGCTGTCGCCGTTATCACCGGCAGCGGTTAGAATGTTGCTCACAATATCGCGCATCGGTTTATCTCCTGTAATGCGTCAAGAAAAGGAGGCGGGGCCGTTATGACCCCGCCCGATGGTTAGGCCGAGAAATCAATCAGCTTGATCGCTTCGCCGTTGATCATGTCGCCGCCGGTGCGCTTTGTTGCGTAGAACAAAACCGAGCCTTTGGATGTGTAGGGGTCGCGCAACATGCGGATGCCCATACGATCAACAACCTGATAAGCCTGGCGCAAGTCGCCAACCGCAATCGAAAGCGCGCCGTTGGCGATGTCTGGCATATCCTCGAACGTGGCGACCGAATAGCCGATCAGCGTTGCAGGCTGACCCGCAGCGATAGATGGCGACCAGATATAAGCGCCGTCGGTGTCCTTCAGCTTGCGAACGGTCGACTGTGTGGCCGTGTTCATAAACCAAGTAGCACCGGAACGGTAAACCGCCTTCAGTCCGTACAGCGCCGAAATCAGCACATCACCGCCATTTGGTGCAGCGGCAAACGCGCCATTTACGCCCGTCTTAACGCGTGCAACCGAATTGGTCAGGTCGGTGCCGTCGGCATAGGTCAAGAAGCCGCGTGGCTTGCCCGAACCGTCACCCGAAACAAAGCCCGCGTTTTCAGCGCGCGAAAACTTGTCGGCAATCTTGCCATCAAGCCAAGCCTCAAGATCCGTGACAGCATCGTCCAGAACCTTCTGCGATGCTTTGGGCATTGCATACATTTCATGGACTGGAATGCGCCACTTGCCAACCGCAGGCGTAGTGGTTTCGGTGCGGGCTTCCAATTCCGAAACCCAGCCAAAGCCAGCTTCGTCGTTGTCATAGTAGCCCTCAAGCGCATCGGTGCTGATCATCTGCACGGAAGCATAGGCGCGCACGGGCGATGTCTCATAGATTTTCTGCACAATGCGGCCCGACAGGTCAGGATATACAAAGTATCCGCCGGCGCTATCGGTGCCAACCGACAATGCCTTGCGCTCCGCATCGGTCAGGAAGTCGGTGTTGAACGACTTTTTGGCAAGCTTCAGGAACGATTCCTTGTAAGCCGTCATGCCTTCAGCGCCGAAAGACTTTTCGGAAAAGCCCGTTTCCTTGCCGACAACGCCCGCCCACTGGTCCGCCTTGGCGTCCAGGTTGATCTCGTTACCCTTTTCGTCGGTAACAACGCGCTGCGACCGCTTGACGGCCAGCACGGCGTCCTCGGCGGTTTTCTGCGCTTTGATCAGATCCGCCTCGATCTTTTCAAATTTGGCTTGGGTTTCGGGGCGCTCGGCTCCAACCTTTTTGACTTCGGCGGACAGTTCGTCCATCGTGGCTTTTTGGCTTTCCCAAGCAAGGTTCAGTTTTGTGACAGCCTCGGCTGCCGATTTCAGGTCAAGTTCTGACATTGCAAATCTCCGTTGATTGCATAAGTTTTGCGATAAAAGCGGTTGCATCTGCATCCGCGTCTTTGCCACTGGCCGCAACGTCACGTTCTGCCTGTAGGCCTTTGAAGCCGTCGGCAAGCAATGCCTTGGCCTCGGACTGTGAAAAGCCGCATACGTCGCGTAGCGCCCTTTCCAGTGATCTAATATCAAAGCGCCCATCTTCTGATTTGATTGATGCGACGCGCGCGACGGGCAGCATTGGATTTGTCACAATGCTGATTTCGTGCAATTCCAACTCGATCAGCTTGCGCACGCGCCCGCCAGCCTCGTCGATTGCCTCGATGGTGCGATAGCCGATAGACATGCCGTCAATAGCCAGCGCCTTGATCAGCGCGATAGCCTCACGGCCCTTCTGCACGTCCTTCAACAAGCGCCCTTTGACGTATAGTCCTCGCTCGTCCTCGCGGATTTCATCCCAAACGCCGATAGGGTCCGCCATGCTGTGCTGCCAAAGCATCTTTGGCTTGCGCACGGCCAGCGACTTTGCAAACGCGCCTTTTGCCACCACGTCCATGCCAAGATCAACAACGTCAAACACCGAGGCATAGCCCTCGAACACGCCGTCATCGTCCGGCTCGCGCTTTAGCTCAAAAGCTGCATTCTTGAAGTGCATGGTCATCGTTTGCCCTCATGGTTTGTTACGTTATAACATAACGCTTTGCAGTTGGGAAGCATTGCCCTAATCCACCGTCAAAAACGCAACGGCGCAGCGGCAGTTGATCGTCTGTTCTGGCGGTCCTGCTGGATCGCCGGGGTACATCAGCGCCTCGCCGCCCACGATAAACGGCTCATCCATGCCGACCACCTGACCGTCGGCGTCAACATGGTCCTGCCGCGTGCGAGCATCATCAGCCGATACCCATTCGCGCCGCAATTCCAGACCAGTTTCCTTCGCCGCCTCTTGCGCGCCAAAGTTAGCCGCGCCGTGCGTTTCCGTGCGGGCAATCAATTCGGCCCGATATGTGCTGAAATCGCCCACGCGCTCGCGGATGCCTTTGCCAATCTCGGCCACGCCAAGCCCGTCAGCATACCCCCGCGCAACGGCTGCCACGATTTGATTGCGGGTTGTTTCGGCAATCGAGACAATGCGCCGCCGGATTAATTCGCCCGCAACATAGGACAGCGCAAGCCGCGCCATTGTTTCCGCAAAGCCCTTGATTTCAAGCGGATAGCCTGACCCCTTGCCTTGGTCAATAATTCGCGCCCCGAATGTTGTTGCGGCGGCAATCGCCATCGCCCGAAATATCGTTTCGATGTTCTCAAGATGATCACGCGCGGGCGGTACGTCGCCCGTCAATTCATAGACCGTGATCATCTCGCCCATGGCGCGGGCAATCTCGGCCCGAATGCGATTGCGAAAGCCGACTTCCAGCCGATCCAGCAAAGCCCCTTGCCGCCGCGCTTCCCTCGCGCGGTTTTGGTCAATTAGCCTTCGTGCCATAAATTAGCGCTTTCATATCTGCAATTGGCATAGGATCGGCGGCAGGTGCCATTGGCTCTGTCGCCATGGTCAAGCTGATCTGGCTTGCGTTCACCAGCACCGCGTCGCCGCCGGGAATAGGCTCATATCCCTTGATCGCGCGCCGCTCGTTGATGGTCAGGTCGGTTGCCTTGTCCGCCATATCCCAAAGCGTTTGCCGCTTGTCCGCAATCGCCGGAATGGCGTCTAGATCAACGCGCAATTCCACGCCTTGCGGATCCGCGAGCCATGCGTTCCAATCGTCGGCGATAAGCTGCAACAACGGAATGACGGTATCTTCCCAAAACGCAAGCCGCGCCTCTTGATAGTTTGAATAGGTATTATCGCCGGGAATGCCGATCAGCTGCGGCGGAACGCCAAATGCAAGCGCAACATCCCGCGCGCTGGAAAACTTGGTTTCAATGATTTGCATATCAACAGGCGATAGGCCCATCTGCTCCCATTTCAGACCGCCCTCAAGCAACATGGGTCGCCCCGCATTGCGCGCGCCCGTGTATTGGTCGTCAATCTGCGCCTTCAGGCGTGCAAACTGATCGTTGCTCAATTCCTGCCCTTCTGGACTGGACAATGCCCCCGACGGACGCGCGCTGTTCTGCAATAGCGCCTGCATCCATTGCATCGCCTCGTTGTTTTGGTCCACGGCATAAGCGCCCGCCTCAATCGGCGATAGGCCATACCAATCGTCCAGCGGATTAAACGCGCGGATGTGGCGAACGTCGCTGTCAGACGTGATCGGATCCACGTCCCAAGTGATCGTTCGCCCCGCGTGCTTGTATTGATAAGCCTTTGGCATTCCGGTCAGGCCCGGCATGATTTGCATTCGGTCAGGCCGCAACTGATACATCTCGCGGATGGTCCCGCCTGCCAGCACGCGCTCCTCGTAGCCGTTGCCAGAAATCATGTAAAACCCGACCTTGGCGCGCATGTATTCCGCGCCGGATTGCATCGGGTTTGGCCGCTTTAGCAGATCAAGCAACGGGTGCGTGGTGATTTCCTGATCGCCGCGAAAGACCATCCAGCGGACGGATGCCACCGCATCTGCAATCTTGTTGATCGCCTGATACGCCACGACGTTTTTTGAATAGCCTTCTTTTGCAAACGCGGCATAATCTCGATTTGACCACACGGCTTGCCCCGGCGTCATGACAAGCGCCGCCCCTACTGCCGACTGTTTCGCTTCGCGCTTGGCGAATAGTTTGGGAAATTTCATGCGGACCTCAATAAGGGTTTGTTACGTTATAACATAACATGACGCGCTGCGCTATAGGGCGCGAATGCTTGGGCCTTTGGCATTGCTTTGCAGCATCTCGGCCACGGCATCCATCATCGGATCCATCATGTCGTCGTGCGTTGCGTTCGGGAATGCGGTTGCCTCGCCAAGAAACTCGGACAGCCACGGCGCGGATTGCGGCAATAGGACGTTGCCAGACTGGATCATGGGCGCGGCGTCATAGGCGCGCGTTACCTTGTCGCGGTCGCGCTGAATTGGCGTGATCGGGATGCCCTCGCGCTTTAGCGTCTGGATCAAGCCCGTGCCGCTCACTTTGTCCTCGATGCGCATGGCCCGCAGCGGTGCGTCGCCGATCCTATGCTTATCCCAAAACGCGCGAGCTTGGACTAGCAGATCCGGCGCTTCCCATTTGCCGCGCACTTGGTCGAGCAGGATGGCTTGGCCCAGCTTGGACTTGCCCCACAATTGCAGCACGGAATAGTCGTTTTTGGTGCCTGTCTTTTGCGCCGTGTCGCCGTATATCGCGCGCCAATCCAGCAATGGCGGCGCGGTGTAATACTGCCACCAGTCATCCTTGAATATGCCGCCGCCGATCGGGGCGGGGCGCTGCATGTATTGACCCGCGAAAACATAGGCATTCGTGCTTTCCATGCGCC
>Ga0136655_1001124_pt1 | contig 12189 bp, 2 predicted proteins | sample CPBDNA_2_FD_94863 | JGI IMG/M metagenome (GOLD analysis project Ga0136655, IMG submission 94863) | Freshwater to marine salinity gradient microbial communities from Chesapeake Bay, USA - CPBay_Spr_15_0.8_DNA (version 2) | ecosystem: Environmental > Aquatic > Marine > Coastal | place: USA...
GTTTCTGGCCGATGGGCCGTTACACGTGACCCATCCCGAAACCGGTGAGCCGTTACCACTGCGCACATCTGTTACCAACAGCCACACGCTGTTACACAACGCACACCAACACACTTTCTTGCAACCAATAGCTAACCCGATATGGTGTGCTTCCAGACAGCAGGTGGCAACGCAATTGCTCAACGCGCTGCGCGAGGCAAGCATTACGTTCTGTTCGACCTCCCGACCGACAAAGGGTCGGAGCTCAAGGCCTCCCAGCCGTGTCTAAACTGGGTAACCGACATCGAGGGGCACCCTGCACTGCCATTCTCTATTGCTGCTCGCCTCATCCTGCAGTTGCACGTGTCTATCCACGACAGCACCGTGGGCCTCTTCGCGGAATTCCCCACGGCGCAGCTCTTCTCCAGGCTGTGGGCTCACGTCGTACCTCACGTCGATCTGCACGCCGAGAACATCTTCAAGGCTGTGCTGCAGGCCAGTGCCAGGGTGCCAGACCAGACTGTGTTTGCCAGCCGCCCAGGCGACTGGCACCCAGTCGAAGGAGCGGTGCAGGGTGACGACCTCCTTCGCTGGTTGGAGGCCACCGAACGCGGCGACGCGTTCGGTGACTCTCCCAGCGCGGAGGACGGCTCCGGCATCGTTGGAGCAGAGATCCTCTACTACCTGGGCCCGTACATGCTGGAGGAGCAGCGAGAGGACGACTCCCATTTCGTGGTCGCCGCCGCCACGCTGGGAAAGATCTTCCAGAGCGACGACGACGTCACGATCTGCGACGGAGCCCAGCTCGCCGCTGAGGTCTGCGACGGCCTGCGCGACACCGTGTGGCCCGACCTGTTCATGAAGGCGTCGGTGGGGGCCGACAATGCGACCGCCACCGCGGCTCGCGGAGGCCAGCGGATCACGGACCTCCGCAACCGCCACGGGTACTACACGTCGCGGGCGTCGGGCGACGGAGCAGCCGCCATGTACATCACGCGCCTCCTCCCCGTCGCCATGCGCCGCACGTCCACCCTCCCCTGCCTGGGCGCCATCTTCAAGGGCATCTCGAGCGGCAGCACCATCTCCGAGGGCCTCGTCGACATCGCCGAGGCCCTGGGCATGACCGGCTTCAAGCAGGTCGACGACAGGCTGATCACCTCGCTCGAACGCCACGTACGGCCACTCGCGCGCATCCTGGCCGGCGCCGAGTTCACCAGCCAGGACTTCCAGAGTCGACGCGCAGCCGTCCTCGAGAAGATCGAGGCCACCAAGCTGTCGGTGAAACCGCCGAGCGCCGGCGCAGGTGCGACCGACGCCGGCGGCGACAAGCCGGCAGCCTCGGGAAAGCTGCTCCTCACGCAGCTGACCAAGCCGGACGCCCTGGACCTGCTGCAGCAGCTGGCCGCGTACCGCACGTCCGCCGACTACGACCCGACCACCTATCTCGAGTGGGCCCACACTGGCCGCTGGCCAGCCGAGGTGCGCGCTGCGAAGCTGGCGACAGCGGAGCGGATGCCCCGCGTCACCCCGGCGGAGGTGACAGCTCGCGCAGACGCGCTCGCCGCGGTCGCCGCCAACGACGCGCTCGCGCCCGTCTACGCGCTCATGCAGCTGGCTTGGGGCCACGTCAAGGCACTCGAGGGGTACCCCGAACTCCAGGACATCTATGACCTGGGCCAGACCCACATGCCCGACGTCGTGGGCAGGGTGTGCGCGCGCGCCTTCTCCGCAGACGGGTCGACGGTGCCGCCGGCCCTCCGCTTCGCCCGCGCGGTCAAGCTCGCGGCCGCGCTCAAAGGGCGGCTCTGGGAAGCCGAGCTCGACTTCTGCAACGACGGCGATGCATGCATGCTCTCGTACATCGAGGGCGGCACGGGCGTCGAGATCGAGCGCGTGCCGCACGACATGGTGTACGCTGACATCGCGCAGGTGCTGCGCGTCCGGCGCATCGGCGCCAGCGTACTCGCCTTCTTCGGAGTGAGAGACGGTCCCACCCACAGCTGGCGCCAGATGGTGTCCACGTGCGAGCACGCACTCCAAAGCGTCGCTGCCAGCGACGCCGTCAAGCGCCAGCGCGTCGGCAGGGCGATGCGCCGGCTCATCACGCGCGCGCTAGGCGACGTCGGCAAGCGCGTCGACCTCGTGCGATACTCGGCGAAGCACGACGTCGTCATGACGCGCGACCTGCTACCGGCAGGGAAAGGTGGGCCCATGGAGGAGTTTGCCGAGGCGGTGGCCCGTATCTCGGAGGACCAGAAGCGCAAGCGCAGCGCGGTCTCCGACGACGCGTCGGCCATGCTCAACGTGCGTCTGCCGGCGGAGTGCAAGAACCTGCAGCTCGCCGGAGCGCAGGAGCGCGCCCCCAAGGCGCAGCGCGCCACCTCCCTCTCAGCAGCCGCCGCCGAAACTGCGAGGCCGCCCTTGCGCGGCAGCGACGCAGTCCCCCACGCCCCGACCCCTGGCGAGGGCAAGCAGGACGGGCAGTACACGCCGCTGACCCTCGCCAGCAAGCCGGTGCAGGGCAAGCCGGCCGCCAGAATCACGATCCATGTGGACAAGCCGGCGGCGCTGCGGTGGCTCAGCGACCACGGGGTGCCGCGGGCCTGCCTTGGCTTCCAGTTCGGCCACGCAGGCAAGTCGACGCGCCGCTGGGCCAGCTGCCCCAAGCAGAGCGAGGCCAGCCACAGCGAGACGGCGGAAGGGCCGCACCAGATAGCGGCGGGCTGGGATCAGGCGGCCCCAACCTTCGTCCGCCCGGCCGACCGGCACCTGCTCTCCGCCTAGGAGGCCGGCGCGGCCGAGGCGGAGGAGTCCGCCTGGCCTGTACGCCAGTCTACTCTGTATCCCAGTGGGGGCCGCGCATCCAGTCAACGCGGGCAGCGCCAGGCGCGGCGGCGGCCGTGCGCCTGCCGCCCCCCGCAGCGCAGCGTCGGCCGCGGCGCTGTGGACAGAGGCAGCGCGCGCCGCGGCGCCCCCCCAACGCCGCTCGCTCCGCCCCCCTCACCCTGTCCGCTGGCAACGTTCGTGGCCCCCTCTCCGAATCCGCCGCCCAACCCGTCAACGCCGCCGCCCAGCGCCCCCCCGCCGCCGAGGGGGATATGTGCCTCAGAGACTCCTGTCCGCCACCGCCTCTGGACCTCGGTGCGGTTTGGCGCCGCGTCGCGACGGCGTGCCCCCTGCTCCGCCCCAGAATGCGCCAGTGCGGCGCACATCGCCTTCATCGCAGCCGTGCACCCCGCCGTTCATCGTGCAATGCTGTGGTACGCCAACTTCGACCACGGCCTGCCAACCGCCCGGCCTCGCGGCGGGTTGAGCGCGCCGCGCACCCCCGGCGACGCCGCTCCGCCCCCGCTCCTCGACGCCCCCCTCGTGGCCCTCGGCGTGCTGGGCCTGCCCGCGCTGCGAGTCACAGGACGCAGCGTGGCGAAGCTGGCCCGTTGGCTGATGGGCTGCGTCGGCCAGATGCTCGCAGCAGGGGCGCGCCTCTCTCGAGCCGCGAGCGACATCCGCCCGTCGCGCGCAGAGGAGAGAGGCGACGGCGTCTGCCCCAGCGCCCTGGGCAACTCCGCATCGTGGGTGCGGCAGGGCAGACGGCCTGAGGCCGCCACGCATGCAGGAGCGGGACCCGAGGGGCTGCACATGCTCGCAGCCGCCGCAGACCACGCCGCCCGAGCGCCAGGCCGCAGCTCGGCACCCTCGCCGCCGTGCGCCCTAGACGCCCGCCCCCACCCGCCAACGCGAAACTCGCGCGGCAAGCACAGAGTCGACGAGGTCTCGGTGTCGCCAGCGCAAGCGTGCTCGGTGCGCAGCCTCGTCGCGGCGACTGCCACCTCCGATGCGTTGCCTCCGAAAGAAGTCACCGCCGCCGTCGCGGCGGCGTTCGGCACGCAGCGCGCAGAGGCCAGCACCCACGTCGCCGTCGCGGCAGCAGCATACGCCGCGCTGCACACGAACATCCCAGTCAGCGGACTGCCGGATCGCTTCCGCGGGTCAGCGCGCACACAGGCGGCGTGGCGAGGAAAGCTCGAAGCGGCACTTCGAGCGGCCGTCTCCGAGCGCTGCGAGTCGCAGCAACACCACGCGTCTCAGCTGCGGGCGGAGCTGGAGGTAGAACGGGGCGACGGCGACGCGGCGAGCTCCCTCTGCGATTCCGCATCGCTCCCGCGCACCAAGCCCGTCCGCGAGCCAGTGCAAGCCACCTTGGTGCCCGCCACGGATGATCGAGGATACTCGAAGATGGGGCACTACAAGCCCGGCATGCGGCGAGCAGTGCGCCAGCCTATCCACCCTCCCGGCCACCTCCACGACCTCGCCGCCGCAGTGCTACGCGACGCGCACGCGCAGTGCACTCCCCCGGCGAGCGCCTGCGGATCCCCATCGACGTCCCCACCGCCCCAGCGCGCCCCAGGCCCCAGCACGCCGTCTGGGGCCTCCTCCTCGAAAGCGCCGATGCGCATACTTGACGCCGTCGCCGTGGCCCCCTCGCCCCATCGCCGCCCCCCCACGCCACCCCTGTGGCTCGCGCCAGCGCCACGCCCGCCACAGCCACCGGCGCAGCCAAGGCCCCCCATCTTGCGCCCAGCGCCGTGCATTTTAAAGCCCCCCCCCAGTCGCCAACTCGAGGCATCAGCTGGATCCGCCGCCTCCGCAGCGCCAGAGGGCGCACTCGACGCGGTCACCACCGCCCCCTCGCCCGGCCAGCGCCCTCCCACGCCGCCCCTGTGGCTCGTGCCTGCGCCGCTGCCGGCACAGCCGCCGGCACAGCCCAGCGCTCTCGCTCCGCGACCGGCGCCGCGCCTGCCAAAGCCCCCCTCCAGCGTCCAGCTCGAAGCCGTGCGCGACCTGATCGACCTCCTCGACGAGTTCGCTGACTCCCCGCCGCCCAGCGCCACTAGGGCAGTGGCCGCGGCCTTCGGGCAGGACGGTGCGAACGCGCGCGTGCTCGCGCACATCCGCGCCACCGCGAAGGCTGCTCTCGACGCATCTCCTGCCACCCTGCGCGCGGAGCCGCAAGAGAGCGGCCGAGGGTGGCGCCCTCGCCTGGAGAACTGCGCTCTGCGCGTCGTGCGCGAGCGGCGTGGCGCGCAGCCGCGCAGCGCGTCGCAGCTGCGCGCGGAGCGCGAGGAGGAACGCGGCGAAGGCGTCGCTGCCAGCGCCCTCTGCAACTCTGCATCGCTGACCCGGCCCGCTGCAGAGTCGAAGCGGGTGCTCGTCCTGTTCTCGGGCCCGTACAAGCGCGACGACGGCATGGCCGCGCGCCTGCACGCCCGCGGCTTCCAGACCATCGTCGTCGACAACGACGAAGTCCACGGAGACCCCTCCCACGACTTCCTCTCGGACGCCTTCTACGACGGGCTGCTGCGGCGCGTCGAGGACAGAGAGTTCTTCGCCATCTTCGCAGGGCCGCCATGCTCCACGTTCTCCGTCAGTCGCTTCTACAAAGCGAAGCGAACTCGCCAGGGCGATTCCGGGCCGCCGCCTGTGCGCACGCGGGCGCACCCCAGCGGCCTGCAGCCGCCACCAGCAGGCCACGAGCAGGAGCTGCGGCGCGCCAATGCCATCATTGACCGCCTATGCCGCATGCTCGAAGCCGCGCACAAGGTCGGCACCGAGTTCGTCGTCGAGCAGCCCGCCGACCGCGGAGACCCGAGCTCGCCGCACACTTTCCTCTTCGCCGACCACTCCCCCCTGTGGCTGTACCCAGCCATCCAGTCGCTGCAACAGCGCACCGGTGGCAGCACGTGCACCTTCGCACAGTGCACGCTCGGTGCGGACTACCAGAAGTACACCACTCTCCTATACTCGCCGCGACTACAGCCGTGGCTCTCCCGTTGGGACGACCGGCGGTGCACCCACCACCGCCACGCCAAAGTGGCAGGCGGCAGCCAGTCGTCGGACGGCAAATGGGCGTCTCGCAAGTCGGCGGCATACCCGGCCGCCATGAACGACGGCGTGGCAGAATTCCTGCTGCAAGCCCGGCAGCTCCGCCTCCAGCAGCTCGCCGCCGAGGCGGCGCGGATGACGCAGCAGCAGCCGCGGCCCACCGACGCGTCGTCGCCCTCGCCGCAGCCGCCGACGCAGCGACGTCCGAGCCCGTCGCCGCTCAAACGGCGCGCAGAGCAGAGCGAGCCCGACGCGCCCCGCGCCTGCGTGCACGTCGTGCCGGTTAGCGTAGGCAAGCGCGTCCTCGCATGCGTACCAGCCGGAGGAGGGCTGTTCTCGACGCCGATCGAAGGGGCGAAGGGCACGGCGCGCAAGGCAGCAACGGCGGCCGCGAGCGAGATGATCCCGTCGATAACGGGAGGAGTGGCAGCCGACGCTGTCTTCCTCGCCGGCCTGCTGGGCGACGAGTACATCGCAGTGGGCGCCTGCGTCGAACAGCAGTGCGCACTATCTATCTGCTCGTCGCGAGCGCAGGTGCTGGCCCGCTCAGTCGAGTTCGGCCCCATGTCTCCCGTGTGGTGCACTCTCGACGCCATCGCCGAAGGCGTCGGCTCCGACGCCGATGCGGCGGCGAACTCGCGGCGCGCCCACACGTACCAGGCGGCAGCAGCAGCCATCGCGCGCACCATCTCGCACGCCTGCCCCAGCGCGCACGGGGCGGCGCCAGGGCTCGCCATCGGAGCCGACGCTGGAGGCCCCATCGGCCGCAACTCGACTGAAAGCGCCGCGCGCGCCTGCTTCGAGGACAAGCGCCTGAAGGCCGAAGCGGCGAGCGCCGCGCTGCGCGCCGAGCTGCTTCGCGTCGCGGACACGTGCGACGACGCCAACCTGGCGGCAGCGAGCGCCGCATGGGCCGACAGGTTCGTTCAGCCGCCGATGGAGGAAATCCCCGAGGGGCTGAGGCAGCAGTCACGTGACTTCGGCAGCTGCGCCCACCTCGCCAGCATGCAGTTCGTCCAGCGTTGTGTAGTGCCTGCCACCACAGCGTTGGAACCGCCGACCCTGCAAGCGCCTTGCGCAGACGGGTGGGAGCCCAGCTGCCTGGAGGATGTGCTGCGCCCGAAAGCCATCCAGCGCATCCGGCAAGCGTTGCTGCAGCTGCAGCGATGGCACGCAGCACGCCTGCGCGGCGAGCAAGCGCGGCGACCACAGCCGCTCGCGCTCGGGGCCAGCGCGTTCCAACCCCGCGCCCTCGGGCGCATCTGGGACCTGCGCGCGTGCCGCGCGGACGGCAGCGGCAGGCCAGTGCTGCTCGACACAGTCACGCCGCCGTTCCCGACCCACCTGAACGTCGACTACTTGGAGCAAATGTTCGCCGACGTAGCCGATCGCGAGCTGGTGACCATGCTGCGCTTCGGTGTCTGCGTGCACGCCGAGCTGCCGCCGCAGATAATCATCATGCCCAACTTGCTGTCGCTATACGACGGGAAGTCGGGCATCAACGAGGCGGCCGCAGCTGTCAGCGAGCTCTCGGGCTTTGGCTGGTGGCAGCAGCACGACTTCATCCCGTTCGCCCCGTGGCGGTGCGCGCCACGCGGGGCCGTGCCACGCAAGGACGGGGGCGCCGCGCGCGGCATCGTCGACCAAGGCGCGCCGCGCACCCCGCTGTACACACAGCTCACCCACGAGCCGGTACGCTCGCTCAACGAAGCGTGCCGCGAGGGGCGCGAGCGCCGAGAGGTGAAGCCCCGCTTCGCCGACCTGGCGCGCAACGCCAGCATCCTGCTGCACGCCGCGGACACCATCGGAGAGCCGCTCTTCACCATCGCCTTCGACTTCTCCAAGTACTTCCACCAGCTGTGGTTCAGGCCGGACGAGCTCTGGCGCATGGGCAGTCTGCTGCCGCTCGCCGACGACAGAGGCGCAGCGGCAGAAGTACTCTCCATCCACACCGAGATGGTGATGTCAATGGGCCTCACGCCATCCAGCGAGATCGCACAGCGCCTGGCCAACGCGCTGCTGCAAGTATTCTCGCAGCGGCTGCGCGCGGCCGAGGCGCGGCAAGGATGGCAGCAATCGCCGCAGGAGCGACGCTGGCGAGCCGGGCGCGCGCACTTGCCGCACGACGCCCTGGGGCCGCAAGATCGCCTGCATGATGCGCTCATGTACTGCGACGACCCCGCTATGTGCGTGGTTGGTGTGAAGCGCGCCGCGCTTGCCATTCGCGTCTGGCACGAGATGATCGGCGGCAGCGGGCTCATGCCGGCCAAGACGCAGAAGTGGCAGATCGGCGCCGGGGTGCAGTGGCTCGGCGGCTGCTGCTTCCCGGCCCTCGGCGTCATGTGGGTGCCGAGGGACAAAGCGCTGCGCGTCCGAGCACGCATTCAAACCGTGCTCGACGGCGCGTGCACTCCCAAGGAATACCAGGAAATCATAGGATTCCTGGAGCACGTCGTGGACATAGGCCGCTTCCCACGCGAGCTGATGGCGTACCTCCACCACCCGATGCGCGCCGGCGGCGAATGCGAGCGCGACCCGATGGGCGCCCTCGAGCCGGACGGCCGACGCGACGGATACCTGCGCAAGTGGATGCACATCCTGCTCAACGTCCCCGGCGCCTCGCTGCTGGCGGCGTGCGAGCTGCCCGGCATGGTGGCCACGGGCACGTGCACCTGGAGGCTGCGCAGCGACGCCATGCTGGAGACCAACGAAGCGGCTATGGGCGGCTGCCTATACGGCGCCTGGTGGCGCCTCCCACTCAGGCGCCCGGTGCTCACCATCCCCGTCCTCGAGCTGCTCGCGGCGTGCGTAAACTTCATTGTCTTCGCCGACGACCTGTCCGGCGCGCAGCACGTCGTCATGGAGATCGACGCACTAGCGTCCCCCACGGTGCTGCACAAGGACAAAGCGCGCACGGCAGGGCTGCGAGCGGTGCTGGCGGAGTTCAGGCGGCTGCCGAAACTGCAGAGCTTCGTACACAACAACCGCCTGCACTGCACGCACTGCTGGGGCGAGGGCAACCCGCTCGGTGACGCGGCCAGCCGCAACAAACGCGGCGTTCTCGACGCACTGGGCGCGGCGCTAGGCCTGCGCATGCGCCAAGTAAGCGTAGGCGCGGACGCGCTCAGCTTCATCAATAGAGTGCTGGCCCGGCTGGACTCCACCCCCCTCACCTCCCTCGAGATCGAGTTTGACTCCACCCTCGGCTACCCCGGCGAAGGACCCCCCGCGCTCGCCACCCCCGCCCGCGACGCCAGCTGCCACGCACCCGCGTCACCCTCCCCCACCCTCCTCGCCTTCATCGACGCCTCGGAAGCCCGCCTCGCCGCCGCCGACGTAGCCGAGGCCGCACCTTACGGCGCCGTGCCCTCGCCTCCCGCGGCACCAGTCTTCGCAACCGCGTCGCCCTGCCTCACCCTCGCCGTCGCCGCAGCCGCGTCGTCGCCCGCGCTGCATGCCGCAGTCTCGCCGCAGCCGCGACTCCTCCACCCAACGGCATCCCCGCGGCGCGAGGCTTCGCTCTGGGCGACGGCCGCCGACCACTCGTCGGCCGTCTTCACATTCGTCGCAGAGCCGTGGTGCCTCTCCCTCCTCCCGACGCCTAGCCACGTCGATGCCACGGAAGAAGCGCAACGCGCGGGCGCGGCGGCGCAGTGCGCACGCGCTGCGGCGGAGATGCATGCCCCCGCCATGGTGCTGCGCGCCGCCAGCGCCGCGGCACCTGCAAACGAGGCCGGCCCCTCCGCCTCGGCGCCACCACCAGCACCCAGTGGCACAATCGCAGCGCCCCCCTCGGCCGCGACTCTCAGCATCGCGGCGCGCGAGAGGGCCTTGGCGCTCACCGCCCTCCTCAGAGCCGACGCAGAGCAGGGCGGGCTGCGCATGGACGCAAGCGAGGCCGACCACCTCGCCCACCGCTTGGTGCAACTCCTCGAAGGCGCCGCCGCCCGCAACACGCTGCGCGGCGAGAAGTCCAACTGGAAGCACTGGATGGCGTTCTGCGTGCACCGCAACGTGGAGCCCTTCCGCAAAGACGTGCGCTGCATGGGCCACGCGGAGTACGACAAGGAGCTCGTCACGCTTTCCCTCGCGCTCCTCTTCATCTACGGGCGCATGGGGTGTCGCAAGGGGCGGATCAAACCGCCTAGGCCCTCCAGCGCGCTCGCCGTCCTCCGCGGCATACGACGAGCGCACGACAGGCTAGGCGTGAAAATGGCCGACCTCTCGCTCGCCACCCGGCTCGCCGACTCGCTGAACCGCGAGTACATCGAAGCGCACGGCTGGGAGGCTCTGCAGGTCGACCGAGTGGCCCCCCTTACGAACTCCCTCATCGAGTGCATGCTCGCCGCCGACGCAGTCGCCGGCGACAGCGTCGGCGCCGCCATGGGGCGCGCCCTGTGGGCCACCATGGCCCAAACGGGCTTCCGCAAGGCAGAAGTGGCGCAGAGCAGCGGCGAGGCGTTCGGCCCCAGCTGCCTCACCCGGCACAATCTGAGGTGGCGCATCCAAGGCGTCGAGACCGCCGACCCGTCGCCCGAGCAACTTCGCAGCCTGCGCGACGGCGACATGGCCATCCTCATCCCGCCCAAAAGCAAGTGCGACCAATTCGGGCTCGAATGGTCGCAAGCACCAATCTACCTGCGCTTCCACGCAGCGAGCGCCATCTGTGCGGCCAGGGCCCTCCGCGACGTCGAGCTCTGTCTCCCGCGCCGCGGACTGCAGCAGAGGGAAGGCACCGCCCTGTTCACCACCGACAGCGGCGCCCCCGTCACCACGCACGCGGTGGACAACCTGTTCAAAGCGTGCCTTGAGCGCGCGGGAATCCCGGCGGCCTCCGCGGCGCGGTACTCGCCGCACAGCTTCCGCCGCTACCTCGCGTGCGCCCTGAAGGCGCAAGGCGCCGCCGACAGCACTATTCAAGCGCTGCTCAGGTGGAAGACCGCCGAGTCGCTCAAGCTGTACAGCTTCCTGAGCGACGAGAAGTACGCGGACCTGGTGGACAGCGCCGGCAGCGCGGACGTGTCGTCGGTACGCACCAACGCGCTACCTCGCGCGGAGATGCTGGACGCGGCACACTCCTTCCACCGCGCTCGCGGCGACCTGGCCGCCGCCGCCCGCCAGGCCGAGGCCAAGCTACCGGCGGACGATTCGGCCGACGACGAAGCCGCCAGCAGTGGCAGCGATGACGACGCGGACTCCGCGCCGGCAGCGCCACTGGCGCGCGGCGCACCGCTGCCACAGCGGCCGCGCACGCGCAAGCGCCACAGCGACACGAGCGTCAGCAGTGGCGCGTCGCCAACCGAACCGCCTCTGTCGCTCGACAACGCCGTCGGGCGACAGGCGATGGTGCCAGCGGCTGTCTGGCCGCTCGAGCGGTGCAATGAGCACGGCGGCGCCGGTTGGACGATCGAAGTGTGCCAAGTCGACCGGCGCGTCCGCGCCGCGCTCGTCGGCTTCGTCCACGCGCGTCACGAATCAGGCATGCGGTACGCCAAGGAGTGGCTCGAGTTTGACTCGATCGAGCCACTTCCATAGCGGCCGCGCAGGGGCCGTCACGCCGCGCCTTTGCTCGCCAGCAGCGGCGCGGGCGCCCCCGCCTGACGTGACGACGCCCGCCTCAACGGATCCCGCCGCTACTTGCGGCGCGGAGCGCGCCTCTGCAGCGCGCCGCCTCGGCGGCCGAGAAGCGGGTCGCCACCCCCTTCGTGGCGTCGCCGCCTCTCGAGGCGCCATTTACCCGGCTATGAGCCCCGGGGGGGTGGCGCCCGATGCGGCGCGTCTGCCCCCGCCTCGCCCGCCTGTCTCGATCGAGCAGCCGGCGCGCGGCGCGCAGTCATACCACGGCCTACGCTACCGCGTACGCCAGCAGGGACGAGAGCCCTACCTCACCCTCCCGAGTTATGGGTTGTAGGCTATAGGGGTAGAAGCAAGCCACTCTACTCTAGCTTGCTCTCTCAGTATCCTAATACCAAGAGTTAACCCATCACTCACTCTCTTCCCCGCTACGTAACGTCGAGCGCGAGTTACACTGCTAGTTATACCTAGTATATTATGGTGTGTATGGACGTGTTGAGTAAGGTACGCTACTGATAGCTACCGCAGATGGCGCACATCCGCCGCATGATTCAGGGGTACCTGCCCCAGGCGGCACAAGCGCAGGCGCATCTCGCGAAGCATGAGGCGGATTAGGAAACTAGTCAGCCCATTCCGTGAAACGGCCGCGAGGTGCAAACTCGCGCGACAGCTGGACTGTGTCCCAACGCCGCCCACAACGCTTGCATGAAACGCTCTGCGGTTTCTGGCCGATGGGCCGTTACACGTGACCCA
>Ga0136655_1001126_pt1 | contig 12187 bp, 10 predicted proteins | sample CPBDNA_2_FD_94863 | JGI IMG/M metagenome (GOLD analysis project Ga0136655, IMG submission 94863) | Freshwater to marine salinity gradient microbial communities from Chesapeake Bay, USA - CPBay_Spr_15_0.8_DNA (version 2) | ecosystem: Environmental > Aquatic > Marine > Coastal | place: USA...
AGAGGGATGGAGGAGAAGAACAAATGCAATTCGATCTTTCCAACTTCGCCAAGGGAATGTATATGGTTGTTATTGCAACAGATCAAGGTATTATTACAAAGCGTATACTGCGCAACTAAGGCTTTTATTTAACAGCAAAGAATCCCTCCAAGAAATTGGGGGGATTTTTTTTGGATATTGCTTTCTATTATGAAATCTATGCTTCTGCGATTCACTTTATTTTTCCTGTACAGCGTACAAATGAGTGGGCAGAATTATTCTCATGAAAAGCTCGATTCTTTAAATCAACACATTTCTGAGGTCATTCTTTCACAAGAAGCTATTTCAAGGGTAGAGTTAGACCATGCCATTCATCTCTCAACAAAGGCACAGTATTCAGAAGGTATAGCTCTCGGATACAAGAACATCGGTAATTTTTATTACTTCCAATCAAAACACGATAGTGCCATTCTCTTTTTAGAAAAAGGAATTAGGAGCCTGAAAGAGCCCTACAGCCCTGTTCGCTCAAGACTTCTTATGAATTTAGGTGTGAATAATGAAAAGTTGTATAGGTTTGAAGAGGCTATTTCCTATTATCTTAAAGCACTTAGGGTATCGAAATACAATGCCGACTCTGCAAGTGTGGCCATTACTTATCAGAATCTTGCTCAGGTAAAATCAAGGGTGCAAGATTATTCGGAAGCAAAACTGGCTCTTGATTCGTGCTTAGAGTGGGCGCCAAGCCTTGGCTTTAACAAAGCAGCAGTATACTCAAGTTTGGGGTCTATTCTAAATTCTTTGGGAGATACATCTTCTAGTATAAATTCATATCAGAAGGCATTGAAAACTTGGCCGGTCAATAAGAATCTTCGTGAAAAGGCCCTACTCTTAAATAACTATTCAAATCTGTTAGTCGAAAAAAAGAAATTCAACCAAGCTAGGGAAAACTATTCCGCGGCAAGAATAGTTTTTGAGCAATTAAATGACCACGAGGGTTTAGCTTCCAACATAATCGGATACGCAAACCTTGAATACTTTGATTCCAATTATTCCAAAGCCTTGACTTTGTATCAAGAGGCGTACGAATTAGAAAACATTGGCTCACAACTTCAAATAAGTCTACTCACGAACATTGAGCTTTCCGCCTTCAAACTAGGGGAATATGAAATTGCACATACCGCACTAGCTAAAAAATTTCTTTTAGTCGATAGTATTGCTGTTTTTGATTCCAGAGCAGCCTTGGATAGCATTCAAAGTGTTTATGCCATCAATGATTTAAAGGAGCAGGCAAAGGAGGAAGAGTTATTATCAGAACAAGAGAAACTAAAGCTGTCTAGAGCTATATAGGTTGGTTAAGTACGATACTTCTGATCATTAGCATTCTGGTTTTCATTTTGGTTCAAAGAAGAAAGTACTTAAAGCTTCAGTTGAGCGAGGCGGAAAAAGCGGGTGAGTTGGCACTTTTACAGGGTATAAGTAGAGGGGAAGATGCCGAAAGGCAACGCTTTGCAGAGGAGTTACACGATAGTCTTGGAAGTCAGATAGGGGCTTTGCACCTAAAGTTGAATTCCGATAATGTGGATGAAGAAAAGTTGAAACAGCTGGAGAGCATTGGCGACGATGTTCGAAGAATTTCGTACGATTTACTTCCACCTCAAATTGAGAATGGCAATCTCTCTCTGGCCTTAGAGAAATTGTTCCTGTTTAACCATTCGGAAGAATGCTCTTTCTACTTCCATAGCCACAATGATCTCAACAGCCTTGGCAATGCCCATTTTGATTTGCAACTCTACCGAGTTTTTCAAGAACTTATTCGAAATACAGTGAAGCATTCGAAAGCAAAAGAAGCACACTTGAGTGTTTGGAAGGAAGAAGAAAAGTGGGTGTTTGAATACGAAGACAATGGTGTTGGGATGCCTGAAAATGCAACTCCTGGTTTAGGAACTCAAACCATCCAATCAAGGTTGAATAAGATTGGCGCTTCTTTTCATTTAGATTCCAAACCCAATAAAGGAATACGTATAGGAATTGCTGTAAACCTAGATCATGCATAAACTAATACATATTCTAATTGTAGACGATCATCCGCTTATGGCAAGAGGGCTGCAAGACTCCCTTCCATCTACTCTTCAATTTCAATCGGTCTTGGCGCATTCGGTTTTGGAAAGTTTTACTGCTCTAGAAAACAGAAGCTTTGATTTACTCATTGTCGATTATCGCCTTCAAGACGGCACTGGACTGGAAATTATTAAAAGGGCAAGAAAAAGAGGGATAGAGGCCTGCATCCTCATTACGTCCTTCGAAGAAAGCGGCATTTTTCGTGAAGCCTTGCGCCTTGGATGTTTGGGATTGCTGATGAAAACGAGTGGCTCAGAAAAACTTAAGAAGTGCATTGAGCAGGTCTTATCAGGTAATAAATATCTCGACCCCAAAATAGAACAGATGGTTATGCAGCAGCAATTGGGTGCAAGTACAACATCGGAGATAGTTTTGACACCTAGGGAAAAAGAAGTGATTTTTAAGATTGCTGAAGGATTGAATACGACTAAAATTGCGGAGGCACTCTTCATATCTGAGAATACAGTAGAGTCGCATCGAAACCATATCATTCAGAAGACAGGAGCAAAAAATTCAGCAGAACTCATTCGCATTGCAATGGAGAAAGGCTGGATTTAATACCTAACGGTTTTCCGTGATTTTAGCCAATAACATTTAGCGGGGATACGGTATTTCAGAAGATCATAGACTTTAGTTTCTGATTTTAACCAATACCTAATTGCCATGGAAACATCTTTACTCAAGAAAGTTTTTGGTCAGACCAGAGACCTTCTTAGCCGCTTTGCTTTCTTTCTATTCTTAGTATCATCCATCCCCATTCTTGCTCAACAACCCAATATGGTAGAGAGCTATACCACGGCGAATGGCTTGGGAAATTTGGGTTGTAGCGATGTGCTAAGGGAGCCAAACGGAACCCTTTGGGTAGTTCACAACTCGTCTACCAGCCCGTACAATGCTCAATTCCCTATTAGAAAGCGCGACAATGCCGGCAATTGGAGCTATCCAGATCTTGGCATCCTTCCAGCCGCCACCGTAAATGGAACATCCTATACATCCAATGTAAACTATCAATTCAATTCCATCTTCAAGGCATCGAATGGAGATGTTTGGTTTCTTCCAAAACATCATACTTCACCAAATAGTGATTTTAATAAAACTCCGCCTGTTGTAAAATTCGATGGGATAAACTGGTCGGTTTACCATTCCAGCTTAGGTAGTTTCCCAAATAAGGGTACTGTTCTTTGTATGGATGAGGACGCTCAAGGCAATCTTTGGTTCGGTTGTGCGGATGGACTTGTGGAGCTAGATAATACAGGCACTTTTACCACTTTTAATCCTCCTGCCGTAGTGTATTCTAATGGCCAAACGAAGCAAGCTACGAATGTAAATTCTATAACCATGGATGCAAACGATAATGTAGTAATGGTTACAAGTGAAGTCAAAACTACATTTGGTGGTGGATTTTTCAATTGGTCTTGCGTCCGCAAATACGATCCTGTGGCTGCAACATGGGCAGATTGGCATTTAAGCGATGCCCCTTGGTGGAACGCCATTCAGGCCTATTACCATCCTAGGTATGTTGTGGCCATGCACGATACGGCAAATACTATAAACGTTTCAACCTTCGGAGGAGGGATGTACTATATACCAAGCGCACAGTTCGGCAGCAAGAATAGAACTCAGATTGCCAATTTCCTAAAATACAGCAATGGGGGCTGGGGCGCATGGGGATGGCCAATGGAGAATGTTTACACCAATCTTCCCGATTTTACAGAGCGTGTTTTTAAAAGCAATTCCAATCGTTTTTGGATCATAGGATCGCCTACGAGTTCAAATCAATACAAAGCCTATCGATTTGAAAACGCAAGTCCAGCACAATGGGCTGGACTGCCTGTTACCCAATATGCCTTTTCGAATTGGGAAAGCAAGTTGTCCCGCGTTCAAGCGGGAACAACCGTTAAGGCAAAAATCGTATCCATGAGTTTTGTAGATGACGATACCGAAATTTGGTTCGCTACCGATCTTGGTGTGGAAAGATGGTATGCAGATTATCCCAATCCGGCCTCCGATTTTATCGGATTAGAAGGAACGGGGCCAAACAATAATGGAATCGTGGCCTGGAATAATTTCAGCTTTAACAATCCAGAACCTGTTCGAGATGGTCACATCCTAGTTCCAGGTACGCCCAGTATTAGCATAGATTCTGCCTATTATTATATCGCTACCCGCGACTATGACAATATTGATCCAAATGTAGATGCCGGTTTAAGAGGCGATGGAGTTGTACAAGGTTTTGGCCTTACACAAGCTGCATTAGCGGCTGCAGGTTTGGGTTTTGAAAATATCGAAATTCGGTTTACTCCCATCGATTTGGGAAGAGATCTTAGGGGTGCAGATGAAGATTGGACTTACATCAATAAACTTGAGAAAAGGCGCTATCAGAGAAGAATACTGGATGAAAAGGATACTACTTTCGAAGTTCTTTCCAACTACAGCATTCTGGTAAACAATCAAGTAATCTTCCATGGTCCTATGCCTTTGGTAAACCTTTCTATCCGGTATAATAAGTATGGCTATTTATTCGATAGCATCGCGGGTGTCTCAAGCTATGTTCACCTTACTTCCAATCCTTTGGTTACAGATCCCACGCTTCTTTCTATACAACAGGCTTTATTACAAGATGTTGGTCAACATGGGGTGCGTTTCCAATTCCGAAGCATCGAATCAGCCAACGACGAATCCCTAGATTCTCCAGGCAGACAAGGGGGCTTTTTGAAATTCACCATGCTATGCTCGAGAAGGGAACCATTATCCTTCCACCTACTCCCTTGGCTGGTAAATACATTGTAGGTCCAAGTGCTCATGCCGACTATCCTGATCTTACCCTCGCCCTGAATGATCTTCACCTGAGAGGCTTAGACAGCTGGGTTGGATTTAGCCTTGAGCCAGGAATCCATTCTGGGCAGTATGTTCTCGGAACCATTCCCGGTCAACAGGGCTTTAATCACCGTTTTGTTATCATTAATTCGGTTGGAGGGGATTCTTCTGCTGTAACGCTTGAGTACAATCCTCAACATGCCGACTCTAGTTTTATCTTCGAATTGAAGGGTATACAACAGTTTAAACTCCAAGGGCTGAAGTTCAGAAATCTATCAACTGCCCAATCGGGAATTATTAAAACAACCAATGCCTGCTCAAACCTAGAAATAAGTCAGTGCACTTTTATGGCAAACCCGGCTTCTGCAAAGCCTTTATTGAGCGGACTTCAAGTAAACATGAATTCTTTTGATGTACGGGAATGCAATTTTATAAATGGTACAACTGCTCTTTCGATTGGAGGGAATAGTGGAATTATTGAGGAATGCGTCTTCCAAGGCCAAACCGATTATGCCATTAAAGCCCTTTTTGGAAGCGATATGAGAATTGCAAACAATCGCATTCTAGGAACCGATACAGGAAGCTTCAGTGGAATTCACTTGGTTTCTGTTAAAGATGCCTTTAAAGTCTACAACAACCGAATTACCAATTTAACTTCCGTATGTAAAAGAGGGATTTTCGTTGCAGCCAATTCAACAGGATTTGCCTTTGCAAATGAATACGGGGAGTTGTACAATAACGAGATAAATGTATTAGGAGGGACGAATTCTACAGGTCTAAGTCTTGAAGGAGTAGAGGTTAAGTATTACCACAATACTGTGCGTATTCACGGAGGCCCCCAGAGTTCTACGGCTTTAAGAGTGGGTTGGGCCAATCAGCCTTTAGACATACAGAGATCTATTTTTGCCTCAGAGAATGGTTCTGCTATTCTATCGGCCTCCTTCCCAGGCTTTGAAGCAGCTACGAATAACAATATTTATTACAGCCAGAACTCAGATGCATTTGTTGTTGATCCTGCTGGTCCTGTGCGTCTAACTTTCAACGATCTCAATTCTTTCGCCGCAGTAGCTGGTACAGATGCACAATCCATCCTCCTAAATCCGCAGTTTATTTCAGACACAGTAAGCGTGCCCAATAATCCGCTTGCGTGGGATAGGGTAGCAGCCTTAGCCGGATTTGAAAACGATATTGCTGGAATGCAAAGAGCCGCCCTCTGCGAACCCGGTGCGTATGAGTTTGATAGCACCTATCTTTTTGTTGCTCCACCTGTTGTGAACTATTGTGAGAGCTTCGGATTGCTTATCGAGCAAAATAGAAGACAGCTAAAGTTTGAATGGGAGTCTAGAACCAATGCCACGAAATACAGAATTTTAAGAAGGCCCATCGGCACCTCTGCTTGGTTTTATGTAAATGGAAATATTGATACCAATGCACTTTTTGTTGTTCGAGATACTCGAACTTGGCAAGTAGTGATTGTACCCTTCATCGGAGGTCAATGGACAGATAGCAGCTGCGTTGCTCAGTACACCATCAATTGCTTACCATTGAATCTTGGCTTCAACGCCCTGCATCCTTTTGGTGTTTTTCCAGACAGTTCGGGCTCTATTCTTGTGCGCAATGTTCGCGGTGGAACAGGGGCAGCACCATTTGATCTAAGCCTTTGGAATACATCTGACAGTGCCTCTACTTGGCAAAATATTCAGGCTGTGAATGCGCATGCTTTTGAACATCTACAAGGCGGAACCTATGTCTTGAAAACCTCCGACGCCATCGGATGCTATCGATTGGATACCTTCCATCTAGATCTAAACCAATGGGTGCCTAATACGCCTGTACTACTCTCTGCCCAAGCCATGAGCTCTACTTCTATTCAGGTAGATTGGAATCCTATCCTTATTCCTGGCATTAGAAGATATAGAGTGGCCTACAGAAATGAAACCGACGGACAGATTCAGCGTTCTACCCAAGTGGTTCAAGCCGGCCAGAATAGCTTGTTGGTTGGAGGATTAATTCCAGGCAAGACCTATCAATTTTGGGTTCAGGCCAGAATTGATAGCGGAATGGGTCCTCAATGGGGATTGTATTCGGCTGGTATTGCAGAACAAACACCCATGGGTGCCAAGTACATAGCAGCTGCTACATTAGGTGAACTGAAAGTGTATCCCAATCCATTTCAAAATAGTCTTCGCATTCAGTTTGCGGAGGAGGGCAACTTTGAAATTGGCGATGCCTTGGGTAGAATCATCTACAGTGGAACAGCGCAACAAGGAGAAAATCAATTGAATACAGAGCACTGGCCCGTTGGAGTGTATTGGTTGCGGTATACAGAAGGCGGAAGTCTTAAGACCCAAAAGATTATAAAACAGTAGCGCGTCAATGCGTTTTTTTACAATCCCTCCAAGAAATTGGAGGGATTTTTTTTTTGAATGAAACTACCTTTTTCAAAATACTTCTCTATGGGCAATTGATGCACTTACTAGGTCTTTGGTAAAAAGAACTGTATAAAAACTCAGAAGTCAAACCCTATGCGCAGCCCAACTTGGAGTCTAGTGCTAGACCGTTTGTACATTCAACGTATTTATCGCGATACTAGCAATCCAGATTTAGAAGGATGGACTAAAACGCTTGATCTGTAAGTAATTTACTACATACATTGCTGCATATCCTTTAAGTAAGACGGTTTAGAATGCTGTTAATGATATTTTGAAGACAACAAACCAAGTTCATAGCAGCTTCAAACGATTCATCGAATCACAACAAGCTCCCCATAATGTACTTTATCGAAGGAGTAACCTACGGGTTCACTTTCAGGGAAGTGATAGCGGAGGCTGTATTGATACACACCCGGCGGTACGGCTTGCCCTTTGTTTTGTCCGTTCCAAAAGGGATTTTCTGGGTTGAGTTGGGCTATGGGTTCTCCCCATCGGTTGTAGACGATCAATTCCCAGCGCATATCGCTGCAGTTGGAAACAATGCTAAACTGCTCGTTTTTGCCATTTCCATCGGGTGTAAAGGCCTGTGGGATATAGAGTTTGCAGTCGCAGGGACGGGTTTCAATACGCGCAAAGGCGGTGTCTGCTCCGCAAGGATTGGAAGCAATAACCGAATACAAACCCATTTGAGATGCGTAGATGGATGAGTCTGTACTTCCAGTATTCCATTGGTATTGTGCCAAGGGAGCGGAGACAGAAAGAACGGTAAAGTCTTCTTCGCACAAGAGGGTGTCTCTTAAGCTAATTTCGGGTTTTTGAGTGTAGCTCAAAACCAAGGTATCGCTAACGCTTCCACACGAATCGCTGTGGATTTGCACCCAATAGGTTCCAGGCGTGGTGGCTAAATAAACCGAATCGGTAGAGCCATCTTGCCAGAGATAAGAAGCAGGAAAACCTTGTTGCACTTCCAATAAAAGCATATCGTCTGTGCAAAGAAGGGTATCGGCTGGGAGTTTTACCTCAGGAACGGGAAGAACTACAACGGTATCGGACCATTCGGAGGCAAAGCCGTATTGGTAGCCTTTCCACTGGACAAAGAATTTGCCATGGGTGGAGTAGGAATGCGAAGGATGCAGGAGGCTGGAGGAATTGGAAGCTCCCGAAGCAGGATCTCCAAAATCCCAGCGAACACTGTCGAGCATAGCGGTATAGCGGGTTCTGAAAGCCACAGAATCTCTACAAAAATGCTGGACTGAAAATCCGCCTTTGTAGAGATAGGAGGCTACATAATTAGAGAAGAAGCGAAAAGTTCTATTTCCTTTTGAGAGGAAAAAGGGATCAAAGCCATGCACACTGCTATCGGGATATTGAATGCAACCGAGATAAGAGGTGGTTTGGGAACCACTCTTGTCTATGGCTACATAAATTTTTAGATCGGGCCCGTATTGAAAAGCAATAGGAAACCAACCATTGGAAGTATTGGAGGCTGGGACATCTAAAAGAACCTCAGTATTTTGGTAAATGAGAGCGGTGTCTTGCAAGGAAAGATCATAACGCACTAAACGACTTCTTCCGCTATGCTGAAGCATAATGTGGTATAGATAGCGATTGTTGGGACTTAATATTAAGTCGGATGTTGTCCATGAGGGATAAAACGGGATAGTATCTATTGGTTGGGAGAGGTTAAGTGATTGATCTCTTGGCTTACGGATGAATATTTGGGGAGAAAAGAGCGTGTCTTCGGGTCTAAATGTAGAAATCGTTACATAAGATGTATAGGGTATGCCTTGAGAAAAAACACCTGTAATTAGATTCAATGTACTAGATATCCGCCTTGGGATAGCTATCGACAACATGAGGTTACCGTCTATATTAAAGCGATTTGAGCCATGAAAATAGGAGCTGATGAAAGAACCAAAATGTTCTACTGTGCCATTTGTGTCAATAGAGAATATTCTGGAACGAAATTGCCGAAATAATGGATTGGGGTTTTGAAGTATGGAATCCTGAATCCAACCAAAGTATCTATTCGATTGAGGTCTTGCGATTAAATGTATGCTACTTGATTACTCTCGACCATGAATACCAAAACCAATATCACCAGCTACGGTTGGGGAAACAACTTTTCCAACAATATTTTCCTTAGATAAGACCACCAAGTTATTTCTATCTAGAGTAGTAATAGTGGTATAAATATAATTTATAGTTGGAAGTAAGTTTCCGTTTTTGGGTTTGAAAATCAATACTTTGTTCTTGGTAAGATTTATCATCACGCTGGAATGGGTACCATAACCCATAGTAATCATTGTATTGCTAGGATCTGGATAAGTACCATTGGGTATGGGTGAAAAGGTAGAGTCGAATAAATTATTGGGGTAGTTAAACACTCGTATTAGCCCTCTTTCGTTCCATAAAATACTGTTGCAAGGGGCACCAAACCACTGGTCGGGCAGAAAACGAGGATAGCCCAAAGTAAAATCTAAAATGCCTTGTTTGCCTGCAAATAGTTGCAAAGGCGGTCCCTGCTGAGCAGAGACCGTCCATTGCAGTACTATGAAAAGAAATAGAATTCTACTCTTCATACATTCTGTCTTTATTCAAGAATAAAGGAGTGAATGTGTTGCTGGTTAATACGCATCCAATAGACACCCTTTGGCCAGCTTTGAACCGAAAGCATATAACTTTCTACAGAAGTGTGTTTCTCTGTTAAAACCGATTTGCCTTGGGCATCTATAATTTCAACAAGCTGAATTTTTTCTGCCTCTGGAGCAAGAATAGTAATGAAATCAGTAGTAGGATTTGGGAAAACTGTAAAGGCGGCATTCTTGGTGCTTTTACCTTTCAGATTTTGCTCAGTGGGCTCGTTTGATTTGTACCGTATTGTATTGTCGCCTTCATTCACCCAAGCATAGCCAAATAAGGCATTGTATTCTACTTGTACATCAATACCGGAAATAGATACTATGCTTTGGTTGAATCCCACATCCATATTGGCTCTACTCCAATCGCCTGGAAAATACGCCACGCCCATATGATCTCGTTGGGCAACGATAATGTCTTTTTTGTCGGTTAAGCTGGCATCGTCTACCGTATAGGCAATGTTAACATAGGGATCTGAAATCCAATCGATGGCGGGGTTGTAGGTAGATTGTCCGTTTGTATTCAGCCAATCTACCATATTGGTTGCGCCCGATTGTCCGAAGTAAGTCCAAATCTGCTGAGCTGCACTATTGTTAAAACCTTTTGCACTCACATAATTGGTGGTAAAAACCCCAGCCGTAGGCGCGGCAATGCGCGGAGGGCATTCACTTGAGCATTGATGGTGCTTAGTAAGAAAATCTGGATACATATTAAAAGCATTACCACTAGATAACAAAATTTGAAATCCTCCGGTCCACCATAGATATCCACCAGGAACAACCTCATTGAAGGCGGGGTATATATAGAATTCATCCCCATTGTCCGTACCAATGGCAACATCAGGCTGAACACAAGGGGCAGTATTGGTTCCCAATGTGAAATCCTCCGCATACACTAGTTGGGCAAGATTGTCTTCAAGTTGCGCCATCGGGCTTCCAAAAGTTCTTGTAAAAATGGGCAGTCTTTCATTATTAGGCCCTAGATTAATGGTGCTTTGGCAGATGAAGGCAATTCGTTCTCCATTTAAATCGATATTCGGATGGATGGCATTTTCAACGACCACCGTTTGGGTGTGGCTTACTATGGCCAAGGTGATTGGGTTTAAGACAAAATCTATTTGGAGGATGTCGTTGCCGAGTTCAAAAACCACTCGGGCATCGTAGGAGCCCTGCCCTAGAATAATGTCAGGATCATGCGCACCTTGAGGTAGATTGAATACAGTAGTTAGAATATCATCTGTAAAAGCCACCCCGGGTTCAGCACCATCCCAGCAAATGGCGGCGGCTACGCCTTTGTTGCAGCTGGCACAGTGGTTTTAAAAAAGACCGGTGTTTTCTACATCGCTTGCACTGGCAATTTTGATGTCTGCGGTTCCAGCTGAAATCATATTCTGTGCTTGCAAATAGCTCAAAGAGCTGAGTAGAATTCCGGCAGCCATAGTGCTAAATCGACTTAAAGCCTTTGGCCGCCTGTTGTGCGTTGTGCGTTGTGCGTTGTCATAAGAATTGAGGTTAAATTAAGAAAATTTTAGGTCCAATGAACCTTGTGAATGTAGGGATTATTTTTATTGAAAAAGAGGGCATTTTCAACTTTAACATTTGTAGGAATCGCCCATTCTCATTGACTTCTAGAGTACTACAGAAAAAGAGTACAGAGAAAAAAGAGCGTATTCCATCCTTTTCAACGGCTTTGTAAGTGCATTCTTTACAAGGTGTTTTTTCGATTTTGCGTCTTTTGCTTGGCGGAGATGGTGAAGGAGCTGCTGCGTAAATAAGTCTTAGAGTAAAAGAATGGAAATGACTCTTTTCTTTCACCTGCATACCTCTTCTTCAAGCAATGGCCATGTGCTTCCTTGCATTCTAGTCAAACAGAATCTGAATAGAGCATCTACCTTGTATTTCGTCTGTTGCTTCCATCCAACCAAAACCAACCAAAGATTTTAGTGATCTTTGAACTCTTTGCTATGAGTTCTCTGCATTCTATCTACACTTCACATGATTTCTAAATGAGAATAGCCATTATTGGTGCAGGTGCTGCGGGCTATTTTGCAGCCATTTCGGCCAAAACCCATCACCCTAAGGCAGAGGTTTGTCTTTTTGAAAAGTCGAGCCAAATCCTTGCGAAGGTGCGTATTTCTGGAGGCGGGCGGTGCAATGTTACCCACGCTTGTTTTTCTATATCTGAGCTGAGCAAAGCCTATC
>Ga0136655_1001129_pt1 | contig 12168 bp, 12 predicted proteins | sample CPBDNA_2_FD_94863 | JGI IMG/M metagenome (GOLD analysis project Ga0136655, IMG submission 94863) | Freshwater to marine salinity gradient microbial communities from Chesapeake Bay, USA - CPBay_Spr_15_0.8_DNA (version 2) | ecosystem: Environmental > Aquatic > Marine > Coastal | place: USA...
GTCATCTGCAACTCATCCAATCCAATCGAGTATCTGAAGCTGTTTTAGATGCAAAACTGATAGATCTTTCAGACAGTAGCAGTCTGCATTTAAGCTGGACAAACGAAGAAGCTTTTGATTCCATTCGGTTTTTATTTGGACTCACAGACGAAATTCAAAAGCAAGGCGTAGCAGGAGGCGATCTCGATCCGCAGAAGGGCATGTATTGGACATGGAAGAGCGGCTATATTCTCTGCAAAATAGAGGGCTCCTCCCCTTCCCTATCCACTCGAAAAAACCAATTTGTGTTTCATTTAGGTGGATATGAATCTCCCTATGCCGTTTCAAAAGAATTGAATTTTACTTGGGTCAAAGATGCTCGCAAACAACTGCTTGAAATTGATCTTTATCGCTTTTTCGAAAGCATCGATTTAAAATCCAATCCTACCCTAATGAGTGCGGGAGAGAAGGCTTTCCGAATGTCTGAGGCTTGGACTGCGGTTTTTCAGCTGAAAGAACCATGAAGAAAACACTCTTCGTACTTCTTCTCTTTTTCTCCGTTGGATTTAGCTTCCTGCACATCGCTTCCCTTCAACCCACCCATTTTCCTGCCCCACAGTATGCCCTTCCCACTCTTTCCGACTCCTCTAAAATAGCACTCGGTAGATTGCTTTTCTACGATGCAGCCCTTTCAAGAGACAGCAGCATCAGCTGTTCCTCCTGCCATTCGCCCTACAATGCCTTCGCCCATACCGACCACGATCTGAGTCATGGTATAGATGATCAGATTGGTTTGCGCAATGCCCCCGCCCTTTTCAATTTGGCTTGGCAGTCTGTTTTTATGTGGGATGGAGCCATCCATCATATAGAAGTACAAGCAGCGGCTCCCATCAGTCATCCAAAAGAAATGGGAAGCAGTATAGCCGAAATGGTCTCAAGACTTTCCACTTCGCCTTTTTATCGGAATGAATTTTACGCAGCCTTTGGCGATTCTCTCATCAGCGGAGAAAAAAGCCTGCTCGCCCTTTCGGCCTTCCAACTCAGTTTGGTTTCTTCACAGTCTAAATACGACAAAGTACTTCAAGGCCTCGATGCCTATACCCCCATGGAAGCAAAGGGTTTTGAATTGTTCCAGCAGCATTGTCGCTCTTGCCATTTAGATCCTCTTTTCTCTACCTATGCCTTTGCATCCAACCAACTTCCTGTAGATACAAGCTTAATGGATATGGGAAGAATGGCCATTACCGAAGCTAAAAAAGACAGTCTGCTCTTTAAAATTCCCAGTTTGCGCAACCTGAGCTATAGCTATCCTTATATGCATGACGGACGATTTGTGAAGTTGCGTCAGGTTTTAGATCACTACAGCGGCAGAAGTCTAAAGAGCCCAGAAGGCCAGAAAAGAATTCTTCCCTCCTTTACTTCCAACGAGAAAACCGAAATAATCGCTTTTCTACTTTGCTTAGATGATTTGGAATTTGTGCAAAACAAAGCACATCAATTTCCAAAAAAACTTTTGCCAGGGCGAAGAGAAGCCACTCGAATGTCGTCTAAGAACTAAAATCAAGCTATGAAAAGATTACTTTCCATTGGGATTGTCTCCCTCCTCCCTCTTCCGCTTTTGCAAGCGCAATTGAGTCCAGCCATTAGCTCTTGGCTGCAGAATACGAGTCAGACTGGAAGCTACTATGCTTCAGGAAACTCAAGCGCTATTTCGAATAACATTCTTGTAAACTGCCAAAAGGTTGAGTACAGTGCCAACTTTGTATACGTTACGGCCACAGGTGTTCCCTCCTATCCAACTGGACCCTTCTTAGATGGGAATCCATCCAACGCTAGCAATCAGAATGGCATTTATAAATTACCCTTAAACCCACAGCCTCAATTGGAAGCTTGCAATCTACGGTTGGCGGAAATATTGGAATCTTCATTAACGGGGTAGCCTTATTTGACTATAGAGACGGTGTGGGATGGAATTCGATTACGAATACACTTTGTGGCGGACCGGGCAATCCGCCTTGTCCAGGAGGACCGATGGCAACAACCGCATGGAGTCGCGATGCCATTCCGGCTGAAAAAGGAGGCTTTGATTGTTCAAAAGGACATCCCGCCAATGGGAATTACCACCATCACCAAAATCCGTCTTCCTTTAAACTCGACCTCAACGTAGTTTCTACTATTTGCAATTTATACGATGCCGACGGATTGTACACTTTGGATAGCAACAGCCATTCTCCACTCATTGGTTTTGCCTATGACGGTTATCCAATCTATGGAGCGTATGGCTATAAAAATGCAGATGGAACAGGAGGAATAGCCCGCATTAAATCATCCTATGAATTGAGAAATATTAGCAACCGCACGCATTGGGCAGATGGCACCGACGTAAACGACGGACCCGCCGTTTCGGCCACTTATTTCTTGGGCTATTTCAGAGAAGATTATGCGTTCATCTCTCATCCGAACGATGCAGATTACCTCGATGAGCACAACGGTCGCTTTTGTGTTACTCCAGAGTATCCGAACGGAACCTATGCCTATTTTGCAACGGTAGATGAGGATTGGAATTCCACCTATCCGTATGTGGTAGGCCCTACTTTCTATGGAGTATATGCAGATCGCAAAGTGACGAGCGTAAATGAAACCACCACAACCTATAGCTCCGGAATTGGAATAGAAGACAACAAGGCTTGGAAGGGAACATTCACGGTATTCCCTAATCCTACTTCAGACCTTATCGCAATACAATTTAACGGATTAATAAGCAGCGAAGTAGAGCTCTCATTGTATAGCCTAGAAGGACAACTGATAGAAAGCAAGACGGTTCATGCAGGAAGCACCCTTGCTTATTTCGACCTTCAAAAGGTATATGATGGTATGTATGTATTAGAATGTAAATCGGCAAATTGGAAAGAAAGCCGACGCATTATTTTAAAGAGAGAGTAAGCTCTTTCGATACAAATTAAAACGGCTGCTTTTCCTTTTGGAAGAGCAGCCGTTTTTTGTTCTAAACCCGAGTGGGCTACTTAAAATGCCCGTGCATATCCAACAAAAGGTAAGGCTGGAATAAATCTGCCAATTTCAGGAATAATAATAGCGCCAATATCAAAGGCGTTGTTCTTCGATAAAAGGCGTACGCCCTGAATTCCAAAATAGAAGGTGTTGATGCTATTCGGAATTAAATAGTTTTCACTTAAAAGAGCCACACTATTGCTCACCCTATTGGTTCCGGAAATCATAATGGCAGGATAGCTAGACACTTCTCCCGATGCAAAGCCATATCCCAATCCAACCGATACATTAGATTCTGAACCTCCGTAAGTAAACACTCCATAACCTAGGCTGGCTGTACCTTGATTGGCGAGGCCAATGAGCATAACTCCACCGCCGGCGTGCATATTCTTGCCCACTTCAAAACCCACCTTGGGCGTAAAAAACCAAATGGGATTGCCCGTAATGGTGGATAGAAACTCAAAACCGCCTCCCACCGATATATTATCCGTAATTCCGTAGTTGACAAAGTTGGCAGTGACTAAAATATTCTGATAATAGCCCTTTCCCTTTTCAATGGCTATTCCAGAAGGGCCGAAGAAGTATCGCGTAGCATGCGGATTGGCAAAGTCGTATTTGCCCTTGTACTTTACTGTTTCAATGGATCTGATTTTGTTGGCCATCAATTTAATCTCCGCATTTTCCGTTTTCAAGAGGATTGTTCCATCCGTCTTGCTTAGTATTTGTCCTTGAAACTGCTCACCATTCTTCATAGTAACAACAACGGTAGAATCTTGAAACATATTAAATTCTTCTACTTGAGAGAAGAGTGAGGTACTTGATAAAAGCAGAATTCCGACAAAGACGAACTTTTGTAGACAGGTTTTCATTGGGCTAGGTTTGGCAATAAATTCAAAAAGGAATCTACCCTTCGAATGTAAGCAGATTAAAAACAATCTAGCACGGTTGATAAAAGACTTCCTTAAGTCTGAACTCTGGGGGGATTGGCAGTTCGAAATTCTACATTTAAAGACCAAACCGAGCAAAGTGTAGATTCATTAGAGAAGCATCTGTCTTCTGGGTCAATTCTTATATTCTATTCCAATCAATTTAAATTCTAGCAGACAGACAATACCAAAGTAACATGCCCTCTTCTCTTAGATAAAGAGTAAAACATTTCACGAAAAGGGCTTCTCAGCTTCTTACATTTACAAAAAAAACAATGCGATACTTTCTACTTCTCATCTCCATTTTCTTATTTCAATCTGCCACCTACGGCCAGAAGGTAATCGTTAAGAAAAAATCGGCTACACCGCAAAGTACAGAATCAGTAAAATCTAAACAGGAAACGTATTCACAGGGCAGACTTGCCATTAAATACAATATAACGAGTATGTTTTTAGGGGAATTTCCAATCAGCGCTGAATATGCCGTGAAAGATTGGTTCACTACAGAAGTAGGCGTTGGTTTGCTTCACGCCAATTATTTGGGTAATCTTATAGGCGGCCCCTTTTTTATTATAGGCACAGGTGATTTTCCATTCGATAACAGCATCGGAGAATGTTTTTATTGTGAAAGGACCTATCTGCTATCCACTAGTTTTTTAGCTCGCACACGTTTTTTTCTAGGTGATGATTATTTTGACGGCGGTTTCATTGGCCTAGGACTGAACTATCGTCCGTATAAGGGAACTCAAATTAACACCGAAAACCCATTAAATGAAGTAGAATGGTATTCAAAAGTTACCGAATTGGACCTTATGTTTGGAGCACAATACGATACGGGAAATAAAATATTATTTGAGTATTACTGGGGCTTTGGAGTATTGTTTAAAAACATGCTTGTTCCCACAGAAATATATGACGACAACACTTTTGAATTCGTAGGAGTGCAGCCGATACAAGAAAAGGGCACGTCCCTGTCACTTCGTTTTGGGTTCTTAATTGGATTTTTGCCCAACTAAATCAATTCGATAGATGAAGAGTCTAAAACTTCTTCTATTCTTTTGTTTATTGGGTTATCACCTGCAAGCTCAAAGGGTAATTCTTAAGAATAGAACAGGAACTGAAACATCAAAAAAACCAGTGCCGGGGAACGAGAATCGGATAGCGATAAAGTACAATATCACCAACGCAGCCATTGGTGAATTTCCGATTAGTGCAGAATATGCCATAGCAGATCGCTATTCAGTTGAAGCAGGTATAGGGCTTCTCCATGGAAACTATCTAGGTAATCTAATTTTCGGTCCTTTTGCACTCATCAGTGATCGTTGGGATACTCCCAAGTTTAATTGTGAGGGTTGTGATTTGTCGTATAAATTAAACAGTAGTTTTTTTATTAAGGCAAGGTATTTCTATGATGACAGTTATTTCAAAGGCTCCTATTATTCTCTCGGGATCAGTTACCGCCCCTACCTTGGAGTAGCTAGTTTACAAAGCGCATCAGGATTAAGTCAGGTAGACTGGTATACAAAGGTTTGGGAATTAAATTTCACTAAGGGATCTCATCTTTTCGATGATGAACACTTCTTGCTCGATCTATATTACGGAGGAGGAATTTTGTATAAAAACATGCAAGTACCTAGGCTCACTAGTACAAACCAAGGGGAGGTTTTAATAACCGAAGAAGCAACTGGCTTCAACTTAGCCATTCGAATTGGAGTAGTGATTGGATATGTCCTATAGCTGTAATTCTCTCATATCAAAAAGAGAATGAGTAGCTAACTTTCTTGAAGCTCTTCAAGAGAATTACTAGTAATACGTAAAAAGAAAGGACTGCTTTGTACCAAACAAAGCAGTCCTTTCTTTAAGAGCCTTCCTTTGATTAATCTATGATGATTTCTATTTTTCCGAACCTAGTAGTGCGGCCCTTATCTGCTAGAATAATTCCTTGATTTGAATTCTTACCTAGCATTCTTGAAAACCTAGGCAAAATCATAAACTTTTCATTCCGGGTGGGCATAAGAACATTATAGCTCAAATCTCCATCTTCAGTAAGGGTTACCATTACGAGATTCGCTTTCTTAAACTTTGTATTTACTTTCTGTGACTTCTTTGTTCCCCAAAGTTTTTCGTTCTTCTTGTGGTCACTGTATACAAAATGAAGTCTATTCTCATCAACCATTAGCATATAACCAGAATAGATACCCCCATCATCTTTAGTGTATTGATATTTAGGAATGTATGCAGTCCAAATGACATCCCCTTCGGAAGAGTAATTCTGCACAAATATTTCGTTATATGGATAGTGATAGGTTTCAGTTCTACTGCCGTTTTGCGCAACGTATGTACTTATCCAAAAGTCATAATTCTCGAATACAACCAAATGCCCCCCATCTTGCTTTCGAATAACATTTCTTAATACTACATCCTTTTTCTCAATCTGATCTTGCTTCCCCTTATCTAACTTCTTTTTCTGACTTTTTTTATTCGACATCAATTTCATGAACTCCTTGTCGAAAGGGTTGAACTTCTCTTGCATAACCTCGTAGTTCAATTGATTTATTGAAAGGTAAAAAGTACCAGCCATTCCAAAGAAGCCATCATTGCTGTAGATTCCATAAATCACTGATTTATTTCCTTCAAAATCCGTTTTGATATCGATGTTTGTAATGAACTTATCCTTTAGACCTAAATCATATTCTATCAATTCATCTTTGTCAACATCATACACATACAAGTAATAGGTTTCGTTAGATTCTTTTCTTTCCCTCTTTTCACCTTTCTTTTTATTGGGGACTTTATATCCTAAAATCATAATGTGGCCCGAGTTTGTAATTCGGTATGAGACAATTTTAAAGAATCGATCTTCAAAATCCAATTCAATACGACACTCATACATTAAATCATAATTGTGATCGAGCACTTTAAATTCTACTGCCTCTTTATCTGATTTAGAATCTTTTTCTGGTGAACCCACCAACATCAGAATTGAGTCGTTTTCTGACCATTCATAGGATAAAGCAGTCTTATAGGACCTTGAACTCTCAATAGAGCCAATAATCTTGTAATCTCCTGATTTCCTGTTCTCATCTATAATCTTACGAACCAAAATAGACTTTAAATCAGTTTTAGAATCATATTGGGTATAGAAACCATGTAGCTCCTCGCTCCTCGCCCCTCACCTTATATCCCAAAATTTCAGGATTGTCATTATTAAACTTTTTTCTCTCTTTGGTTATCTCCATTTCTTTCTCCATATCATCTACACGCATTTTCCCAAATATTTCATCAGAAGAAAAAAAGCTAAATACCTTTCCTGCGTAGTAAAAATTTGCACTATCTGAATGAATGATTCGAACATTTGTCTTAGGCATTGGTGCAGCCCACTCAACAGTAGCAAGAACGTCATCTGCCTGTGAAAGGCCAACTAGAGAATAGAAAAGGCTTAAGAGGAGCAGTAATTTGTTTTTCATAGATTCATTGTTATTGATTGCAACAATGTAAATAAAAAGCTTTCACAAGTTGAAAAGTTTAATTCTTTACTTACAGTTCACATTGCCACACCTTTCTTAATATATCAGCCAAGCTAAAGCGCTGATATCCAAAAAAAATGGCCGCCCTATTCAGGCGGCCATTTCGCTTATGAAAATTCATTCTAGAACTGAATCCGATACATCACATCTGGGAAGAATCCTATTTGATAGACTGGATCTACCCTATCTGTGACTGGATTGTATCGCTTTGTGAACATATTCTCTCGATTGGTAACATTCTGCAGGTCTACAAAAAACTGATGCGAAACTTTGCCCGATTTGGAATTCAGTCTAAATCCGAATTTCACATCCCAACGGAAATAGCTATCCAAGCGCTCTGAGAAAGCCAACTCATCGATTAATACTTCGCGGCCATCATTGGCACGAGTGGCTGCTACATCTATAGGGGTGAAAGGTCTACCGCCTGAAGTTGTAAACTTTGTATCGAAAGTGAGCGTAGCTCTTTTAGAGATCGGGAACTCCCTTCCACCTAAAACATTTAGAACATATCCTGTATTAAAAGCTGTATTTCGTTCCACCTCATCGCTTCCTTCATACCTCGAGTTAAAGATGGATGCCGTAGTGAGCATATAAAAGTTCTTGCTCAAGAATTTCTCAAGCGTAACTTCAAGTCCATAGTTGTAGCCTGTTCCCTGGCTCACCAGCGAACCTTGCTCATCGAAAGTGAAATTCGAGCCCTGATTCAACACAGAGTAGCTGGTTCCCAGCTGATCAATGGGTAAATCAAATAAGGATTGATAATACACCTCACTTTTAAACCTCCATGAAGGAGCAAAAGAATAATCATAACCCACCACAAAATGATGGCTTTTCATAAACGAAAGATTCTTATTTGTGGTTTCTCCACTTCCATCTGCTGTGGGCTCTAAATAGGTTAATATGGGAAGTGGAACCAACTGCCCATGCAGTCCATACGCCACTGATAATCGCTGTTTTTTAGTGAATTGCCAAGCCAATGCAGATCGCGGAGCAATCAAGAAATCGTCGTTATACTGATTGTGTTGGGCATGCAATCCAGCCGTCAAACTCAATTCGTCGGTAAATCGATACTCTCCTTGGGCATAAAACTGGCTCAACAAGCTGTAGGTATCAATATCTCTTACCTTCACGAAGTAGTCTGGAATACCGTTATCATCAAGATCTGGAATATCTGCTCTGCGATCGCGGTCGAGTAAAAGAGATTGAATATTAAATAGCTCAGCAATCACCCCTGCCCTTAAATTAAATCTTGCCGAGTACTTCTTGTTGTATTGGCTACTTAAGGTGTAGCGTGCCTCCAGATCGTTCACTTCGGTTGCTCTATACTTTCCGGTTTTGATAGAGGTTGTAGAATCTACCAAGAAATTGTCTTGTAGAAATTGAGATTGAGTTGCTGTGGCACCTATAGTTGTTTTCAAAAAGGCTTTGTTGGAAAAGCGAATGGTGTGATTCAAACCAACTGCGCCAATATTGCTCTTAAAATAGGAGTCTGAGAAAGGATCGGCAAAGAGATCATCTTCTTGAATTTCATCTCCAATAAAATCAATACTGCTCAATCCACCAAAACCAAAGAGTTCAAAACGACCTAACTTGCCAGAACCAAAGTCTAATTTGAAACTGAGGTCTTGGTAGTAAGGCGTAGCACTTGTTCCCGTGGCTGCCAAGCTAGCAATACCGTATCGATACGAAATGAGGAAGGAGCCATTTTCTTCTTGTTAAACGGTCCTTCGGCCATGAGCTCCAGTCCGCTAAAGGCCGACATCTGTGCTGTAAACTCGTACTTCTCTGTATTACCATTCCTGAATTTCACATCAAATACAGCCGCATTGGCATTCCCGTATTCCGCTGGAAAGGCTCCCGTTAGGAAGTCGCTCGTTTTTAGCAAATTCGTATTTAATGCGCTTACGGGTCCACCTGTAGTTCCAAAAGTTGCAAAATGATTGGTGGTTGCCACTGGCAATCCTTCTACCCTCCATAGCAATCCGGTGGGAGAATTACCTCGAACCACAATATCATTTCTTGAGTCGTTGGCAGAGCTCACCCCTGCGAAGTTGGTAGCCAATCGTGCCACATCGTTTCTTCCTCCAGAAAATCGAGTTACCTCTTCTAAACTAAAAGTTCGTGCGCTCACTTTGGCCATTTCATTTATCGGAAGTTCTTTTGCTTCAGAAGCAACCACTACTACCTCCTCCAACGTTTCAACCGACTCAACCATAGACAGCTCCAAGACTACCTCCTTGCCCGAAGTAACCATTACGTTGTTCATGGTTTGACTTTTATAGCCTAGACTTTGAAACTGAAAGCTGTGCCTTCCGATGGGAACCTTTTCAAGGCGAAAGCGACCATCCACATCACTAACAGTGCCTATTATTGGCTGACTTCCAAGGAGAATTACACTTACATTAGGTAGAGGCATTTTAGAATCTGTATCCAGTATAAGCCCCCGAACTATTTGCGTTTGAGCCTTTGTATTTAAAATCGTCAAGCATAGAATGACGAGGGTGGCAACTAATTTTTTCACATCTATTGTATTAGGTTAATACCGCAAACCTATTGGAGTAGAACGATTTGGAAAGAGACTCTTTCGATAAGCCGTCTTTTCTATTTCTTGAACCGTTTGTTTTTTTAGTTGGATTGAGATTCTATAATTGAAATTCAGAATTACGGCTCAACTTTTAGAAAGAACGTTTCATAGCATTGAATTCACTATTCGATTCCAAATACAACAATTAGAATAAGACGGCGGCTATCTTTGGTAGGATGATTCCGTTTAAACTATATAGAGAACCTTGGCCAAGAATTATTGGCATACCACTTATAGGTATTTTATTGGCTATTATTTACTCAGATGGTCATTGGACGTTCTGGCATAGCATTAAGCCAATGGTTTTTACGGGCTTGATGTGGAACCTAGATTACTATTTAATTTCTCTTTCTAGAAAAAGATGGCCGGGTGTTGAGCAAACGGGCAAGCGAATTACTCGAATTATTTTATGGATTCTAGTTGCAAACTCTACCCTCGATATCGGATTATGCCAATTGTTGAGTTACTTTGGATTAGAGGAGCCCGTAAGTCTTGATATGCTAAGTAATAAATTGGCAACCAACCTATTGGTAACTTTTGTGGTAGGCTCTCTTTACGAATCTGGCTATTTCTTCCGGCAGTGGAAAGAACAAACTCTCATTGCTGAGAAAGCAATGAGTTTGCAATTACAGTCAGAATTAAGTTCTCTTAAAAGCCAGATTTCACCGCATTTTTTATTTAACAGCTTAAACACTTTGGTGAGCATCATTCCTGAGGATCCGAAAAAGGCGGTGGAATTTACAGAACGACTTTCACAAGTCTATCGATATATCCTTCAATACAAAGAACAAGAAAGTGTTCCTTTAGAAACTGAACTCCATTTTGCACAGGCCTACTATTTCTTAATGAAGATGCGCTTTGAAAACAGCCTAGAGATGGTATTCGATATTAAAGAGCATCACAACCACCTTTTTATAGCTCCTCTGAGTTTGCAAATTCTTATTGAGAATGCGATAAAACACAATGTGGTTTCCAACTCAAAACCTTTGAAGATTGAAATCTCAACGACCAATGGCGATCGGCTTTTGGTTCGGAACAACTTTCAGCTTAGAAAGAGTGTGGAGGGTTCAACAGGAACTGGATTAAACAATATCATTAAAAGGTATGCCTATCTGGTGCCAGAAAAAGAAGTTGAAATTGTGAATGATACTATCTTTTTTACTGTATCTCTTCCGCTTTTGACCCATAAAAACAGCTCAAAAGAGTTTGCGTTATGAAGGTATTGATATTAGAAGATGAGGCTCCGGCCTATCGTAGGCTGAACAAACTTCTTGAAGAAAACCATCCCGACATTGAGGTCATAGAAGTCTTGGATTCCATTTCTGAAGCGTGCGAATGGCTTGAAAACAATAATCCTGTCCATTTAATCTTTAGTGACATCCACCTAAGTGACGGCTTGAGTTTTGAGATATTTGAAAGAACGAATCCAAAATGCCCTGTTATTTTCACAACAGCTTTTGACCAATATATGATGGAAGCCTTCCAGAATAAAGGAATTGACTATTTGTTAAAACCGATCGATCTAGAAGCATTAAACCGAAGTATTGCGAAGTACAAAGAACTTCAATCGGAATTTTCAAATACTGTAGATCCCAATTTAAAAGCGCTGGTTGAGCATTTAGGATCGAATCGGAAGCAGTACAAATCTCGTTTGCTTTTAAAAATAGGCACCAAATTGAAACCCATAAGTGCATCGGAGATTGCCTATTTCCAATTCAAAGAAGGTTCTGTAGAAATTGTCACCATTCATCACAAGTCCTATCCCTATGAACTTTCTTTAGATGAATTAGAAACACAGCTAAATCCCGAAGATTTCTTCCGGGTTAATCGACAGTTTATCATTCATATTCAATCTATCCAACATATTCACTCTCATTTTAAAGGTCGCTTAAAAATTGAACTCCAACCCAATCCAGAGATAGAAGTGTACACAAGTAGAGAACGCACGAAAGCCTTTAAAAATTGGTTGAGTTAAATTTGAATTGTGAGTTTTGCTCATTTTCATTAGATTAGTGACAACTCAAAGCAAACCACAACTTGACTATCCCTGCTGAATCTATTGAAGTAAACGCACTCGTTAATGTGTCTCTCAAAAAGCTATGGCAGTTGTGGATTGAAGAGCGGCATATTGAAAAATGGAACA
>Ga0136655_1001130_pt1 | contig 12154 bp, 24 predicted proteins | sample CPBDNA_2_FD_94863 | JGI IMG/M metagenome (GOLD analysis project Ga0136655, IMG submission 94863) | Freshwater to marine salinity gradient microbial communities from Chesapeake Bay, USA - CPBay_Spr_15_0.8_DNA (version 2) | ecosystem: Environmental > Aquatic > Marine > Coastal | place: USA...
CAGTCTTTCAAAAGATGAAGACTTAATATTTCAGGAGGTAGTAAATGCAGTTTGATTTAGACTATGCAGCACATGTAATTCACTCTAATGCAATAGAAAAAGGATTCTATGATCCAGTAGATCGCATGGATGAACAAGACATTATTATTTTTGAGTTGAAGCAACTTGCTATGATTCACTCAGAGGTGACAGAAGTACTAGAAGCATTACGCAAGAAGAAAGGCGCAAGGGAAGTGTCAGAAGAGATGGCAGATATCTTTATTCGTCTAGTAGATCTTTATTCATTTCTCCTAAAGCGTGGGGAAGTTGATAGACCTCTATCTGAAGCAATTCTAGCAAAGATAGATGTAAATAGTAATCGACCAAAGATGCATGGGGTATTAGCGTGACCAACATTGATGATGTTCTTGCTAATCTTAATCCAAAGTTGCGTAAAAAGATTAACTTAGGATCTGAGGTTGAGCACACGCAGTTCTCTGCCACACCAAGTTTTGGGCTAAACCGTGCTCTTAATGGTGGATTCCCCTTTGGTCGTCAGGTTCTTGTTTGGGGAAATAAGTCAAGTGGAAAGTCGTCTTTTTTACTACAAACAATTGCAAAGGCACAGAAAGAAGGTAAGGTGTGTGCGTGGATAGATGCAGAAATGTCTTTCGATCAAGACTGGGCACGAATGCTTGGTGTAGATACCGAAAACCTTATTGTTTCTACCGCTCGCACAATGAACGATATGGTGGACGTTGGAACGGATCTAATGAGGGCTGGCGCTGACATCATTGTTGTTGATAGCATCTCAGCACTTCTTCCAGCAATCTACTTTGAAAAAGATTCACAAGATCTTAAGCAACTTGAAAACACCAAGCAGATTGGTGCAGAGGCAAGAGACATGACAAATGCTGTCAAGATGCTTAACTATGCAAACAACCAAGATAAGCCCACGCTTTTGATTTTAATTAGTCAGGCTAGGAATAACATTGGAGCAATGTATGCAACTCAACAGCCCACTGGCGGTATGGCAGTAAAGTTTTATTCTTCCACCATCATTAAGTTGTTCAGTTCTGAATCTGAGAATCAAGCAATTAAGGGAAAGATCTATGTTGGAGATAAGATTATTGAGGAAAAGGTTGGACGAAAGGTACGATGGGAAGTTCAATTCTCAAAGACCAGCCCTGCCTTTCAATCGGGGGAGTATGACTTTTATTTCCGTGGAGATGATCTTGGCGTAGACACCATTGCAGACCTTGTTGATACAGCAGAGATGCTTGGGTTTATTGAACGAGGAGGCGCTTGGTATACCTGCGAAGGAGAAAGATTCCAAGGTAGAGACAAGTTGGTCATGGGTGTCAAAGAAAACCTTGACATGCAAGAGTCACTCATGAAGAAGGTTAACGGTGGCTAAATTCTCAGTTTATGAAGGTAAGTTTGTTTGTCATAAGTGTAAGTCAGATGTTCCAAAGGCTCGTTTTTGGAGAGATACTTATGACTTTACATGGATGTGCAGTTGCAAATATGTCTCTAAGGTAAATCTTTACGGAAAGGGATATTAGTGAGTGAACGTGGAGAAGCAAAAAGAATCGGAGCAAGACTACATAAAAACTCTGGGAGAAATTACACTAAGGGCGATGCTAGTTGGCGCAACTATGTTCTTGACTTTAAGGAGTTTACAAAGTCTTTCAGCATCACTCAAACGGTATGGGCAAAAGTAGTCACAGACTCTCTAAAGGTTGACAGACAGAAGTCTCCTGCGATATGCTTAGTCCTTGATGGTAAGACAAGACTTGCTATAATTGAGTGGTCGGAATTTGAAAGGCTGGTAGACAATGACGACAACGAATGAAGCATCTAGATCAACTCTAGAACAAGTAAGCGGTCTATATGACATTGCTGAATATATGAACGACGAAGAACTCACCACCGCCCTTGAGTTCATTGCTAAGATAATTATGAAGCCAGACATTCCACTTCATGTTGTTACAACAGAACTTGTGAGAATGCAGGCAATCGCAGCAAAGATGGCATTCAAGGCAACTTGGTTAACTAACGTTGACAAGAGCAGTAGAGAAAAAAAGAATCTATACTACACCGCAGCAGCGGAGATTGATAAAGTATGCGCTACACTAAAGTATCTAACAAAGGGGTAACAATGGCAAAAAATTTTATGAAGGCTGTGCTAGACAAGCAGCCAGAAGGACCGATTGATACCAAGGCTCTTATTGAAAAGATTGAGTCTGGCTACACCATAAACAGAAAGACAGAGTTTAAGAAGAAGAAGTCTTTCAGCCCATCATCACTAGTGTATGGAAATGGTGCGTGTCCACGCTATTGGTTCCTAGCATTCGATGGAGCAGAGTTTGAGGACAATGCAGACGCATATGCAGTCGCTAACATGGACAACGGTACTCTCAGTCACGGTCGCATTCAAAAGGCTATTGAGGACGCTGGAATCATGGTAGAGACAGAGAAGAGGCTCGTCACACAAGATCCACCAATCTTTGGTTTTGCTGACGGTATTATTCAGTGGGGCGAAGAGCAGCCAGTCTTAGAAATCAAGACTATGCGTGAAGAGTCCTTTGCTTACCGCAAACATGCAAAACCACCCTCATATCATCTCATGCAGTTGCTTATCTACATGAAGATTTTGGGAAGAAAGTTGGGAGTTCTCCTCTATGAGAACAAGAACTCTCATGAATTACATGCCATAACTGTTGAAGTAAGTGATGAGTATAAGGTCTGGGCGGAATACGCCTTTGATTGGATGCGTCAAGTTCGTAAGTCTTGGGAAGATAGGATTCTTCCTCAAAAGCCATACAGGTCAAACTCCAAGGTATGCAAGACCTGCCCAATTCAAAAGGCTTGCGCCTCCGCTGATAAGGGTAGTCTAAAGATTACTCCCTTGGAGTACCTTGCATGAAAATCTGTAATTGGTGCTCAAATGACTTTGAACCCAATGTTAGTTATCAGATTTACTGCTCTGTTGAATGCAGACAAATTGCAACCAAAGAAAAGGTTAATCAAAGATACCAACAAAAACGTAGAGTAAGGTTAATTCAAAAAGAAAGAAAGTGTTCTAATAATTGCGGAACAAATCTATCTGTTTACAATGACACTGGATATTGCTCATCGTGTATGATTGATTCAAAAAAAGTAGATAAAGCACTTAGAGAATTGAAGGGGATAATTGAATATGAAAAATATGAATAAGCCAGAATCTTTTTGTTCAATAGATGCAAGCACAAATAGTTTAGCATTTGCTTATTATAAAAATGAAAAACTTGTTAAATTTGGCAAAATAAAATATTTTGGCGCAGACATATATGAAAAGATTGTAGACACAGCACACAAGACAAGAATGTTTTTTGAAGAGTTCGATAACCTTGATCATATTGTGATTGAGCAACCAATCTACCTTAACTCTCCAAAAACAGCAGCAAACCTTTCTATGAGTCATGGTGCTTTAGTGGCCTCTGCTGCTCTTACAGGAGTCAATCACATCTCTAGTGTTAGTCCTATGGCATGGCAGAACTGGGCAGGTAACAAGAGGCTGACGAATGCTGAGAAGCAAGCAATCAGGGACGCTAGTCCAGACAGAACAAACTCTTGGTACAAGACCCAAGAAAGACAATTTAGAAAGCAAAGGACAATCAAATTTGTTAATGATAGGTTTGATATCAAAGTGAGTGATGACGATGTAGCAGACGCTATTGCAATTGGTTCTTGGGCTGTTGACAATTGGGGCAAGGTGTTCTAGAATATGGCTAAGAACGCAGGACTTCACCACTCTGAGGCATATCTAAAAAAGAGATTACACATTGATAAAAAGTCTCCAGAGGATGTTGCTAAAGAATGTGGTGTAAGTTTACAAATAATTTACCGACAAATGAAAAAGTTTGGACTAAAATAATGAAAAAGTATAATTATAAAAAAGACTTGGGCAAACTTATTGAAGAAGCGCCTTCGGGGAAGTATATTAATGACACCTGCGATGACCTTAAGCATTTGCTTTTGGTGAAGAATATTGCATATGGAAATTCTGCATTAAATCCTATTAGAGTTTTTGCAAAATCTGATACGGTAGAACAACTTTACGTTCGTATTGACGATAAGTTAAATAGGTTAAAGAATGGTAAAGAGTTCATCGGAGACAACGATATTGATGATCTTCTTGGATACCTTATTCTATTAAAGATTGCTACAAAAAAGTCAGATTAGTGATCAAATAAATGTGACCATTATCACATATTCCCCATAAATATTGCAACCCCCTTGATTTTCTAGCACGAAATGTGTTAGTCTAGTAGGGTTGCTGCCGCAAGGAGGAAACAGATGAAAACGAAACTGCTAGGAGGGATTTTAGGAATGGTGATTGCTATGAGTACAGCACTTCCAGCAATTGCTGAACCTGCCCCCAATCAGGTGTATGCTAAATCTGCACCGACTGCGACAAAACAAGTCGTAGTATCCAGTCGTGAGTATCGAATAGCAAGATCAGTAGATGCTAAAGACATGATGGGATATGAAAAGTCTTTATATAAGGGACAATGGTATGATTCAAAGTGGGAGAATACAAGAAGATGTATTATGCACAGAGAATCACGTTTTAACTATAAATCAGCAAATAAAACATCATCAGCGAGAGGGGCATACCAATTTTTAGATAATTTTTGGAGAGACTCCTTAGTTTGGATGATGTTGAAAGAATCAAAAGAAAATAATGATGGACTATCTAAAGAACTCAAGAAGTTAAGAGATAAGCCAATTCACGAATGGAATAGATATTACCAAGATAGATCTTTTTTCACAGCATGGAGACATGGTGCTGGCAAGAAGCATTGGTATCAATTTAATTCTAACTGCATGTAGTTTGTGGTGGGGCAGGGGAACCTATTAAAAAAAGGTGGCAACAAACCCTGCCCACCCACTGCTATAATAGGGGACACTATGAGCGAACTTATTGAACACATGGAAGAAGTAAACCGTGTTGCTTCAGAATACATTAAGGGATTTAATGAATCAGAAATCTCAAAAGAACTTGACATACCAAGGGCGCGAGTCTCAACCTTACTACGCGAGTGGAAGAATATGGCAAGCAATTCAGAAGCAGTTAGATCACGAGCACGCGAGGCTCTATCAGGAGCGGATCAACACTACTCTAAACTTATCAAGCAAGCCTATGAAGTCGTTGACGAGGCAACAACTAACGGAAACTTATCTGCAAAGACTGCTGCAATCAAACTGATTCTTGACATTGAAACTCGTCGCATTGAGATGTTGCAAAAGGCTGGACTTCTTGAAAACAAAGAGTTGTCAGAACAACTTTTAGAGACAGAAAGAAAACAAGAACTCATTATGGGAATACTGAAAGATGTTGCATCAAAGCATCCTCAAATAAAATTAGAGATCCTGTCTCGTCTTTCAGAGGTGTCTGGCCCAATAGGAGAGGCAGTCGTAATCCATGAGTCTTGATTTCTCTGAATTCTTTGATGCCCTTGACGAATCACCCTTTGAAGAAAAGCCTGTAGACTTAGACACTTTTCTTCACGATACTCAATATCTAGACCAACCAGAATTATCACAGATCCAACGTGATCTTGTAGAAGCAATGAGCCAGATTTACAAAGAAGAAGATCTTATTAGATTTATGGGAGAGAAGGAAGGCCGTGAACACTTCAAGAAGTACACTAAGGCAGAAGTTCTGCTCCAGTTGGGCAAGGGTAGCGGAAAAGACCACACATCCACAATTGGCTGTGCCTATTTGGTTTATAAACTCCTTTGTCTAAAAGACCCTGCCAGATATTTTGGTAAGCCACCTGGAGATGCCATTGACATTATTAACATTGCTATTAACGCTCAACAAGCACGCAACGTATTCTTTAAGGGATTCAAGGGAAAGATAAATCGTTCTCCATGGTTTGCAGGAAGGTTTGAAGCAAAGGCAGACAGTATTGAATTTGATAAGGCAGTAACCGTATACTCTGGTCACTCAGAAAGAGAAAGCCACGAGGGTCTTAACCTTATCCTAGCGATCCTTGATGAGATCTCTGGTTTCGCTCAAAACTCAGCATCAGGTAACGAGAATGCCAAAACTGGTGATGCCATCTATAAAGCCTTCCGTGCATCAGTAGACTCACGATTCCCAGACTTTGGTAAAGTAGTTTTACTTTCATTCCCTCGTTATCCAGGAGACTTTATTTCCAAAAGATATGACGAGGTAGTTGCTGAAAAAGATGTTGAAGTTAAGTCTTATACGTTCACGATAAATGATGAACTACCAAGTGATGAACCAGACAATCAGTTCTCAATTGAATGGACAGAAGACCATATCTTATCTTATAGATATCCTGGAGTGTTTGCGATTAAAAGACCTACTTGGGAGGCAAATCCAACCAGAAAGATTACAGACTTTAAGATTGCATTCATGACAGATCATGCAGATGCTATGCAACGTTTTGCTTGTATGCCATCCTTCTCTTCTGACGCATTCTTTAAAAATAAAGATGCTCTTCAGCGTGCAATGGTTCTTCCAAACCCAATTGACTCCTTTAAGCGTATTGAGGAGAGATGGAAGCCAGAAGAAGATGTTAGGTACTTCTTGCACGCAGACCTTGCTCAAAAGCATGACAAGTGTGCTATTGCTATTGCCCACGTTGATAAGTGGGTACAAGTAAGAACCTTTAACGATTACACTCAGATTCATCCATTTATCATTGTGGATGCAGTAGTTTGGTGGGAACCTAAGAAAGAAGGTCCAGTTAATCTTTCAGAAGTGAAGGATTGGATTGTCAATTTCAGAAGGCAAGGATTTAGACTTGGGTTGGTTACGTTTGACCGTTGGCAATCATTTGACATTCAGCAAGAGTTGCAGTCTGTAGGAATTAAAACAGACACCCTTTCTGTAGGAAAGAAGCACTACGAGGATCTTGCAATGCTTTATTATGAAGATCGTGTGCTCATGCCACACCTAGACATTCTGCTACAGGAAATGAGCGAGTTGCGTATCGTATCGGACAAGAAGGTAGACCACCCAAGAAAAGGCTCCAAGGACTTGTCTGACGCTGTTACAGGGGCGGTATACAATGCAATAGCCCACACCCCTCGTAATGCTAATCAAGAAATTGAAATTCACGATTGGAAGTCTATTAATAAGAAGCACCGTGAAGATGATGAGGACAATCTAAGATGGGAACCAAAAGAAATGACAGATGATGTTGCAGATTTCCTTGACTCATTCGGAATGCTCTGATAGAATTCTACTATGATTATCGGATTCCTTATCGCAACACTTATTATTTTTACGATCAATCTTGTAGTTAATGTTCTTGTCATAGGATTAACTTTTTCAGAAGAAGAATCTGTTGCACCTATTACTTTGATTAACATAGTCATCACTCTTTTAATTTTGACATGGAACATCATTGCAATAGTAACGCTGTAAGACCACGCGGCGATAGCCTAGTCTGGTTTTGGCAGCGGTCTTATAAGCCGTGCATCGTGGGTTCAAATCCCACTCGCCGTACAAGCATTAAGTAGTATAATTGTTTAAAAGGACGGTGATTATATGCCATATGATGTAAAACGTAGAGGTTCTAACTATGTTGTGGTAGACGATAGCGGTAAAGTTGTTGGCACTCATGACAGCAAGGCAGAGGCAGAGAGTCATCAAAGAGCGCTATATGCCAATGTTCCAGATGCATCAAAAGGGGAGCAGCCAGTAAAAAACAATTGGGCTGGACTTTTTTTCCCTAGGAGGGGATAGCATGATTACACTTTTAGCAATCATTCCGTGGGTATTGACAGTAGGCGCTTTATTGTTTATAATGGTACGAGGCACAGAAGAGTATGAAGACGAACTTATTGATGAAGACGAAGAAGAAACAGAATACACTCCGTCAACTATTCGTGTCGCAGTATATCAAGACAAGGCGTATTGGGTATATAACAATGTGCTTTATGAATCAGAGACTACAAAAGAACCAGCATTCGAAACAGCAAGGCCAGTAGATGTTATGTCATTACCTAAAAAAGATGTAACTAAATTGTTTGTGTTACTTGATGAATTACAAGAAGAGGGCGAAGGAGATTAGAATGAATATCGCAGTACAGGGAACTAAAGAGTTTTCTGATTACACAGTGTTTATGCGTGCCATGGGAGTTGCTCTATCAGAATGCAAAGACGGAGAGTTTAACGTCTATACTGCTGGCCCAGCAACGATCAATTCCTTTACTGCTGAATTCTGTAATTTATCGGAGTCAGGGCTAAAACGAAGAAACATCAAGGTAAAGTTTTATAAGGTTCCTCCTTCTTGGATTGAGGACAATATTTCAGACATTCATTATTTTGCCTTTCTTTCTAACCCTAATCAGAGACCTTCCAGATTGGTAGCGTCTGCCGAACTGAGTGGCGTAGAAGTTGGCATCTTTAGATACTAAGAGGACCAAATGCTTTCAAGGACAGATAGATCCTATTTGAATGCTGCAAGATGTTTTGCTGCAAAGTCTATTGCTCGTAACACCCATGGAGCAGTGGTGGTAAAATCTGGAAGAGTGTTGGGAACGGGATGGAACAAAAACAGAAACAATCCCCACTATGTTTCTCCTGAGCATGTTAAAACGGAGTGCTCTTTTCATGCAGAAGAGGTTGCAATTCGTGATGCAGGGGAGGATAATGTAAGAGGCGCAGTCATATATGTGGCTCGCGTAAAGAATGGACACGATAGAGATAGCAAGCCTTGTCCAAAGTGTGCCTCTCTTATTGAGAAGGTAGGGATTAAGCGAGTTATCTTTACGATGGAAGCAGGAGAAGTAAATTATGCTAATAAATAGTCTAGACAAGATGGAGCGAATCGTATCTTCCCGCACAGATTTGGCGTGGGATGGATGGGATGTTGTCCGTTACAATCAGGGTCATAACGCACAGTATGCAACATCAGGCGTTTTCCGTGATGGTAAATGGATGAAAAAGAAGATCTTTCCTCTCACAGAGCAGGGCTGGCATCTTCCTAACAATATTGGGAGCGGTCATGCACAGGTGGAAGGATAAGGCAGAATGTTTGGGGATGGATACCAATCTATTCTTTGACAAATATGAAGAAGATCAGAGCATCGCTAAGTCTGTAGACCACATATGCCAGAGATGCCCCATAAATCAACAGTGTTTTGCTTGGGGAGTTTCTCAAAAAGAATGGGGAGTCTGGGGAGGAGTGTATCTTAAAGATGGTAAAATTGATCGTGAGTTTAATGCTCACAAATCCAAGGATGATTGGTTTGCTACTTGGGAGGCACTTACTATGGAGGTAGAATGATTTACACACCTGAAGTCAGTATGGCAATTCGCTCTATAAAGATGCCAGTTGAAATATCTGTAGATATTGTAGACTATGGAACTTACCTTGGCATTAGATTTTATGAAAGCGAATGGTCACATATTGATGAGCCAGAAAGACTAAAGATGGCAATGTATTTTGAGGCTGTTAAGAAAATGCTAAAGAATGCTGGTATCGAATCAACTCTAGATCCAATTTATGACAAGCCTGGGGTGCAGCAACTATCATGAGCATCTTTGTATCCATTGCCTCTTATCGTGACGATCAACTTCAAAAAACTGTAAAAAGTTTGTATGATACCGCAGATAATAAAGAAGATCTTGTCATTGGCATTATTTCTCAAGACTTAAGAGGCAAGCACAAAAGAGTGGACTGGCTTAAAGATCAAGTAAAGTTTGTTGAGATGCACGCCAAAGACGCAAAAGGTGCTGGATACGCTCGTAAATTAGCAATGGAACTTTATGATGAAGAAGACTATTTCTTTCAAATTGATTCTCACATGAGGTTTGCTAAAGGTTGGGACACAAAACTAAAATCCATGCTTGAGTGGTGTCAGAAGGAGCAGGGTACGGACAAGATTATTCTCAGTCAATTTGCTGCGCCGTACCTTGCCCTTACTGACGGAAAAGATTATTACCTTAAAGGAGACCCAGACTTTTGGGATGATGTTTCTTGGACAAGCGTAGTTAATACTTGGACTGGAGTTTGGGCAGGTAATCGTGAAAAGATGGAAAATAGGGAAAACCCTAACTATTCTCACACAGTTCTAGGTGCAATACTTTTTGCTCCAGGAAAGTTTGTAAAAGAAATACCGTATGACGAAAGAATTTCTTTCATGGGAGAAGAACTTTGCATTGCCCTACGCGCCTACACAAGGGGATGGCACATCTATGCGCCTAACGAAATGTTGGCTTGGCACTTCTATAAAAGAGAAGAGAGGCCAAAGGTATGGAACGATAGAATGGCAGGCAGATCTTGGACAGATATTGAGATGAAGTCTCAAAGAATTCAGAGAGATGTTCTTCTTGGTATCGAAAGAGGAATTTTTGGTATAGGAGATTATCAAAAATACCTTGACTACCAAGAGATGATTGGTATAAACTTTGCTGACTTCTATGAAACTGAAATGAGCGAGAAAGTAAATCTTGGATTACTTACTCAAGAAATTGAGTTTGATGAAAACTTTAATCTAGTAGAAATAGCAAGGACTGGATACTGTAACAACGGTATGCACGCAAGATGCTTTGCAATAGATAATTGCAATTGTATATGTCACGAAAGGGAATATAATGGCGGAAGATAATGAAAGACTTATTAGCACGTTCAATGCAGCATCCACAAACGTAAGAAAGTCTATGGGTGGAAAAGCAGGAGATGCTTCTGAAAAGGTATATGGAATTGCATATCAGCAATTAGTAAAGGCTGGAATCAAGCCACCTCTAAGGAAAAAGTACCGATGAGGCAGCAGGTTATTCTCCCTTGGAGAGATGCAGGATGTGCGTATCGTCGTCAACATTTTGAGTTTTTACAAAACTATTATTCACAAGAGTTTGATGTTATTCTTGGCGATAATGACGGGGAGTTTAACCGATCTGCCGCAAGAAATTCTGGAGTTGAACTAACTTCCAGCAACGTGGCAGTAATAATTGATGCAGACAACTATATACCTATCAATCAAATTCATGAAGCGATAAAGATTGCATCAAGAAGCGATAGGCTTGTTAAGCCATTTTCTTTATTTGGGTATCTTACAGAAGAGTCTACGGCACTATTTTATGACTTTTACTTAAACCCAATAACAGAGTTTTCTCCAACGTATGTTGATCTTCCACAAAATGATTTTACTGGAGGAGCATACGTTATGAAAAAATCTTTGTGGCAGAAGGTTGGTGGCATGGATGAGGGATTTATTGGTTGGGGAGCAGAAGACGATGCCTTTCATTTGCTTTGTAAAAATAAAGGTATTCGCATTAGGTATGTAGATGGATACGATTATCACTTATATCACCCAGCGTACAGAGTTACCTCTGAGTTTAATTATGAAAAGTTAATGAAGGAGTATGTAAATGGGAACAAGTCATCCAGAAAGTAGACCTTGGATAATTAGCAAAATCTTAAGCAATGACATTAAAACCATTGTTGATGTTGGGGCAGGATCAGGAACATATTATGACGCTCTTCTTGAAACCAGATATAAAGGAAAGATTGATGCAGTGGAAGTATGGGAACCATATGTTCAAGAGTTTCAACTAAGGAAAAAGTATCGCAAGACATGGATTGAGGATGTTCGCCATTTTGATCGGTTCCACCATGACCTAGCAATATTTGGAGATGTTATGGAACACATGACGGTAGGCGAGGCTCTTGAGGTATGGGACAGAGCCTCTAAATACTGCGCTTTTGGAGTTATTTCAATTCCCATTATTGAATACCATCAGCACGCTATCAATGGGAATCCTTACGAAGAACATATTAAAGAGGATTGGAGCCACGAAGAGGTGTTGGATACGTTCCCTCACATTGTTGATTCGTGGCAAGGAAATGTTGTTGGCGCATACTGGGCAAAGTTTAGGTAGGCTGATACAATGTATGTTGTAAAGGTCTACAGAGATAAACTTTTATGGAAGGCCACGATATTTGAAAAAGAATGGTCAGAAATAATGCTAACTCATGAAATGACTGAGTTGGCAACAAAAAGATTCATCCTTCATAGGAGATGCTATCGTTGGATGTACAAAGAAATAGGCAAAAGTCTATTTGACAACAAAAAACTGGAGGTTATATATGGATGAGGTTCAGATACTAACTCAAACTCTTCACGCAACAATTCAGCGTGC
>Ga0136655_1001131_pt1 | contig 12154 bp, 10 predicted proteins | sample CPBDNA_2_FD_94863 | JGI IMG/M metagenome (GOLD analysis project Ga0136655, IMG submission 94863) | Freshwater to marine salinity gradient microbial communities from Chesapeake Bay, USA - CPBay_Spr_15_0.8_DNA (version 2) | ecosystem: Environmental > Aquatic > Marine > Coastal | place: USA...
AAAGTCTAATCCTCCTATGGTCTGTTTTTGTGAAAAACTGGCCATCCCTTTAGTCCCTATGATGGTCATTTGTTTGGTTTCTCCTCCACTGCTGATTTGAACCGTTAAAGCATCTTTAGTCTCTGGAGTTTTTTCATCTTCTGGAACAGCCACTATTCCATTGGTTCCTTTCATGGGCAATTCAGGAATAACAAACTGCATGCCGCCCACATTGTAGAGTGACCTGAGTTGTAATTCCTGAACACTGTCTTTAATTACGGCTCCCTGAAATTGGTCTGCCATTCGCATAAAATCTCCCTCAAAAGGGGTATTTATGGTGTAAGGATTCACTGTTGTATTAATATTAATTGCCCCAGGGGTCTCTTCATTTAAAGCAAAAAGAATGTTGTGAATACTGGTCACACTTCCTGACTCCAAGAAGTGATCGTGTCTATTCCCGTCTCCTGCTTCTACAATTTTTAAAAAATCCGTTCCATTAGGGTCTTCAATAACACCTTCTTTAACCCCCTGCTGAAAAGAGACAAATGCTATATTAAAATCTTGCTCTGCAAAGTTAGAATTCCAAGGCAAAGATGTTTTCTTGGCCTCAGGAGTGAAAATAGCATGGTCTTCAAAAGTTCGCCTTGCTGGCTGACCATCTTTCTCTCCATCTACCATAAGGGTCACATAGGTTTTGTCTGAATAAAAGATTTTTTCTGTTTCACCCTCTCTAATGGGCATCATTCCTTCATAACTAATATAACGCGTAACAAATGCACCAATAATAATGAGCACCCAAGAAATGTGGAGCAGTAATACGGGCCACTTTTTCCATTTTAACAATCCATAACGCTTAATATTTCCTGCAAAGTTTATGACAAAAAACACCATCATGGTTTCGAACCAAGTGGCATTATATATCCATATTCTGGCGGTTTCTGTTGAGTACCAACTCTCTATAAAAGTACCAAAAGCCATTGCAGTGGCAAACGCAATAAACAATACAGACATAAGTCTGGTAGAGAAAAGTATTTTCTTTAAGGTTTCAATCATGATATAAGGTGCAATTTTTGGGTATAAAAGTACGGCCTTTTTCTCTTTTTACCTCGTGATTAAATGGTAAAAACAGTATATAAAAACTATTTAAAGTCCTTATTAACCCGCTTATTTATCCTATTTTTGAGTATGATTTCTATAGCAATTATTGGAACCGGAAGGCTCGCGCGCCAATTGTTTCATTTGTTCGGCAGTTTAAAGGACTATTCTCCCAGCTTAATTCTTGGTAGAAATGAAGGAGAATTAGCGCAATTTAATCATGTAGAGACTCGTTCAGATTTCAATAAAATAATCTTGGAAGATTTGGTTTTTTTAGCTATTTCTGACAGGGCCATAGAATCCGTTTCTAATCAGATTAATGCTCCAAATGCACTGGTTTGTCATTGTTCAGGGAGCATACCTATTTCCGCACTTAAAAAACATACTGCTACTGGGGTATTTTATCCCTTGCAAACATTTGGCTCTAATGAATTTATTGATTTTTCAAAGGTGCCACTGCTTCTGGAAGCCTCCCAAAAAGAAGGTATTGAAACACTTAGTGAGCTTGCTAAAGGGGTGAGTTCTCGGGTAGATTTTTTCGATTCTAACAAAAGAAAATCAATTCATTTGGCAGCGGTTTGGGTGAATAATTTTTCTAATTTTCTTTTTTCTGAGGCGGCATCATACTGTAAGTCTAATGAGATAGACTTTAAATTATTAGGACCTTTAATGGAACAAACCGTTCATAATGCCCTAGATTTAGGACCAGATAAGGTTCAAACGGGACCTGCGAGAAGAGGAGACACCAACACCATTAAAAGCCATTTAGCCTCATTAGAATCTGTTAGTCAAAAAAAGATTTACCAATATATTAGCGACGCTATTCAAGAAAAATACAAGCATGAGTTATAAAAAATTATTGCCAAATATCACCACCTTCGTCTTTGATATTGACGGGGTATTTACAGACGGACAAGTACTCATCACGACCAGTGGAGAACTACTTAGGAAAGTAAGCGTAAAAGATGGTTATGCAGTAAAAACGGCTTTAGATAAAGGTTTTAGGGTTTGTCTCATCTCCGGAGGAACCAATGAAGGGGTCAGAGACCGCTTTAAAGCGCTGGGAGTTAAAGACATATACATGGGAGCCCACCATAAAATGGAACCTTTGCATGAATATTTAGACGGCTATAAAATAGACCCTAAAGAGGTCCTTTATATGGGTGACGACATTCCGGATATTCCACCCATGCAATTCATAGGACTTCCTACTTGCCCGCAAAATGCGGTCCCAGAGGTTAAAGCGGTATCTGAATATATTTCTCACCTCAATGGCGGAGAAGGTTGTGTTAGAGATGTCATAGAGCAAGTACTTAAAGTTCAAGGGAAATGGGCGAGTAATACAGACGCTCAAACAGACTAAACCCATATTTTTAACTAAAATCTTTAAAACAATGTCCCTTCAATACCCCGATCATAAAATTATTTTAGCTTCAGGATCTCCCAGAAGAAAAAAATTCTTTGAAGACATGGGGTTTACCGTAGACATTCAAGTAAGGGAAGTAGATGAGGTTTTCCCTACTGAACTGGTTGCCCAGCAAATACCTGCTTATTTGGCTGAATTAAAGGCCAGCGCCTTTTCCGAAGAAAGTTTGGGAAATTCTGTGCTCATTACTTCAGACACCATTGTTTGGCATAAAGAAGCGGCTCTTGGAAAACCAAAAGACCATAAAGAAGCCACAGCCATGTTAAGCCGTCTTTCGGCAGACACTCACTGGGTATATACGGCGGTCTGTTTTACTTATAAAGGCAAAAAAATCCAATGTAGTGAAGCAACTGAAGTTACTTTTGCCCCTTTGTCGAAAAATGAAATTGAATATTATATAGGCCATTACAAACCCTATGATAAGGCGGGTGCTTATGGTATTCAAGAATGGTTGGGACTTGTAGGAATAACAAAAATTAACGGCAGTTATAACAATGTAGTGGGTTTGCCAACTCAAAAAGTGTACGCCACGCTTAAAGCACTTTTAGGCAACCCAGAATACCACTAAAGGCTAGTGTATTTAGACCAACTGCGTCAGAATTAAAGACCAATTTGCAAATAAAATAATAGTATCCTTAGGCCAAAACACTAAAAACACCAACAAATGAATCCATTTATTCAGTCCCATTTACAAGAAATTTACAGTACAATCGCCCTGCTCATTGGTTTGTTGATTTTTAAATTTATCAGTACAAAAGCGATCAAAAAAGTAGGGAAAATAAGTGATTTAAACACTTCAAGAACCAAGCTAATTGTCAAGTACAGCAGCATAGGGATTAGCAGTATTGGCCTGGTGTCTCTGTTGATTATATGGGGGGTGAAATTAGAAGATTTGGGCTTAGTACTATCTTCTTTCTTTGCCATATTAGGGGTTGCACTATTCGCTACCTGGTCTATACTAAGCAATATTAGCGCAGGAATTATATTGTTTTTCTCCTTTCCTTTTAAAATTGGGGATAGAATTAAAATTCAGGACGACGACTTTCCTCTTGAAGCCATTATCACAGATGTAAGGGCATTTTACGTAGAATTAAAAACAGATGAAGGTACCTTGGTCACCTATCCAAATAATTTATTCTTACAAAAAGGCGTCCTTTTATTAAAAAAGCAAGAACTTTAAAAGATGAAAATGAGCAAATCCAAGGCTTTTTGCGCCATGTTTTTAGGTTTAATTACCCTACAAGCACAAGATTTTACCCCTAAAAGTAGCGCCACAATACACCAATCTATTCAGCAGCTTAATTTTTTAGGAAACGTACTTTATATAGCAGCCCATCCCGATGACGAAAACACCAGGCTCATCTCTTATTTATCCAACTACAGTCATGCCACCACTTCTTATCTTTCCTTAACTAGAGGAGACGGAGGGCAAAATTTAATAGGAACAGAAATTAGGGCACTTTTGGGCGTACTAAGAACACAAGAATTACTGGCCGCAAGGAAAATAGACGGTGGCAATCAGTATTTTACTCGGGCCAATGACTTTGGTTTTTCCAAACACCCAGACGAGACCTTAGAAATATGGAACAAAGAAGCTGTACTTTCAGATGTTGTAAAAACCATCAGACAACTTAGGCCAGATGTTATCATCAATAGATTTGACCACAGAACACCGGGCAGCACACACGGCCACCACACCTCAAGTGCTTTATTGAGTATGGAAGCATTTGATTTGGCTGCTACAAAAGCATACCCTACGCAATTAAACACCCTAAGCCCATGGCAACCAAAAAGGGTGTTTTTCAATACTTCTTGGTGGTTTTACGGATCTGAAGAAAAGTTTAGCGCCGCTTCAAAAAAGGGTTTAATTACTTTAGATGTAGGCGTTTACTACCCAAGTTTAGGCATCTCCAACAATGAGATAGCTTCCTTGGCCAGCAGCCAGCATTTATGCCAAGGCTTTGGAAGGTTAAATCAAAGGGGGGCAGAAAATGAATACCTAGAATTTTTAAAAGGAGATTTCCCAAACAATGCATCTCTTTTTGACGGAATAGACACTACTTGGAATAGAATCCCCGAAGGCCTTGAAATTCAAAAATTATTAAAACCCATCCAAGAAAATTTCAATTTCAATGATCCCGCAACACACTTAAAAGACCTATTGGCTGCCTACCAGCTAATACAAAAGATTAACGATCCTTTTTGGAAGGAGCAGAAAACGGAACAAATAAAAACAATCATCGCAGATGTTTCTGGACTACATATGGCTTTTTTAAGCCCTCAAGCCTATAGCAATCCTGGAGAGAAAATGGAAGCTGTTGTTGCATTGGTGGCCAGAAACGCAAAAGGCATAAGTGTCCAAAATATAAGCCTAAAAGGCGCTATTAAACTAGACGCATTCTCTCCAAAAGATTTGGATCAAAATCAAAAATACAGTCAATCCATTTTAATGAAATTACCAGAAGACAGTCCATATAGTAACCCCTATTGGCTCAATGAACCCGCCACTTTAGGGATGTACAAAGTGACAGATCCAACGCTTATTGGAAAAGCCGAGTCTCCAGCCTCAGTTACTATAAAATTAGGCTTAGATTTTGAGGGTAGCATCATTGACTACGAACTTCCTTTGGTATACAGGCATGCGGAACCAGACAAAGGAGAACTCTGGGAACTGTTTAAAATAGCCCCAAAACTCTCCCTAAAACCCAATCAAGAAGTGGTTTTATTTCCGGACACCGAATCCAAAGAAGTTCAAATGACACTCACCGCCAAAGCGGCCAACCAAATCGGTCAGGTCTCTTTATCGCTCCCCAGCGATTGGAGCGTAAGCCCTTCATTTCACTCGTTTAATATCAAAGAAAAAGGTGCAAGCGCACTATTTACTTTTAGGGTAACTCCCCCAACTAAAGACAGTCAAGCCCAAGGTTTATTTAAAGTGGCAACAAAGGAAGATCTCTTTGATAAAAATATGGTCACTATTAGCTATGACCACATTCCCTCTCAAGTGGTGCTTGAAACTTCAAGCACGAAATTTGTCAGACTCAACATACAAAAAAGAGGCAGTCATATAGGCTATATTATGGGTGCAGGAGATAAAATCCCAGAAAGTCTCGAAGCCATAGGATATGTGGTTCACCAATTAAATCCAAATGATTTAGGGAGTTTAGACCTAACCAAATACCAATCTATTATACTAGGAATAAGGGCTTTGAATGTCATAGATGGTTTGGCATTAAATAAAAACATTCTTGGAGAATATGTAAAAAATGGAGGCGTTTTAATTAGCCAATACAATACTGCGGTCAGGAATTCAGACAACCTATTTAAATTAGCCCCCTACCCGCTTTACCTGTCAAGAGATAGGGTAACCAGAGAAAACGCGCCAGTTCGCTTTATAGATCCCAAACACCCCATATTATCCTTTCCCAATAAAATAGACACTAAAGACTTTGAGGGATGGGTGCAAGAACGGGGACTGTATTTCCCAAACAAATGGGACAAAGCATACAACCCAATACTAGAAATAAAAGATGGTACAGAGGCGCCCACCCAAGGCAGTTTATTAGTTGCGCCATTTGGAAAAGGCCACTTCATATACACAGGCCTGAGTTTCTTTAGGGAATTGCCTGCTGGCGTTCCTGGTGCTTACCGATTGTTTACCAATATGATTTCCATGCCACAAAACATAGAAAAACAAGCCCTTAAAAATTAGATATGAGCCTACTAGATTGGAGTATCCTAGTTTTCACCTTACTATTCATAGTGGGTTATGGACTGTGGAAAACCAAAGGAAGTAAAAATGTAAGGGACTATGTACTAGGCGGGAAAGAAGCCAATTGGGCCACAGTAGGCTTATCTGTCATGGCCACTCAAGCCTCTGCCATAACTTTTCTGTCTACACCAGGTCAGGCCTATCACGACGGAATGGGTTTTGTACAATTCTATTTTGGATTGCCCCTCGCCATGCTAGTTATTATATTGGTGTTTATTCCATTATACGATCGGTTACAGGTGGAGACAGCCTATGAATTTTTAGAGAAACGGTTTAATGGAGAAACCAGAACGCTCACCGCACTACTGTTTTTGTTACAAAGGGGGCTGTCCGCAGGAATTACCATCTTTGCACCCGCCATAATTCTCTCTGCCGTATTGGGTTGGCCACTCAAACTCTTGGTGGTTATTATAGGAGGACTAGTGATTGTCTATACCGTAAGCGGGGGAACAAAAGCAGTTAACGTCACCCAAAAGCAGCAAATGTTTGTGATCATGGGCGGTATGTTTGTGGCATTTTACATGATTGTTTCTGGCCTACCGGCCGATGTCAATTTCAGTAAAGCCCTCACTATTGCCGAACAGTCTGGTAAATTAGACGTCCTAGATTTTAGCCTAGATCCTAACAACCGCTATACTTTTTGGAGTGGTATTACAGGCGGTTTTTTCTTAGCACTCTCCTACTTTGGTACCGACCAAAGTCAGGTCCAAAGATACCTTTCAGGCAAGTCTAAAAGGGAAAGCCAATTGGGCCTAGTCTTCAATGGAATCTTGAAAATTCCCATGCAATTTTTCATTCTAGGTGTTGGTGTAATGGTATTTGTATTCTTTCAGTTTAATGCCAATCCCATACATTTTAACCCAGCCGCACAAAAGGCCATGGAAGCCCCTGAGTACATTGCCCAATACGAATCTCTGAAAACATCCCTTTCAAAGATTCAAACAGAGCGCGCCACTTGGCAAATAAATTATTTAAATGCTTTGGAGGACCATAAAACGGAAGCGGCAAATAAGGCCAATTTGATTTTAAAAGACTTTCAAAAACAAGAAAAAGACCTTAGGAGTCAAACAAAGACACTCCTTAAAAAAGCAGATCCCACTATTGCAGAAAACGACAAAGACTATGTGTTTATTTACTACATATTACACTATTTGCCCAAAGGGCTTATTGGACTTTTATTGGCCGTAATACTCTCTGCAGCCATGTCTTCTACCGCCTCGGAATTAAATGCCTTAGGTACTATTACGAGTATAGATCTTTACCGACGCTTTGCACCAGCTTCTAAGGACCAAGGCCACTATTTAAAAATGACCAAATGGTTTACTTTTGGATGGGGTGTTATAGCCATTTGTATTGCCAGTGTAGCCAACCTATTTGAAAACCTCATTCAATTGGTCAACATCATTGGATCAATCTTTTACGGAAACGTTTTGGGGATATTTCTGTTGGCATTTTTCTTTAAATACATCAAAGGGAAAGCCGTATTCTACGGGGCAATTATCACACAAATACTGGTTATTCTCAGCTTCTATTTAGACCTCATGTCCTATTTGTGGCTCAATGTATTGGGATGTGTCTTGGTTGTAGTATGCGCACATGTGCTGTCCGTTTTTTTAAAGGAAAAACAAACAGCACCTTAGCACGCTAAAATATTTAGTTACGCCATTCTGCCAATGAATCTGTATTCATTTTTACATAATCCATATTATTGGCTTCTTTGGCTCCAGCCAAAGAAGCTTCAGCTGCTGCAATTGCTTTTTTGACCATTCCAGCTTTAGCAAATAACAAAGACTGTTGTCTCAATTGCCAAAAAGCAGGTTTTTCAATCTGTGCCATAGCAGTGTCCATATATTCCAAAGCCGTTTTTACGTCTTTATCTGCTGTTAATAAATAGACTGCAGCAGTGTAGTAATCATTCGCAGTTGGCGCTTGATTTAAGGTCTTTTCTATAGAATCCATCACCATTTGATCGGTAGGTACGCTAAAAGGCACTGCCAATAAAGTGTTTTCCCAGTGAATTTCTAAATGGGCCCCGTTGAGGGTAATTTCATTAATATTTATAGAAAAAGAAGTCATGGTTCTTTCTGTTTGCTGAGTACTTACTGAAGCTGTTGCCACAATTAATGAAGGATCCCAAACAGCTGGCGCACCCCAATTGTCATTTTTACGGTATAAAAACACTTCCCATTGGCTTGGAGCTGGCTTAGTAAATAAGGCATAAGTACCTGCTTCTATGGAAGTCCCGCCAAATTCAAAAGCAGTATTTACAGTTAATGTAGTGTTGGCATTGGCGCCTGTTCTCCAAATGGCATTATAGGGAACTAAATTACCCATTACTGTTCTACCCCTCATGGCAGGTCTTGAATATTTAAGGGTTACTTCACTTAATCCAACCGTTTGATTAAGGGTCACTGAAGGACTGGGTTGTGGCGCAACAATTTGAGAAAAGCCCTCAAGAGACGTAATCATCAATAATAAAAGAAGTGTTTTTTTCATGGTGTTATACTGTTTTGTTTGTTTAAAACTAGCTTCAAATATAGCGATAAACTAAAGAATAAATAGTTAAAATGTTTAACGAAAATATCTTTAAAGTTAAACAAAATAGTATCTTTGTAATAAAACAGATTCAAGACCTATGCAACTATACCAATTACACGCAAAACAATGTATTAAAACGGATATGAATACTGCCTGGGAATTTTTGTCGGACCCTAAAAACTTACAGAGAATAACCCCTGAAGCCATGGGATTTAACATTTTGGCTGGCGCAGACAGAAAAATGTTTCCTGGCCAAGTGATTCATTATACTGTAAGCCCTTTTCCGGGGATAACCACCAAATGGGTGACTGAAATAACACATGTAGAAGATGGGAAGTACTTTGTAGACGAACAGCGTTTTGGACCATACGCTTTATGGCACCATAAACATTTTATTAAAGAAATTGAGGGCGGTGTAGAAATGGAAGACATTATTGACTACAAAATTCCTTTTGGAATTTTAGGCCAAATGGTGCACCCCATTTTAGTGAAGCCTCAGTTAAAAAAGATATTTGCACACAGAGAAAAAGCCCTTAAAGAATTATTTGGTCAATTACCTACCCCAACAACCCTAAGTTTAAAAAAGATTTAATTATGAAAAATATTGTTATTATAGGAGGCTCTCATGGCATTGGACTTGAAACAGTAAAAATATTGTCTCAAGAACACCAAGTACATTTATTCTCAAGAACTGCTCCAGAAGTTTCATTGCCTCATGTAAACCACAGCGTTTTTGATGTACTTACAGACGCCTTTCCTATAGACCAAATCAATACACCCATAGATGGATTTGTGTACTGTCCAGGCTCTATTAACTTAAAGCCACTTAAAATGCTCTCTAACGAAGCTTTTAGAGCAGATATGGAAATAAATTTCTTTGCTATGCTACCTATTGTTCAGGCCATTATGCCAAAAATGAGTGAGGGAAGTAGTATGGTGTTCTACAGTACTGTAGCAGTGGCAATGGGTATGCCATTTCATGCCAGTATAGCAGCGGCAAAGGGCGCTGTTGAAGGTTTTGTAAAGTCTATTGCTGCTGAAAATGCACCCAAACTTAGGGTGAATTGTATTGCACCATCGCTAACCAATACCCCATTGGCCGGACGCTTATTAAACAACGATAAGAAAAAAGAGATGATGGATGCAAGGCACCCATTAAAAAGAGTAGGTACAGCGGTTGATATTGCTGAAATGACTGTGTTTTTACTTTCAGACAAAAGCAGCTGGATGAGTGGACAAATCATTGGATTAGATGGTGGAATGGGAAGTTTAAACGTACATTAACAGGCTTAGAAAAAATATTTATTGAGTTTAAGCAGGTATTTATGAAGGAAGAAATTGTCATTTTTTGGTTTAGAAGGGATTTGAGGTACAATGACAATACTGGATTGTCTAAGGCCCTTTTAAGTGGGAAAAAAGTATTGCCTATTTTTATCTTTGACACAGAAATCTTGGATATGCTTCCTGAAAAAGACCCAAGGCTTCAATTTATTGTGAACCAATTACATGAAATAAACCAGCATTTCAATACGCAGTTTCAATCAGGGGTTCAGTCTTACCACAACAGTCCATTAAATGTATTTAAATCCCTATTAGAAGCAGCAAATGATTTTAAAGTGTGTGGGGTGTACACCAATGAAGATTATGAACCCTATGCAGTACAAAGAGACTTAGAGATTAAAGCTTATTTGGCCACTAAATCAGTGGATTTTCACTCCTTTAAAGACCAGGTAGTTTTTGAAAAAGACCAGGTCACTAAAGAAGACGGCAAACCTTATGTAGTTTATACGCCTTATAAGAATAAATGGTTAAGTATTTTTGAACAGCAATACCCCAACGGATTTCAAGCAATAGATATGCCGCTTGAAAACCTATACAAAATGAATACTAGTCTTCATGATATGAAAGCCCTAGGCTTTTCTTCTGCAGAAATTGAAGTACCTCAATATTCGGTTACTTCAGCGCTCATAGAAGCATATGAGGCAAAAAGGAATTTTCCGAGTATAGAAAACGGCACCTCTAAATTAGGACCACATCTTAGGTTTGGGACAGTATCTATTAGGGCACTTGTTCAAAAAGCCAAAGGACAAAAAAACCAAGTATTCTTGAGTGAACTTATTTGGAGGGAGTTCTTCATGCAAATATTATGGCATTTTCCACATACCCCTACTAATGCATTTAAACCTGCTTACGATCGCATTGAATGGAGAAATAATGCTGCGGAGTTTGAACACTGGAAAAATGGCACAACAGGCTATCCTTTGGTAGACGCTGGAATGAGAGAACTCAATGCCACAGGAACCATGCACAATAGGGTTCGCATGCTTGTGGCTAGTTTTCTTTGCAAACACCTATTGATTGATTGGAGGTGGGGCGAAGCTTATTTTGCAGAAAAATTATTGGACTTTGAATTGGCTAGTAATGTTGGAAATTGGCAATGGGCTGCTGGATCTGGAGTAGACGCTGCACCTTATTTTAGAATTTTTAACCCTACCACCCAAATAGACAAATTTGACAAACAGCATATTTACCTTAAAAAGTGGGTCTCAGATTTAGGTGAACTTACTTATCCCAGTCCAATAGTAGATCATAAAATGGCCAGGGAAAGGTGCCTGGCTACTTATAAAAAGGCTTTGGCTTAAAATGGTTGTTGTTTGGTTTAAAAGAGATCTAAGACTAGAAGACCACGAACCCTTAACCCGGGCTTTTGCGAGTGGCGAAAAGGTGCTACTGCTCTATTCGTTTGAAAGCTTTTGGACTCAAGACCCTCATTACAGTGACTTACATATAGATTTTATACAAGAAGGATTAGAAGAAATTCAGTTAAAACTAAAAGAATACGACACTAAAATTTTAATCCTCTCCGACTATATTCCTGAAATACTTAAAAAAATTCATTCCAAAGAACCTATTAAAGCCCTGTATTCTCATATGGAAGCGGGAATGGATATCACTTACACAAGAGATAAAGCGGTAAAAAAATGGTGTACTCAAAACAGTATTCACTGGCATGAATTTGCTCAAAATGGTTTGTGGAGGGCACTGAAAAACCGACAAAAATGGCGGGACCACTGGATTAGTCAAATGAAAGCACCTATCCATACCCCCAGCTTCCTACCTACCACCTATTATACCGCATCAGAAATAGATGGTTTAAGTGCTGCGCTAAACTTAATTCCATTGGAATTAAACATTACCCATAAAAAAGGCATTCAAATTGGTGGAAGTTTAAATGGCTGGAAATACTTGCATAGTTTTATAACCAAAAGAATTAGTGGGTATCAAAAGTATTATTCTAAACCATTGGAATCCAGACTGCATAGTGGTCGGATTTCTCCTTATCT
>Ga0136655_1001135_pt1 | contig 12128 bp, 9 predicted proteins | sample CPBDNA_2_FD_94863 | JGI IMG/M metagenome (GOLD analysis project Ga0136655, IMG submission 94863) | Freshwater to marine salinity gradient microbial communities from Chesapeake Bay, USA - CPBay_Spr_15_0.8_DNA (version 2) | ecosystem: Environmental > Aquatic > Marine > Coastal | place: USA...
CAAGTTTGCGGCGTAACCGCCGGCGCAGCACCAGCTCTTCGTCACGCTCTCCGGCGTAAACCGAGGCGACCGTTGCTCGAACAAAATCAACTACCGGCTGATCATGAAAGACCAGGCGATAGAGCTCCTGCTGGAACGTCCTGGCCAAAGGGGTCCAATCACTCCGCACTGTCTCCAGACCCTTGAAGATCAATGTTTCGGCGTCACCGGTCGTCACCAGTCCCGCATAGCGCTTTTTGCTGCCAATCGTCGAGCCGCGAACAGTGGGCATCAGAAAACGTGCGAAGTGAGTCTCGTACTCAACTTCGAGGCAGCTCACCGTAGCCGCTGAAGACGCTATCTGCACTTGCCACCAGCGGTTCAGTCTCGCCATCAAATCCTGTCCCGTGGCGTCCACGTTGCGGGTCTGATCGGCGCCTCTGAGCCAGACAAATACTGAATCGGTGTCGCCGTAAATCACGGCATAACCCCAGTCCTCCAACAAGTCACGAGTAGTCTGTAAAATTTCATGACCGCGCAAGGTAATTGAACTCACCAGGCGTTGGTCAAAAAACCGACAGCCAGGGGTGCCAAGAACACCATAAAAAGAATTCATGATGATTTTGATGGCTTGAGACATGGCCGTTTGGCCCGCCAACTTCGCCTCATCACGGGCCAGCCACAGACCCTCAATAATCTCCGGTAAAATATAATGATGCCGAGAAAATATCGCGCCCTTGAAACCAGCGATACCGTCATCTTCCAACTCGCCACAAACCATAGCCAACGGGTCCACATGGAAGGTACGAATAATACTCGGGTACAAACTCTTGAAGTCCAGGACGATGACATGCTCATAAAGCCCCGGCTTTGAACCCAAAACATAGCCACCGGGGCTGCCAGAATCAACCTGCTCGCTGACCACTGGTCCGACATAGCCTTGACGATGAAGCCGGGGCAGATACAAAAAGTCAAAGGCCGCCACGGAACCACCGGGGCGATCCAAGTCGAGACCGGTCAAACGCGCGCGCTCGAGGGCAAATCGGATCAAGTCTGTCTTGGCAAAGATCTCTTCCACCAGCACACAGTCTTCAAGATTGTAGCGAGCCAGGGCAAGAGGGTCCTGGGCGTACATAACCTGAATTTCTGCCGCCCGACTATCAACATCATGAACCAACTTGCCCCGCCCCAATAACACCCGGGCGACATTTTCGAGGCTGAAACTCTCAAACTGATAGGTCGCGGTTCGAAGCATTTCAATGCCATCAAGGACCACCCGGCCCGGAACCAAAGCATAATGCCGTTGCTGGCCTTGACTGGTTGATCGCCAGCGAACCTCCTGGCTTTGCCGACCCAGTGTGAAAGCCAGGCCGTGGAACTCACAACGCTTCTGCAGAAACTGCAAGTCGAAACCCACCACATTCCAACCAATAACCACATCTGGGTCGAGCACTGCAAACCAATCAAGGAAACGCTCAATAAGCACCGCTTCAGTGGCCACATACTCAAGATAGTCCAGCGCCTCGCCTAAAGCTGGCTCCTCATGGCCTGGCGAGGGCGCATCAAAAACCATAAATACCTTAGCTATATTCGGACCCGACACGGCAATGGAATATAGAATATTCTCCGTATAAGAGGTCTCGATATCCAGGGAAACTACCAGCAATGCAGGTATATACTCGACGGGTAGTAGTCGCGGATTGTGATAAACAGGCAGGCCATCCAGGGTCTCAGCATCACCCTCCACAGACATAGCACCAGTAATAAACCGCTCCATGAGATAGCGATCCGTCGGCCGAATATCAGCCTCCAGAGGCTGCACATTGGCTTGCCAAAGCCGTGCACGGGCAATATTCAGATCTTTTTGCGAAGTGAAGTAACAGGCATGTACCGGTGTCTGATGAAAGTCGCATAAGGGCACTGCGGCATCCCGCCAACGAGGCTTATCGCCCAGAATCCGTCTCGCTGCAGGAATCTGCGGCAGCGGCAGAAAAAATACCGACTCATGATTTTCGATAACAACCTTGACCGGTCCGCTATCTGTTGCGAGCCAGAAGACAAGATCCTGACCGTCGGGTTTTTCCAGCCATTGCCGGGTTAGTACAAAGCCTTCCGGCATTGTTGGTCCTTGTCGGTTTTCGAGAACGTAGATTATTGAGAATTATGGCTTATTTATATTCAGTCGTCGCAGACATTCGTATCCATCAAAGGGGGCCTGCCGGTGACCCAACCAGGAGAGATTATTCGACAAACAGCCACTGTCGACTACCATCGGCCAGCAGCACAACCTGGGGAGTTACCCCAAACGCTGCCTTAACGTGCTCGTTTGTCAACACTTCCGCAGGCGTACCTATACCCATCACCTCACCGTCTTTAAGCAACACAAGCCGATCGGCATAACGGGCGGCAAGATTAATATCGTGCATCACCGTCAACACCCCAGCCCCTTGCTGCGCTAATTGACGCGCCAGGCTCATAAAGACCAATTGGTGCGCGATATCCAATGCGCCAGTGGGCTCATCAAACAGAAAATAGCTGGCCGGCAAGCAATCCCATAGCTGACACAGCACGCGAGCAATCTGAGTTCTCTGCTTCTCCCCCCCCGATAAGGTGGTGTAAACCCGCTCGCGCAAGGCCTCAAGCCCGAGCAATGCGGCAATCTCGGCGCGCATGGGCGCGTGCATCCGAGCATTACCACCATGGGGTATCCTGCCCATTTCAATAATCTCGTCAACGGTAAACGGGAAATCCAGACTCGTGTGTTGTGGCAGAACGGCCAAACGAGTGGCCCTTGCAGCCAGGGAAATATCCGCATAAAGCTGATTGTCGAGCGTGACAGATCCGAGTGTAGGTCGACTGGTACCCGCCAGCAAACCCACAAGAGACGACTTGCCAGCACCATTAGGGCCGACGACAGCAAGAATCTCGCCCGCCTTCAGCTCCAGGCTGACATCATGCAATATTCTTTGACCGGCATATCTCAGACCGCAATGTTCAGCGCGCAGTGTCATATACCTAGCCTGCCCTTTTGTTGCACAACCAGGTAGATAAAAAACGGTCCACCCAACAGCGCAGTCAAAATTCCCACAGGCAATTCCGCCGGCGCGATGATCACTCGCCCTAGGGTATCGGCCATCAGTAGCAACAGCGCGCCGAGCAGCGCCGACCCCGGTATCACTGTATGATGATTGGAACCCAACATTAAACGTATCAGGTGCGGCACAACCAGACCGATGAAGGCGATGATACCCACCAACGCTACACTCGTACCCGTAATGACTGCGGTATACAGCACGATTCGCGTCCGTAACCTGGGGACATTGATACCCAAGTGCGTAGCCTCAAGATCACCCAGGGTGACAGCATTCAGCTTCTGACTATCTCGATACAGCAACAACACCACTATCGGAATAACCAATGCGACTTGAACACCGACCCAATCAGCGCCGTTGAAACTGCCGAGCGCCCAAAACGCCACGGACCTTAACTGCAGATCAGAGGAGAGATAGGAAAATAAACCCACACCGGCTAAGGCGATGGCGTTAACGGCAATGCCCGCCAGCAACATACTGGAAATAGTGCCGCTGCGCTGACCCACTTTCAGCACCAACAGTGTCGTGATGAAGCCACCGGTGAACGCGCTGCCCGCCAGACCCAGAAACCCCCACGCCGAATTGTGCAGATTAAGCACCATATAAGCCGCCGCAAACAGAGCAGCGCCACTGGAAACGCCGATCAGCGCCGGGTCTGCGAGGGGATTTCGAAACATACCTTGAATCGCAGCGCCTGTAGCGGCAGTACCCGCGCCAACGATAAGCGCCAATAGGACCCTTGGGAGCCGGATTTGAAAAATAATAGTATCCACCAGCGGGGACGTCGATTCACCAATGATCAGGCTCCAACCCTGCGCCACAGAGATCGTCGCACTACCAAAAAACATCGCCGCGAACGCACTGGCAACCACCGCCATCAATAACATCATCCACACGATCGGCTTCGTCATTCGAGCTCTACCAGCGACACAGGTATGGATTCAACCAGGCGAATACCGGTGGCACTCAGATCGGCTCGATAAGCCATGACCTCAACGCCAGCCGCCATGGCCAAAGCCAGTGTTGCCGTATACATCGGGTCAATATGTAAAGCCGGGCGAACCACTTCTATCGCCGAATGTTGGACGCAAAACACCAGGACCCCACGCTCACCTTGCTCAACAACCTGCATCAGTTCACGCAGGTGCTTGGTGCCGCGAACGCTGACGGAATCCGGAAAATAGCCAATATAATTATCACCCCGAGGCTCGCACAAAGTCACACTCTTGACTTCAACATAACAGGGCGGCAACTTCTGATGCTGGGTGAGCAACAAATCGATTCGACTATTTTCCTGCCCATATTTGACTTCCGACGTGATGGTGCCATAACCCTGAAGCGAGTCTATGACACCCGTCTCAACAGCCGCCTTGACCAACGCATTCGCACGATGGGTATTCACGCCGATGAAATGTCCTGCCTGAGTCTCATTGAGCTCCCAAGTGTGCGCATATTTGCGTTTCGGGTTCTCCGACGTGGAATACCAGACTCGGTCGCCGGCTGCAGCGCAGTTTTTCATCGACCCTGTATTGGGACAATGAATCGTTTTAACCGAGCCATCTGGTAAAGCGATATCTGCCAGGAATCGCTTGTAGCGCTGAATCAAAAGCGCGGATGCAAGGGGAGGCGAAAAAATCATGAGAGTCCATAAGCGGCGACGGCACGATGTAATCGATCGACGCCCAATTCAAGCATGTCCAGGCCCTGAGCATAGCTGAAACGCAAGTGCTCATCCGCTCGATAGAAGCCGAAGTCCGTACCGGGCGTCACCGCAACGTAATGGTTTTCAAGTAGGCTGTCACTGAAGGCCTCACTGTCGGCAGCGAGACCCGCGGGCATCGTTGCATAGATGTAAAAAGCACCTTCCGGCATGCGCTCAATCCCAAACCCGAGCTCTCGCAGCGCCGGCACTAGAAAGTCACGACGAGCCTGGAATGCCTCGCGTTGGCGCTCCATAATATCTCGAGCCTCGGCACTGAATGCTGCTAGCGCAGCCTCTTGCGCGACGCTGGAGGGGCAAATAAAGAGATTCTGTGCGAGTTTTTCCAAGTCTGGCACAGCAGCTTCTGGGACAATTAACCAGCCTAAACGCCAACCCGTCATGCCAAAATATTTCGAAAAGCTGTTGATCACAAATGCCTCTGGGTCAAAGGCAAGCACGCTGGTTGGTTTGCGCGCAGTATAGGTCAGCCCGTGATAAATTTCATCCACCACAAGATGCCCACCTCGCCGCCGAACACCAGCGGCAACCGCCTGCAGAACAGCTTCGTCGATAATCGCCCCAGTTGGGTTAGCAGGCGACGCTAATAACACGCCACGAGTCGACGACTGCCAATGTCGGTCGACCAGTGTTGGGGTCAACTGATAGCCGTCGGCTGCAGTGACTGGTACCAATTGACCCTCACCGCTGAACGCCTTGAGGAAATGCCGATTACAAGGATACCCAGGATCTGTCATTAACAAGCCTTCACCGGGATTCAGAAGCAACGCAGAAACCAGTAATAGCGCGCCTGAGCTACCTGCTGTGATGAAGATCCTTGAAGGTGCCACATCAACACCATGTTCTTCAGCGTAGTGTCGGCTCAACAGTTCTCTGAGTTCAGGAATGCCCTGAGCGCTGGTGTATTTCGTTTTCCCCGCACGCAATGCCGCAATACCAGCCTCGACGATCGCGGCTGGCGTCTCAAAATCCGGTTCTCCCACCTCCATATGGACAACCTGATGCCCCTGCGACTGAAGCTGATTCGCCCTGGCTAAGAGTTTCATTACCTTGAACGACTGGATGTCTTTGAGTCGATGGGCAAAACCCGAACTGTCAACAACTGCCATCTGTTACTACCTGTCCCTGGCTTGAGCTCAAGCTCTGCACCTTGTTTAAAATCGCAGTATCGCTTAATTTCACTGTCGGGTCAGAAATTGACCCAATATTTTTCAGGATTCTGATACAAATGACGCAAATCGAAGTAAAGCGACGATGACTCAATTCTCGCTTGGAGATTCTTCCTTCTTCTGGTAACGTTCGCGCTCGATTTTGTTTAGGTTTTACGTGACATAGCATACTGGATGAAACTATGGCAACCAAAACTAAAAGTAGCTCCAAAGCCAAGCCGGCAAAAAAAGCAAAAATTGTAGCGCCTGCGGCGAAAACCAAGAAAGCGAACACGACTCAGCCGGTGAAAAAAACTGCGCCGGTGAAAAAAACTGCCGCTAAGGTCGCAACGAAAACGCCGCCAGCAAAGCCTGCCGCCAAGATAAAGAAGCCAACGTCGAAGATATCAACTAAGGCAAAGACCACAGCGCCGGCAAAGAAAACCGTCAATCCGAAGGCAGCTGCCAAACCAGCTGTCAAAAAAGTCGTTAAGCCGGTTAAGGCCGTGTCAGCCCCGAGTAAAGCGAAGACTATTGCAAAGCCCAAAAGCAGCACCGCGCAAGCTAACGCTAATGCCAAAAAGAGCACTAAGTCGGCTACTAAAGCGGCTACAAAGACGACACCCAAAACCAGCGTGACTAAAGCCGCACCGAAAGCAGCATCGAAAGCCGCACAAAAAGCCGCACCGAAAGCCGCATCGAAGCCTATTGCCAAGGCCAAAGCACCGAACAAGACAGCGGTAAAATCTAAGAAGATCGCGAAGCGCACCGCCGCGCAAAAGTCGGCACCGGCGTCTCCGATCAAATTATCATCTTAATGCTCTCAAAAGGCAGCCCAACGAGAACCTAAATTGGCCAAGACAGACCCCATCGCAATTGTTAAACCCGTCGCCAGCAAGAAAGTAGCGGCCAAGAAACCGGCAAAAACAACCAGAAAAGCCGGCGTCAGTCGTATCGACGCACAACCCGCCGATTTCACACCCTATGCTCGCAAAAAGAACGAAGAGTATATGAACGCTGGCCAGCGTGAGCACTTCAGACAAATCCTCCTCGACTGGAAATTGCAGTTAATGGAAGAAGTGGATCGAACCGTCAATCATATGAAGGATGTCGCGGCGAACGACCCGGATCCAGCGGATCGCGCAACCCAGGAAGAAGAATTCAGCCTTGAGCTACGCACCCGCGACCGAGAGCGTAAGCTGATCAGAAAGATTGACGCCACGATCGACCTGATCGACCAGGATGACTATGGTTACTGTGATTCTTGTGGTATCGAGATAGGCATTCAACGACTCGAAGCCAGACCGACGGCGACCCAATGTATCGACTGCAAGACCCTCGATGAAATCAAGGAACGACAGATTCACGGCTAGCCCCTTGTTGTTGTCTGACCTATGAGTCAGACGCAGGGCTACATCGGCCGTTTTGCACCTTCGCCAACGGGGCCATTGCACTTTGGTTCCATTGTAGTGGCTCTTGCCGGCTGGCTCGAGGCTCGTAAAAACAAGGGCCTGTGGTTACTCCGCATCGAAGATCTAGACCCCCCGCGTGAGAAACCTGGCGCGCCCGCTCAGATTATGAGCCAATTGGAGTCCCTCGGGCTGAGCTGGAACGGCACGCCCTTATTTCAAAGCCAACGTCTCGACGCCTACCAGGCCGCGCTAGATAAACTCAAAGAACAGCAGCAGGTATACCCCTGCACCTGCAGTCGTCGGGATCTGCCACCCATTTACCCTGGTACCTGTCGATCGCGTTCCTTCACCCCCTCATTGCCGGCACATTCTATTCGCTTTCGTGTGCCCCCGGTCGTTGTTACCATCGACGATCGCGTCCAGGAATCCCGGGGCTCGTCGCTCCAACGCGACGTTGGCGATTTCATCATCAAGCGCAGAGACGGCTTGGTGGCCTATCAACTCGCCGTCACGGTAGATGACGCGTATCAAAACATCAGTCATGTTATCCGCGGCAGTGACCTGCTTGACTCGAGCCTGAAGCAAGCCTGTCTGGGCACGGCGCTAGACTACCCACCCATCAACTATGCCCATATCCCATTACTGGTAGATCAACAGGGGCACAAACTCAGCAAGTCAACCGGGGCAGCGGCGATACCCGACGGCAAGCCCATCGCCTGCATCAGGCAAGCCCTGAACGCTCTCGGCCAACCATTATTTCCCGAGATCGACGACCTAGAATCTCTGCTTCAGGCCGCAACAGAGGCCTGGTCAATGGATCTCGTACCAAAACGTCTGACACTTGCAGCACCTGACCCATATTAGGCTTATCCAATTTTTGTTCATTAAGTTTACAACGCCTGCCTGTCTCTCGATCAACTGATTATTTTCCTGGTTTTCGGCTTCTTCGTCGTTGTCGCCGAGGTTGACCGCTGATGGGCCAGCAACAGCCACGTCCATCGTTGCCCAGCATCATGGGGGGATCAGCGCGAACGCGGTCGGCGCAGGCTTGGGGGACCCGAATCAAAATGACCTTGCCGCGCCACCCTAATGGAGAATTTGTTTGACTTAGGCCGATCTTCGCTGTTTAGTGACGAATCGAATATCAGGTTCTACAGTGTAATCCATGAGCCGAAAAAAGATTCTTATCGTCGAAGACGAAGTCGTCATACGCGCATCTTTGAAAAAGTTTCTCGAAAAAAAATTATACAAAGTCGTAGAAGCTGGATCGTTGGCAGAGGCCTTGCAGAATAATTTGCAGGACTTCGCGCTGATCATCACAGATTTGCAGCTACCTGGCCCGATCGGTACCGATATCATCAGACACGCTATCAACGTCCCGGTGCTGGTCATGACCAGCTATGCCAGCGTCAGCTCTGCCGTGGATACTATGAAACTGGGTGCGGCGGATTATATTGCCAAGCCCTTCGCCTACGACGATTTGTTGGATAGTATCACGGCGCTCATTGAACCCCATTCGACGGATTTGCCGTTATTCCCAGAGATGCTGGGGACCTGTGATGCCATGCATCAACTCTTTAATCACATTCGCAAAGTTGCGCCAACTCAGACCACCGTGCTGATTATGGGTGAATCAGGGACAGGCAAGGAATTGGTAGCGCAAGCGATCCACGCTGCGGGCCCCAGAAGCTCGCGCAAGATCGTGTCTCTCAACTGTGCGGCGATCCCTGAGACGTTGATCGAGTCAGAGTTATTCGGTCATGAAAAAGGCGCTTTTACCGGCGCCACCAGCAGTCGGGTCGGGCTTGTTGAAGCCGCTGATGGGGGCACCTTATTTCTTGATGAAATCGGTGAATTGCCGCTGGAAGCCCAAGCGCGCTTGCTACGGGTTTTGCAAGAAGGTGAGATCCGCAAGGTCGGAGCGATTGAAACCCGCAAGGTCGACATTCGTCTCATCGCTGCAACCCACAGAAATCTGGAGAATTTGACCGAAAGTGGTCAGTTTCGTGAAGATCTTTATTATCGCTTAAACGTTGTCAAACTCAGCCTGCCGCCCTTGCGGGAGCGGCCTGGTGATCTGCTGAGCCTAGCTGAACACTTCCTACAGACTAATGGCAGAACCTTAGGCAAAACTGGTTTGAGCTTTTCCAGGTGCGCACTAGATTTGATCCAATCTTATTCCTGGCCAGGCAATATCAGAGAATTAAAGAACGCCGTCGAACGCGGCACCATCCTGTGTGAAGGCCGGATAATTGATGCGGAGTTGCTGGCTGTCGACAGTGAGACTCGCCGCCACCAGCCAAATGAGGCCAACGATCTTGAGGACCGTGATTCTCTCGAAGGGTATTTCAAGCGCTTTGTCATCGACAACCAAGATCACATGACGGAAACCCAACTGGCACAGAAGCTAGGCATCAGCCGCAAAGCCTTGTGGCAGCGCCGGCAAAAACTTAATATGCCGCGCGAGCGCTCCCGCAGATCCTAGCGGCTCATGCTACGAAACAGTCGTACACCAAGCCTTCGGGGCTGGGTAGCTGCGGCAATGGTGTTACCAATGCGTCCAATCCCGACACCATAACGTAACCAATCGTCCCATCGCGCCATAGGGCCAGAGACTTAACACCTTGTTCTTAAACACTATTTGGGGCTGGCACAATTCATGCTCTTGATTACTCAGCTGTGAAGCTAATGGGTCGATGTAAAAACAACAGCAACCAAGCCTCGACCCAATCAAAATAAAAATAAAAACACTAATAATAAAACTAAAATCGATGACTGCATGCGTACGGAAGGGGGGCTCCATCCCCTTCTGTTTTTTTCAACGCACCAAAATCCTTTTCTCTCATACTTTCCGACGACACTCTCTGCTAGTATTAGCCACTTCTGTTACCAGTTTCCGTGGACGTAAACATCTTTCAAATAGCTCACCCGCATGACTAAAACTCCTATCGATTTGTCTCCTGACTATATTAACGTCAGTGCTCTGAAGGTGGTCAAACGCCTCACCAGTGCTGGTTACCAGGCTTATCTGGTAGGTGGCTGTGTGCGCGACTTGCTCCTTGGCAATCATCCCAAGGACTTTGATGTCGCCACCGATGCCAATCCCGAAGAGGTTCACGAGTTATTTCGTAATTCTCGGTTGATCGGTCGTCGCTTCAAGATTGTTCATGTTCGTTTCGGCCGAGAAATCATCGAAGTCGCAACCTTTAGAGCTCCCCACAGCGAGACCCAGACCGAGCAGAATTTTTCCGATGGCGGCATGATTCTGTCGGATAATATTTACGGCAGCTTTCACGAAGACGCCGAGCGCCGCGACTTCACGATGAATGCCCTTTACTACGACCCAGAAAATGACACCATTCTTGATGAGGTGAGTGGCCTCGAAGATTTGGGCAGTCGCCAAATCAGACTGATCGGCAATCCCGATAGCCGCTATCGAGAAGATCCAGTCCGAATGCTGAGGGCCGTCCGATTTAAGGCCAAACTCGGCTTTGAGATAGAACAAACAACGGCTGAGCCACTCTACCGGCTGGGGCTGTTGCTCAGAGACATACCGCCCGCTCGCCTGTTCGAGGAAGTGCTGAAACTTTTTATGAGCGGCCATGGGGAGCAATCTTTCGCCGTGCTGCGGGAATACGATTTATTCGGTTGGCTATTTCCAGACACGAACCGCCTGCTTGAGACAGGCAACGGCGCCGAGTTAATTCGTCTAGCGTTGGCCAGCACCGATCGACGAATTGCCAAGGATATGCCGGTCACCCCTGCATTCATTTTTGCGGCCTTGCTCTGGCAACCCTATTTAGAGCAACGTGAACAGCTTGAGGCCGACGGCGAGAGTAGCTATGTCGCCAGTTTTGAAGGGGCCAATCAGGTAGTCTCCAGGCAGTTGTCAGTCACCTCTATCCCCAAGCGATTTTCAGGCCCCATGCGCGACATTTGGAGCCTACAGTATCGATTGCCCATCAAATCGGGCAAAAAGCCAAATACACTCCTGCAGCACAAACGCTTCCGCGCAGCCTATGACTTTTTGTTATTGCGCGAGGAGTCCGGCGAACAACTCGATGGGCTCGGCGCCTGGTGGACCCAATTTCAAGAAACCGCAGAAGAAGATCGCGGCGAACTGTTGGAGCAACCGACGGCACCCGCTAAACGCCCACGGAAGCGTCGACGAAAGCCAGAAAATCAAGCTGCAACAGACTAGAATAATTGTACAATCTGTCATCCAACCCGCTGATCGATTCTGGGAGAAAGGCTTGCAGCTCGACACAAACCACCCGAACTTTCCCCACTATATTGCTGTAGAGGGTCCTATCGGGGTCGGCAAGACCTCGTTTACTAAACGACTCGCCGCCACATTCAACTACGAAACAGTGCTGGAAAAACCTGAGACCAATCCCTTTCTTGAGCGCTTCTATCAGAACCGCCGTCAGGCGGCATTGCCCACACAGTTGTTTTTCTTGTTTGAACGCAGCCGGCAAATTCAGGAAATGCGCCAAGGTGATATGTTTGAACCCGTCAGAATTGCTGATTTTCTGCTCGAAAAAGACCGCTTATTCGCCGAAATCAACCTCGATCGCGACGAATTGGAGCTGTACGACAACGTTTATAATCACCTTGCCATCGAGGCACCAACACCTGATCTAGTGATCTATCTGCAAGCTCCCGTACCCGTGTTATTGGATCGCATTCAGCTACGGGGTGTCGCCGCTGAGCAGCAGATTGAAAAAGAATATCTTGCCCAGCTGGTGGATGCATACACCCGCTTCTTTCATTATTA
>Ga0136655_1001136_pt1 | contig 12109 bp, 11 predicted proteins | sample CPBDNA_2_FD_94863 | JGI IMG/M metagenome (GOLD analysis project Ga0136655, IMG submission 94863) | Freshwater to marine salinity gradient microbial communities from Chesapeake Bay, USA - CPBay_Spr_15_0.8_DNA (version 2) | ecosystem: Environmental > Aquatic > Marine > Coastal | place: USA...
CAGAACAAAGACACCATCTTCAATAATCTAATCATCAGAATGGTAAAAGCAGATAAAATGTATATCTCAAATATGATATGATGTTAAGCGGACACCTCTATAAATGTAATTAATAAACCTCGTGAAAGGTACAGTAATTTACTATTCACTTGCTATCAGCGGAAAGTGAATATGAGTTTAACGCCAGTTAAATATTGTTAACCAAACGGCTGAGCCTCATTATAAAATTAAATTTGTTCAATGTCCAAACGTTCGATTATTCTTATCATAGTACTAATGACCCTGTCTAGCTTCGGCTTGATCGGCTTCCAATACTATTGGGTAAGAAATGCAATTAGCATTAATCGCGAACGATTTGATCAGAACGTCTTGCAAGCGCTTTCCAGTACAGTAGATGAACTGGAGAAGGTACAAACCAGAAACACCATCTTTTCAACCTTAATGCAAGATTCTGTTTTCCAGAAATCTGTTTTTCAAAAAATCGAGCCAATAGAATATCAGATCAGCCAAAGGCCCAGCTATCGAAGACGGCCTTCTTTGATAGATACCATGTTCAAAGGTACTGCCCCTGAATTGAGTCCTACATTCCGCAGGATTCTTGAATCCCAAGGGGTTAACATCAATATCCTCGAGGAATTAGAACAATTTTTTGCGTTTATGACTCCAGAGCAAGCCTCTAAACTTTTCACACCGGACGAAATGGAGGTTCTTCTTCAGGAAAAAGAGCGGCAGTTTCAATATTTAAATGAAATCGAAAAAACTCAACGGGCAATCAGAAACTCCCAGCCCTCCACTTTCCCTCCAGTAATTGCAGATTTCAATATTTCCCTCTCAGATGACGCTTTGGATAAAATCCGAAAGGCGAATTTGAAAATTGATATCGCAAATCAAACTGTCGATGAAATTATGGCAGGCCAAAAGGCAATTCTGGATCGACTGGATACCACTGAGGTTAGAAGAATAGTCCGAGGTCATTTACTTGAGCGAGGAATTTCAGAAAGTTTTGAGTTGGGACTGCTTAAAGACGATGGCCTATTTCTTCCAATTGGAGAAGTAGCGCAACAGTTTACGTTAGTTCAGCTGGGGATCCAAGCCAAGCTTTTCCCAAATGATATTATGGGAAAGAATAATTTCCTTTATATCTATTTCCCAGAAAAAGGCAACTACATCGCGCGGCAAGTTTGGCTTCCAATCTCAAGTTCATTGATTTTTATAGGAGTTATTATCTTTTGTTTCATCTATGCGATCAAGGTTATCATTCGTCAGAAGGCCCTCTCTGATATCAAAAATGACTTTATCAATAATATGACTCATGAGTTTAAGACCCCGCTGGCCACAGTGAGCTTGGCTGTAGAAGCACTTCAGGATCCCGAACTATCCTCCCATGACAAATTTAGAAAGCGGTATTTGGGGATCATCATGGATGAAAATAAACGCCTGGTAGCTCAGGTAGAAAACGTTCTTCAAGCTGCTGCGTTGGATAAAAAAGATTTCAACCTTAAGCTAGAGTCTTTAAATCTTTCGGAAATATTAGAATCAACAGTAGATCATTTCGCACTCTTAATCGAAAAACGAGGTGGAGAGATCAAGTTTGATAATCAATTGAAAGACGCAGAAATAGAGGGGGACCGTTTTCACCTCACTCATATTTTCAATAACCTGTTGGACAACGCGAATAAATACTCGCCCGACAAGCCAAAAATTGAAATTCAGGTCACCGCTAATTCTGAACAGTATTTCATCAAGATAAAGGATCATGGCATCGGAATGAGCAAGGATTCCCAGCGTAAGATTTTCGATAAATTCTATCGGGTCCCCACTGGAAATATTCACGATGTAAAAGGGTTTGGCTTAGGTTTATCTTACGTAAAAACCATGTTAGAAGCTCATAAAGGAACTATCTCTATTGCTAGTGAGCCCGGAAAAGGAAGCACATTTACCATTAACTTACCAAAAAAACAATGAGTAAAGTCAGACTATTAGTCGTCGAAGACGATCCGAACTTAGGTGATATCCTAAAAGAATATTTAGAAATGAAAGGCTATGAACCCACACTCTGCAGAGATGGTGAGGAAGGCTGGAATAAGTTTAAAAAAGATAAATTTGACCTTTGTCTTTTGGACATCATGATGCCCAAAAAAGATGGATTCACTTTGGCAAAAGAGATCAAGAAGGTTCAAGAAGACCTTCCAATTCTTTTTTTGACAGCCAAAAATCAAAAGGATGACATCATCGAAGGACTCAAAATCGGTGCAGACGACTACATCACCAAGCCTTTTAGCATGGAAGAATTACTTCTTCGGGTCAATGCAATCCTAAGAAGAACCAAGAAATCGGATGAAGTGAATGCTTTGAAAGTATACAAATTCGGGGATTTCATCCTTCACTACGATGAGCAAGTTCTTGAAGGTCCTAAGGGAAGAAATAAACTGACTTCCAAGGAGAATGAGTTGATTCGAATCTTAGCTGCAGAAATGAACAAGCTGGTCAATCGAAGCCATGCGCTCAAGCAAATCTGGGGAGATGACAGTTACTTCAACGCACGAAGCATGGATGTGTATTTGAGTAAAATCCGAAAGCTACTTAAAGATGATCCTAAAGTTCAGATCATCACCGTACATGGTGAAGGATTCAAGCTAATCGTGAGTGAAGAGCAATAAATAGGTCTTTCAGGCACAAAGTAATTCATTAAGAAAACATTGGTTCAAGTCTTCGGACTTGGACCAATGTTTTTTATTAAGCTTTAATTTATCCCGATCCCACCAAAGCTTCATTCCAGCATTCTATACAATGAGATAAATAGCCTTTCTCAATTATCCTCCTCGATTAGTGTCGCACCAATCCCATTTCCCTCAGGGAAAATAACTTGATCAACGCTAATCTGAACTCCCCTAGCAGGATCTTGTGATAAAAGCATAGCTCCATCCATATCTACATAATCAAGCAATGGAGCAATATGGGCTATTGCTGTAATCCCGACCGAAGACTCTGTCATACAGCCTACCATCGTTTTCATACCTAGAGATTTTGCCTCCTTCAGCATTCTTAGGCCCGGAGTAATGCCTCCAGCTTTCACCAGCTTTACATTGATGGCATTAAAAAGTCCGTGACATTTCTTAACATCTGATTCGACGATGCAGCTTTCGTCTGCCATTACAGGCAACTTACTTTCTGTAAAAACCCTACGCATGCCTTCCAGATCATCTTTTCCTAATGGCTGCTCCATGAATTCTACCCCCAGCTTGCTCAGCTCACCCGAATAGGCAATCGCTTGATCTGCAGTCCAGGCACAATTTGCGTCTATTCGAAATACTGAGTCAGTGTGCTTTCGAAGTTCTCGGATAATTTCCAAGTCATTTTCAGTTCCAAGCTTGATTTTATAAATCGGCCAGTCTACCTCTTTCATTTTGGAAACCATCTTCTCGATGGTATCTATTCCGATGGTAAAGTTAGTCAAGGGGATTTTTTTAGGATCTAAGCCTAATAATTCATACAGCTTTTTGCCCTTTTTCTTAGCGTAAAGATCCCACGCCGCCATATCTAAGGCACTTTGAGCGAAAGGGTTTTCTTTGAAGATCTCCCTACCGAGTTCCCACAACTGTTCTGGTGTTTCCCAAGATCCATTTTCAACAATTGGCCTGATTTTTTCGATGCATTCAATCATATTACCAATCGTCATTCCGTAAAATGGATTGGTCGTCGACTCTCCTAAGCCATAAAAAATTGCATCGTCTAGTTTTACGATCAGCGTATCTTGTACATCACGGCTTTGATGTGCAATCGTGAAGGTGTGTTTTAAAGGAAGGTCCTTTACTATATAGGATAATTTGATGGCCATAAATACTGAATTTAATGCAAAATAAGAGGAATTTCCCTCCCAAGTTGCCTAGATTTACAAATAAATTACTGTGAAAATAAAGATTTATGAAACCAATCCTCACCCCTCAGGTTAGCCTTTTTTTGCTGTTTTTCCTATTTAATGTTGGGAATAAAACTGCAATTGCTCAGACTTTCGAGCCGCTTTCAATTTCAGCTTTGGAAGCTGCTCAAGAACGCTACCTAGAATCTGCAATTACCCATAGAAGATTCAAACATGCAGACCTCCAACCTTTGATCCAGAAACATGCCGATGCCTTTGAACTGGAAAAATTGGGAGAATCGATTGAAGGGCGAAGTGTTTCTTCCTTGGATTGGGGAACAGGAAAAACAAAGGTGATGCTCTGGTCACAAATGCATGGCAACGAGAGTACCGCAACGATGTCCTTATTCGATCTTTTCAATTTCCTCAAGGGCAGCGGTGATGGATATGATGAATTACGTGCGCTTTTGAAGGATCAACTTCAGATCAAATTCATTCCAATGATCAACCCTGATGGAGCGGAAGCTTTTAAGCGAAGAAATGCGCTAGACATCGATCTCAACCGGGATGCAGTCTCCCAAATTTCGCCGGAGGCACAAATCCTCAAAAATGCACGAGACAAATTCGAACCAGAATTTGGCTTCAATCTTCACGATCAGCAGATCTACTACAATGTACACAACACGCCAAAGCAAGCGACTATTTCAGTTTTGGCACCAGCCTATAATGAAGCGACAGATATCAACGATGTTCGAAAAAGAGCCATGCAGACCATCGCCGGAATGAACGAAATCCTTCAAAAGGTGATCCCCGGACAGGTAGGAAAGTATGATGATGAATTCGAACCTCGGGCCTTTGGGGATAATATCCAAAAATGGGGAACGAGCACTATCTTAATCGAGTCGGGAGGATATACTGACGATCCGGAGAAGCAATATATCCGCAAGCTGAATTTCATGATTATTCTGAATGCCCTGCATCAGATCGCGACCAAAGGCTACGAGCAGTATACCACCGAGCAGTATTTTGCCATTGGTGATAATAATACTCAGTTGATGGATTTGATACTCGAGGAAGTGGAAGTTCCGGTTAGTGGAAAATTCTATCCTGTCGATTTAGCGATTAGAAGAAGAGATGTGACTGCTGGAAGCACTTATTATATGAATTCCTCAATTGAAGATCTTGGCGATATGCAGGTATTTTTTGGAATGGATTCTCTGGATGCTTCCGGCATGCGCTATACAGAAGGGAAAGTCTATCAGAGTACTTTTGAATCGATCGATCAAATTACAGAAGCAAAAGCGCTAGAACTTCTTAAAGATGGCTATCTCGCTGTAAAAGTGAAAAACACTGCCAAAAACACCCTCCATCAATTACCAATAAACATTTTGGCTAGCACCGAAAAGCTAAGCCAGGGTTGGATGACAGGCGCTACTCCTAATTTCTTTCTTGCAAACGATGGGAAATTAAAATATGCAGTGATCAACGGCTATTTGATTGATTTGGAGAATCCAAAATCACAGGAATTTAAGCAGCGGGTTTTGTAAATCTAAGCGAGTTAAACCTTCTTAAAACCCGTCTTTATGGCGGGTTTTTTGTTTCCATGAGGTCAAATCGTTATTTTCAATAGACTAATTTTTTCCAAATGAAATCGAGCATGACGCTAGCGACACACAGAGGAATGATTAAGTGATGCGAGATTCCAGATGGCCTTTAAAAAACAAATTATAAACAGATGAAAAAGAACATTCCAGCTATTCTATTTGCATTGGCCATTATCATTGCTGCATTTATTTTAGGAAATGCAGTCATTAATCGAAATCGCCCACAGGGAACAATAAATGTCACAGGTCTAGGCGAGAGTAATTTCACTTCTGATCTAATCGTCTGGGAGGGAAATTTTAGTAGGGAAAGCAAAGACTTAACCTCAGCCTATTCTGATCTAGAATCCGATAAAAAAGCGGTTACTGCCTATTTGAAATCCAAAGGCATTCCTGAGAATCAACTCATCTTTAATGCGGTAACCACCAGTCCCCAGTATCAGCAAAACTATTCCAATGACGGTCGCTTTCTCGGCCAAACTTTCACCGGATACCAACTGAATCAATCCCTGAAAATTGAATCAAAAGAGGTGGAGAAAGTCGAAAAAATCTCTCGGGAAATCACTGAGCTATTGAATCAGGGCATTACATTTTACTCCCAAAATCCGCGCTACTATTATACCGAACTTGAATCTCTCAAACTGGAGATGATAGCCAAAGCCACCGAAGATGCAACCATCCGAGCCGAGCGAATTGCTGAAAACTCCAATGGGGATCTTGGAGATCTGATCTCAGCAAATATGGGTATCTTCCAGATTACCGGCCAAAACTCTGGTGAAGACTATTCCTGGGGTGGCACATTCAACACCGCTGACAAAAACAAAACAGCTTCCATTACCATGAAGTTGATTTTCGAGGTAGACTGAGCAGATTGCAGCGGGCAGTTTACCAGCTAGCTATCCCTGAATTAAACAAAATAATAAAATCTCTGCTTTTGTTAGTGTGAAAGCACTTCTATACTTCCCATTTATGATTTCAATAATGCTCTACGATTTTAGTCAAAATTCACTCAAATCAGATTGGCAAATTGTCGATGATGTAGTCATGGGAGGAAGATCCGAGGGGAAATTTTCCATCAATGAAGTAGGAAACGGCATCTTTCAAGGTAAAGTCTCTTTAGAAAATAATGGAGGATTTTCCTCCCTCCGCCACTCTCTTAATACAAAGGTGGGGAATAACACCAAAGTCAGAATCACCTTGAAAGGAGATGGTAAGGCCTATCAGTTTCGAATCAAATCAAGCCCTTACGATAGGCATTCTTATATTTCTGAGTTCCAAACAACAGGAGTTTGGCAAGAAGTTGTGATTCCACTTTCTGCTATGTATCCCGCCTTTCGCGGCAGAAAATTGGAGATCCCAAATTTCAATGCCGCCCAAATACACGAACTTGCCTTTCTGATAGGAAATAAAGAAGCAGAAAATTTTCGATTGGAGATCTCCAAAATCGAACTGATTTAGAGAGAAATTTTTCACTTATGGAAAGGCCCAAAAAATCAACTAGCGAAGCAAGTTTACATCCTCAAAACCTTCATCAAGGAAGCTATGATTTAGAAGCACTAATCAAAACTTCCTCTGAGCTAGAAAGACATGTATTGGTCAATTCTTTCGGAATTCAAACACTTGATTTTTCGGATCCGAAAGCCGTATTGGCACTCAATCGAGCACTCTTAAAGCATTTTTACCAAGTTGCGAATTGGGAAATTCCAGAGGGGTTTCTCTGTCCACCTATTCCTGGACGAGCAGATTATATTCATTATTTGGGAGATTTGCTGGTGCAAAGCAATAGCGGCAAGCTACCTGACAGATCTAGAATTCACGGATTGGATATCGGTACCGGAGCTAATTTAATCTACCCGCTCTTGGGGGTAGCCATTCAGGGTTGGAATATGACTGGTGTTGAGTTGAATCCAATAGCCCTTGCTTCAGCAGAAAATATATTGAGTAGCAACCCTATATTTCAACCGAAGATTGAGCTTCGGGCTCAAAATGATGCTTCTAAGATTTTCGATGGGATCATCAGTAAAGAAGATTTCTTCGATTTCACCCTTTGCAATCCACCCTTCCATGATTCTCTCAAAACAGCTCAGGAAGGCAGTAAGAGAAAAATCCGAAATCTTACGGGCAAAGGAAATCCGAAACCTCTTTTAAATTTTGGAGGCCAATCAGCAGAACTCTGGACCCTAGGTGGTGAATTGACATTTATCCAAAATATGATAACAGAGAGCTTTAGATTTCAAAATCAAGTCTTTTGGTTTACCTGTTTGGTGTCAAAGTCTGAACATCTCAAAGCACTAGAACTGATACTTAGGAAGACTGGGGTTTATTCTCAAAAAGTTTTTAAAATGTCTCAGGGAAATAAGAAAAGCAGGTTTTTAGCGTGGACTTTCTTAGATGAAAAAAAACAAGAGGCCTGGAAGAAGTTTCGATGGAAATAAAAAAAGCAGGTATTCACACCTGCTTTTTCATCAATTGCCTTTTTGATTAGGCATTGAGCGTGTACTCCACGCTGATTTCCATATTCAATGCTTTAGAGATCGGACAGTTTTCCTCTGCATCTTTGACGAGTTCAGCAAATTTCTCCTCACTTACACCTGCTACTTTTGCTTTGAGCACAAGGTGTGATTTTTTGAGCGTGCCTTCTTCAAAAGTAATGTTTGACGTCACATCAAGTTCTTCAGGATTCAAGCCTTCGCCACTTAGGTTGAAACTTAACTTCATGGCAAAACAACCCGCATGAGCTGCTGCAATTAGTTCCTCTGGGTTTGTACCGACCCCATCTTCAAATCTTGTATTAAAAGAATATTGAGCCTTATTTAGTACTGTGCTAGCTGTAGTTAAGTGGCCTTTTCCTTCTTTTCCTGTTCCATTCCAGACGGCAGTTGCTTTTCTGATCATTAGTTTAAAGTTTAGGGTTAAAAGTTATGTTTTGGTAAGCCTCAAAATGAGCTTAAAGTTCCAAGAAATTGTACTTTCCTAAAGGTTTTCGCGAATTTTAATAGCGGATTGCATTAGGATAGGTATGAATTTCGGAAGCATTTTTTCTTTTTCTCGAAGCTCTTCACGACCCAATGAGCACTCTAAAAATCAGATCACTGTGAATCTATAATATTTTCTAAAGTAACCTTTCCAACAGGCATCTTCGAAAGAACTCTTTTTCCTGATAATTCTTCGAAAACTTCAATGTACTGCTGAGTCACATAATCCCAATTATATTTCTGAGTCAAACCGGAGCGAGCCTCCTTTCGGAATTCATCCATTTGAGATGGGTCGTTCTCCGCTTTACCAACGATTTCTTTCACGGCTTTCACATTCTTGTCGAAGTACCAGCCATGCTTTCCATTTTGTAACATCTCCTGATTAAAAGGCGTATCCAATGCCAATATTGCACAACCGTAACCCATCGCTTTGAGCATTGCGGGATTAGTCCCTCCATACTCATGTCCGTGAAAATATGCAAAGGAATGAATGTAGAAAGACGCCAATTCATCGGGATCCCTTACATATCCAGTGAATAAAATTCTTGGATCACTGATTTTCTTCAACTGATCAGCCCATTCATCTTCAAAAGGTTGATCACCAACAATCACCAATTTCCGATTTGAGTTAGATTTCAAAAATCCTTCAATAATCAAATCGGCATTATTATCAGGAACTAGTCTCCCCACGATTAGGAAGTATGATTCGGGAATCAGGCCCCATTTTTCAATAAATTTACTTTCCGCACTTTCTCGGGGATTTGCTCCATAAGCAATGACCTTAGAATCTGCATCAAATAATTCCAGATACACACGTCGCATTTCCTCAGAATCATTGATCACTTGGTCATAGAACTTTGTGGCCATTCGGGAAGCCCAGAGAAAATACTTCGAACCTGCTCCCTTCCATTTTGGGCGAAGCCATTCTAAGCCATCGACATTTATTACCGTAGGTTTACCAAAAAGTCTGGAAATTAGACCAAATGGCCCATTCCCACTATTGACTACGAAAATGACATCCACATCCGAAAAACAGGCATGCACCATAGAAAAAAAACTATGAGTCAATTGAGTCAAACTCTTTCGCTCTACTGCAGGAGTATAGATGCATTCTATGCCATTAACGTAGTGCGGTTTTTCTTTAAAAAGTGCCCGATGATTGTATACTCTTACCGAAACCCCACGTTCGACTAACCTCTCTCCAAGTTCTCGGATCAAAGTATCATAGCCTCCATATACGTAGGGATAACCCTTGGCACCCATAATGGCAACCTTCAGCTTTTTCTTACTTGGCGCCATAAGTGATTTGTAATTTTTTCTTCAAAAGACTCCAAGCTATATTCATGGAGTACTCTGTTGCGACCTGCTTTTCCCATTTCAATGCGCAAATTTACATTTTTAATCAGTTTGTCTAAAGCTTCTGCTCCCTTTTTCACATCTCCTATCGAAATTAACAAGCCAGTCTCCTCATCGATGACCATCTCAGACGCCCCACCGGAGTGCGTGGCGACCACTGGTTTACCAGCAGCCATTGCCTCTAAAATGACCGTTGGAAATGAATCTGGAAGGATCGAAGGCAGCACAAATATGTCCGTAGCGGCAAGGATTTCAGGAATATCTGATCTAAACCCTAAGTAATTGACGGAAGAGCTAAGAGTTGGAGATTCGATTTTTTGAATAATTTCCTGCTCAATGGATTCATATCCAGGAAATGGATCCCCGACGAGTAGAAAATATAGCATAGGATATTTCTCCACCAACATCTCAGCCATTTCTAAAAAAAAAAGCTGTCCTTTTCCAGGATTTATTCGCCCCACCATGGTGACTACAACTCGATTTTCATCTATCCCTAACCTCTGCTTGGAATTTGGAAATTTTTTCAAGTACGGATAATAGCAAATACCATTGTGAATGACCGTAGATTTTGCTTTTTTAAGTTTATCCTTCCAGTGATCGCCCACCGCTTGAGAAACTACAATAGGCTCAGATGTGCTAGCATCAAGTAGTCTGGCTAGCATTTTTACCAAAGGTAAAGGTCCCAGCAGGATTTCATGAATATGCCAAATGTGACAAATATTTCGTCTTCTTGCCCACCAGGCACCCACCACGACTGCTAGGGTATTGGAATAGACTAATTGAAAATCGTACTCCCGATGAAGTTGATTCAAGTAACTATAAGCTTGAATATTCTTGCTCAATCTATTTATCAACCCACTTGGCTTCACATATTTTCTGCGGAGAATTCCAAGATTTTTAATGCGGACAGTATAACCATCCTTGATTAGTACATCTGCTAGTGGACCTGGTCCGGTAAGTAGTACTATTGGGTTAAATCCTTGGCTACGGTAAACCTGTAGCACTTGACAAATTATTTTCCCAGAACCATAGAGCTCTGAGGAGGATTGTAAAAAAAGGACATTCCGTTTCTCAGTCATTTGACTTAAAATATACTCCAATGATCCCAGATCGATTAAAAAAGGTAGAAATCAGTTCTAACAACCATGCCAGGGGTAAAACCATCCCAATTCCTAAAAGTAGGCCAATCGTTTTTTCTCGTTTCAATCTCAATACGAGATTTTCTCTAAAGCCAAAAATACTAAGTAGGGATTGCACCATTCCCATCAATCCCAAATGAATTGAAAACCGCCGATCATCCTTTTTTGAAAATCCAATATTCGCCATTTCAGCTTTGAGAATATCCTCCCTCCAATGTGTCAAATGCTTTGGAATATCCCAATGCATCCAATTTTTGCCTGCAATTTTTGCCTGCCACGAATTGGCTCTAGGGACTTCGATATACACCAATCCTCCTTTTGCGAGATTAGAACTCAAGAGCTCATTAACCAGTGCCATTGGTTCAGGCAAATGCTCCAAAACATGATTCAGCGTGATCAAATCAAAAGGAGCTCCTTCGATTTTTCCCCCAGAATAAAAATCAAGGTTAACTTTTACCTGATAATGAATTGTGGCAAAATCTGCTCTGGCTTTCGCAGTTTCTATTCCCAGACCGTTCCAACCTTCAACTTTAGCTACCCAGAGAAACTGGCCTTTTCCGGAGCCAAAATCAAGCAAAGTGGAAGCATCCGATCTGATTTGCTTAGCTTTTGAGAGAATTTTTCGAGCTTCTGAGAAGATAATTCGCTCAAATATGGATCGTCGATTATCGACTACTTGGTAGACCTCGTCTTGGTATAATTCCTCCGTATCTATCGAATCAGGAATAAAAGTCCAGCCAACCTGACATTGATTACAGGTGCAGATTTGAAAGGCTTTAAGGTTTTCAACGGGAATCGAATTACAAACCGGACAGGTTATTTGCCGCATGGACTAGTTTTGCAGATCCAAAATAATCTGGTGAAAAGCTTCAATAAATTTCTTTGAAGAAAAATCCTCCGCCCGCTGCAATCCTTTTTGGATTAAAAGCTCACGTAGCGTGTTTTCCCGGCTCAAAAGTATCATTTTTTCTGCTAAATCGTCCAAATCTCCGATTTTACAAACGATTCCTGCGCCCGCACTGACTTCTACCAAAGCGGGTTGATCAGAATGGATTACCGGGATGCCTGCCCGCATAGCCTCTATGATTGGAATTCCAAACCCTTCATTGGATGAAGGAAAAACATAGGCGAATGCCCCTTGGTAAAGGGCATTAATTTCCAGGTCGCTGACATATCCCG
>Ga0136655_1001142_pt1 | contig 12061 bp, 9 predicted proteins | sample CPBDNA_2_FD_94863 | JGI IMG/M metagenome (GOLD analysis project Ga0136655, IMG submission 94863) | Freshwater to marine salinity gradient microbial communities from Chesapeake Bay, USA - CPBay_Spr_15_0.8_DNA (version 2) | ecosystem: Environmental > Aquatic > Marine > Coastal | place: USA...
CACCCGAGAGACAATGATTTGTTCTTGGTAACGCATGGCCGCGGGGTTTGTATTTTAGCTCATGTTAATGCACTTCAGGAAATGCGCCATGCCATTTTGAAACAACAAGCCGCCTTATTCTCCATCTCCGGTGCTGAAATCATCAATTATATGAATGATGGAGCCCACACAGGAGACATGTACTATCGTGGTGAAAATCCTGCATTCGGAGCAGCTATCGACTATTACCTGAAAGACTCAGTGGCAAATGAGGCAATCAGTTTAAAGATTTTTGATGCGCAAGGAATGCTCGTTGGTGAAGTTAAGTCTGATAACAAGCCTGGACTTCACCGCGTGATGTGGGAGTTAAGGTATAAAAATGATCAGGCTGGGACAGGTCGATCTAGAATGAATGGGCCTTATGTTTTGCCTGGCCTTTACACTGCCAAGTTGCAAGTGAATGGAGAATCCTATGAGCAAAAATTCAGGGTAAGTGATGACCCACGACTTGATGTCTCAATTGATGTAAGAAAAGAATGGACTGCATCGCAACTGAATATTCTATCCTTGTATTTGGAAGTTTCTACAGATCGAGCGCCTATCCAAAAGCTCGAGACCCAGCTGGACAAGATAGAAAAAGACAGTATTTCTTACGATAAAAGTAGCGCAGTTCCACTACGGGAAATCGGCAAAAAGTATGATGAGTTGAACAGCAGGATCCGCACACTTTATTCACAAATAGGCGACTATATCGGGCCATGGACGAGTGACCAAAAAGAACAATCTGATTACTACCGTTCGATGAAAGCCAAACTTGCAGTGGAAAGAGACCAAGTAATTAAAAACACCCTACCCAAAATCAACAAAGGGCTGAAAAAAGATAAGCGATTGAAATTAGACTAAATTCTTAAACGTCTTTGTAAAGAGAATTTCTATTCGTATAAAATTGGAATAGTCTGAAAACTAGATTTTATAGGTTCGAGTCATATGGCTCGAACCTTTCCATTTCTAGGCCATTCATCGCCTGATAGATAAAAGTTAGTATTTCCATTGACTTTTTCCTATTTTTCCACTTTGACACAATAGACCCTATACGATGAACAAACACTTACTTCTTAATCTGTTATTCTTTTTTGCGCTGACAGTAACTTCCCAAGCTCAAGAGGCGCTCTTTCGAGCCCAGAATATAGTATCCCCTGAAATCCATGAAGATGGATCAGTTACTTTCAGACTCTTTGCGCCTACAGCACAAACAGTAAAAGTATCTGGAGACTTTCTTCCAAGTGTCAAGATGGAGACCCCAATGGGACAAATGGATGGCCCTGGAAATGCCGACCTCACGAAGGATGAAAATGGGGTTTGGTCATTTAAAAGCAAGCCACTAAGTCCCGAATTGTATGGATATTCATTTTCTGTTGACGGATTTTCTACAATAGATCCCAGCAATCCTTTCTTGATTCGGGATGTGGCCTCTGTGACCAATATCTTCATCGTGGGTGAGGGACAGGCAGATCTTTACCGAACACAGGATGTCCCACATGGAACTGTTACTCGTCGTTGGTATGATTCTCCGACATTGGGTATGGATAGAAGAATAACTGTTTACACTCCTCCTGGATATGAAAAATCAACTGAAAAATACCCGGTACTTTACCTTTTACACGGAGCTGGAGGTGATGAGGAAGCTTGGATAGCCTTAGGTCGCACCGCTCAAATCATGGATAATCTAATCGCTGAAGGAAAAGTAACACCCATGATTGTAGTGATGCCAAACGGCAATGTGATTCAAGATGGAGCTCCTGGGGAGGGTAGTCAAGGTTTTTACAAACCACAGTTTATGATACCTAAAACAATGGATGGTACTTATGAAGGGGCTTTTAAAGATATCATCAGCTTTGTGGAAAGCAGCTATCAGGTAAAAGCCGAAAAAGCTAATCGAGCAATCGCCGGGCTTTCTATGGGAGGATATCATTCCTTACATATTTCCAGATATTATCCGAACACATTTGATTATATAGGCTTGTTTTCGGCTGCAATAATGGCCCGCGAAGATGCGACTGGAAAAGTCTACAGCGACTTTGACAAAACTTTATTGGCCCAAAAGGACAACGGATACAAACTGTACTGGATCGCCATCGGCAAAACTGATTTTCTGTATGACGCTAACAAGGAGTTCCGTAGCAAACTTGATGGCATGGGAATGACCTATGAGTATGTAGAAAGTGAAGGAGGACATATTTGGAGAAATTGGAGAGTATACCTTACCCAGTTTGCTCCAATGCTTTTCAAGTAATATTATTTTAACCTGCCTATTGTAGTACCTGTGTATAAGATTCCTCTTATGCACAGGTTTAACTTTTAAAGTTATTCCAAGAGATAGAAATTGATCTCCCTACCCTCACCTTTTAACCTAAACGCTATGATTTCTTTTAAATATTTAACTGTAGCACTGCTCCTGCTCTCCCATCTGGCTTTTTGCCAAATGCCAAGTCGCACTCCAACTCCAAATGACAATCTAAAATCCAGTGAAGTTTTGTCAAATGGGGACGTGGTTTTTAGAATTTATGCGCCAAACTCCAAAGAAGTTACTATTGGAGGAGACATCATTCCTTGGGGGCAAAAAATTGGAGGAACTAAGGCTGAAAATGGCGTTTGGGCTTTTACTGTCCCTCAAGTAAAAACTGGAACCTATCGTTACCATTTTTTGGTAGACGGGGTGAAAGTTTACGACCCTAAAGCTCCAAATGCTAATGAAACGTCTGCCTTGATAGATGTACTTCCCAATGGCGAAGAGGAATTTTTCGCCATGCGAAAAGACATTTCTCACGGAGCAGTTTCTTCGGTACATTATTATTCCTCCTCCACACAAAGTATGCGTCGGATGCATATCTGGACTCCTGCAGGCTACAACGCCAAAAACTCCAAGCTTCCCGTTTTTTATCTAATCCATGGCGGAGGAGACAGCGATCTAGCTTGGTCTAACGTCGGCCGTGCCGGACTGATTATGGATAATCTTTTAGCTGAGGGTAAAGCAAAGGAAATGCTATTAGTAATGCCTGACGGAGGGATAGATACTAAAGAATTTGTCTTGGACTTTGTCAATGATTTAATCCCTTACATTGAAAAAAACTACACGGTACATACCGATGCTGACAACCGGGCTTTTGCAGGACTCTCAATGGGTGGACTAGAAGTTTTAGATTCTTTCATGGCCCATCCAGATATGTTTGCTTACATCAATGTGATGAGTTCTGGTTGGTTTGCCAATAATGAGGAAATGTATAAAAGCGGAGACACTCGCTTGTCAGAAATAGCCTCAACCCTAAATAAAACAGCCAAAATCCTGCTTTTCACCCAAGGTGGCTCAGAAGATATTGCCTATTCCAATGGAAATGAAATGCTCAAGGTCTTCGACAAAAACGAAATCAACTATGAATTCACCGAAATGCCAGGAGGACATTCTTGGTATGTGTGGAGACATGATTTATATAATTTTGCCCAAAAACTTTTCAATTAACAAAACCTATTCCTATGAAATTCAAACATTTTACCACCGGCATCGCTGCGCTCCTCTTGCTGAGCAATGCCATCCAACTGCAAGCACAGGAAATTAGTGCTATGCAAGCACCCAAGGTAGTTTCTCCCGAAATTGCTGCAGATAATTCAGTGACCTTTCGGGTGCTTTCCGAAAAAGCCAATGAAGTCACGCTCAACGGAAGTTGGATGGGTTTCGGAAAGACCGTGCCACTAACTAAAGGTGAGCAGGGCGTATGGTCGGTCACCATTGATCCTCTGACCTCCTCTATGTATCATTACAACTTATTCATCGATGGAGTTGCTGCCATCGACCCAACTAATCCTCAGGCACTTCGGGATGGAACCCGCTATGCCAGTATGCTGATGGTAGAAGGGGAAGGATCTAAAGTTTTTCAACTCAATGAAACCCCTCACGGGAACATCTCCCAAGTCTGGTACGAATCTCCTTCGTTGGGGCTCGACAGACGAATGTATGTATACACTCCTCCAGGGTATGAGAGCGGTAAAGATTCTTATCCGGTACTCTACCTACTTCATGGCGCAGGTGGTGATGAAGACGCTTGGACATCTTTGGGAAGAGCAAATCTAATTCTAGACAACTTGATCGCTTCTGGCAAATCAAAAGCTATGATCGTCGTGATGACCAATGGAAATGCTTGGCAAACTTCCTCCTTGAGAAATGCACCTGGAATTGGCAACATTACTCGAGAAAACTTTGCCCAATACCAAGGTAAATTCGAGAAAAGTCTGGTAGAAGATGTAGTGCCATACGTCGAGAAAAATTACCGAGTAAAGGCCGAAAAGAACAGCAGAGCTCTTGCAGGATTGTCTATGGGTGGTGGGCATACAATCACTGCTTCCATCACCTATCCCGGAACCTTCGGTTACATCGGTGTATTCAGCAGTGGGATTTTTGATGCCAATGCAGACATGGCCGAATTGGAGAAGAAATTCACAGCTCTTAAAACTAGTGGTGTATCAAAATACTGGGTAGCCTGCGGCAAGGAAGATTTTGTCATGGAATCCAACAAGCGATTGTTGAGTATTTTAGACAAAACCGGTTTTGAACATGAATACTTCGAAAATGAAGGCGGTCATACTTGGGCCAACTGGAGAACCTATCTTTCTATGTTTAGCCCGATGCTATTCCAATAATCAATACATCATTACCTATTAACCTATCTATTTCAAGAAGCGCCGTCCAGTTTGGATTGCGCTTCTTTTATTTTTCCTTGTTTTTGAGTTAGAAGGATTCTGCTGTAAAAAGATCTTTGCGGAATTTCTCCCTGATTTTTTAACAGATCAATCAAGAATAAAATGCTGCTCGACCTTACTTCACCTCCACCACAAACCGCTGATATCTCGTCATCGGATGAATACCATTATCCTTTACCTCGGCGATGATATGGAGCTGACCGACAGCCATTGGATCCAATGACACGTTTACTTTACTGACTTCAGCGCTAAGCTTTGCATCTCCAGAATAAGTCCCAACCTCTTTGTAGATCCAAAATTTGATTTCCAATTGATCTCCATCAGGATCTGAAGTTTGGATTTCTAAGTAAAGGCTATCGCCTGCTTTAGCATCTACCAATGTTGGAGAAATTGCTTTCACTTCAGGAGGATGATTGGCATCGACATAGTCCATAACCGACCAATCGGCTCGAGCAGCAAAGTCCTGCTGAATGGCTTCAATCCAACGAACCTGAGGATAGGTTTCATCTAGCTTTTTGGTAAAGGGATTATAATCCAACACTTCTTCCCCATCTTCCCAGCGATTCGGTTGCGTGGCTGACTGAACTAATCGACCTCCCCAGCCTCCCCATTCGGGATAATTCAGATTATCTAACCCAACATCCATCAGATGCAAATAGGCTGGTGAATCACCTTCCGAAATAAAATCATAAACCCCAAAACTACCCCACTGAAAATCTTTGATTTTAGTACTATCTCCATGAATATGTTCATCATCTCCAACCTGCTTTTGTCCATCCCCATAGCTGTAATATTGCTTCATCAACGGACCGTGATTGTTGATGATCTCATCCCCCATAAAATCTCCTTCAAAAAGGTAATGCTGGGATTCCGGCACAGCTCTTTTCCAAGGATATGCAAAGCACCAAAATTGATTTGAGTTATAAAAAACCCTTAATTCAGGCCAATTGGGAGCAATATATTTACGATAAGTCGCATCCTGATCCAGAATCGCATAGATGATTGCCTTGTCTACTACTTTTTTATATATACGATCCCAATCCAGCGTTCCCTTAAATTCATCTTCAATAGACTTCAACGCTCTAGCGATGGTATTGGTACCTCCCCACACTTGCAAGTAAATCGGCTCTAAATCATCATCTAGCAATTTGGCTTTGATGAAATCTGAACCCTCAGTATCCACATCCATTTCTCCCTCAAAATCGATATTCCCTACTTTCACTAAACTCTTCAAATGGGCTGCTGTCGGAAAACCCTTCGCATGCTGACTTAGCTTTGGATAAATATCCCCATAGGCATCCAAAAGAGGATTCATCCACTCCACCCCTGGCCACCTCAAATCAGTTTTGGGACCATACATGTTTTTGGTCATTTCCATTTCAGAAGTAAAAAGTGTCCCCTTTCCATCTCCTTTATAGTGCCACATCGAACTACTGTAAATTAAACCTTCGATCTGAAATTCGTTGGCATAAAGTAACATACGGATAAAAGAATCCACATCATCAATCTCTCCATCAGTGGTTACAATAGTCCTGGGTCTCTGTGAAGCTTCAATAGATTCTTCAAGAATTTCAGGGGCTTGATTACAGGAAATTAAAACCAGAAGAGGCACAAAAAATCTGAGGCACTGTTTCAATAGTAAATTCATAGGTTTTTAAGGTTGCAAGCCTTCAAATTAGGAAGGCCATCACAAATTCCGACAATAATGTGTAATCCTGAAGAAAATATTTTGCATTTTTTTTGATTTCAGTAAGATTGGTTGTTTACTGAGACCAACTAGCTATAAAAAAAACGACAAGTTATACCCTAGTCATGTAAGTCCATTCCCTCCTTCCTAATACCGCCAAATAACCTAGCTATAGCTTAAAAGGTGACTATTGAGGGATTTATTACTAGACCTTCAATTCATTTTCAAAAATTTAGACGAACCTCCCATTCCACTTGCACTAGTAGGTTAAAAATTTGATATGGAAAGTTCTTTTATTCATAGAGCAGAATTCACCTTGCTATCCAATTGGATTTAAATTCCGTATCCCTTCACTTGAAAACCACTTCCGCTCCAAATAAGCCCAAGTAAAATTGGGATGACGCCATTTGGATTAACTATCACGACAATAAGTCCGTAGACTCCAAGTAAAGGGATTTCCAGGTGGATGCTCCATCCTACGAAGACTATTCTCAATCCATACCTATTTATTCAACAGTTCTGAAAACATCTATTTAAACATTAGAAGATAGATTAAATGGAAATCCGAAGCTTTAAGTCAATACCCTTGATGAAAGGAAATGAGTAGAAAAAATCCTTAACTTGATTTCCAATCCACCTGAATTTCCCTTTATGAAATCATTAATCCTACTATCAATTATTTCCCTTTTCACTATTTTCTCAGCGGCGGCCCAGCAGACCTGTATGACAGCAGAAAACATCAAGGCATTGGATGCCAAATGGGAAGAGGCAAATCTTCACCCTGATCCGGATTTTATGGAATCTACCTTAGCCAAGGAATTCGTTTGGGTGCATAATCATGCTTCCATGATTGATACAAAAGTTGATGTCGTTGGGCGGGCAAAAACCCAAAAAGCTAACGGTGCCAGCGATACCAAATCCAGAATTCAAAGCGAAGTGAAAGTGGCGATTACCGGCAAAACTGCTATCGTTACTGGCATTACTATCGTCGATAGAGCTCCAGCTCCTACTAAATATCACTTTATGCGAACTTATGTCGAAGTGGATGGGAAATGCCTTTTGGTAGGGAATCACACGATGGCTGTTCCCGAGGAGAAATAGGTTTTTTACTCAAAAACGTAAGATATTTTAGCTGTCTGACTAGCTGTTCATCCTACCTATTTGACACGAATCAAGTCATTGCCAAACCAAATTTAACTAATGAATGACTCATTACTTTTAACAGAATTTAGGCGTGTCGTTGAGTTTATGGACCAAGACTTTTTGAAGCTTGCACCTTTATTTGAAAAAATCCAGGTAAAGAAAAATGAACATTTATTTAAAGCAGGGGATATTTCCAGAAAAGTCTATTTCATCGAAAAAGGATGCTTGCGACAATACCTTACGAATAGCAATGGTGAGGAAAGAAACATCTATTTTAAAGTTGAAAGTGGCTGGTGCAGTGAGCTGGTAAGCTTCTTAAACAACACGCCAACAGACTTAAATCTCCAAGCTCTTGAGGACAGTGAACTTTGGACTATAAATCAAAAGAACTGGATATATGCGGTTACCCATATTGCGCCCTTTACCATGTATTTTATTAAGGCACAGCAGGAGACAAATTATAAGTTAAAAAAGAGATTAGGGGAAGCCACCATCGAAACTCCTGAAGAAAAATATACTAGGTTTCTCGAAGAGGAACCCCGACTCCTGATGCGTTTGCCTTTATTTCAAGTTGCCGCCTACTTAGGAATGACCCCTGAAACACTCAGCCGAGTTCGGAAAAAAATAGGCAGTAAATGATTTCTTGATTGAAATCAAGGGACCTGTCAGCTAGTGGAGGTAGGTTTGACCTATCTTAACTAAAAGAACACTATCATGAAAAACGAAACAATTCAAGTTGGTCAAGTAACAATTGATTTTCTCCTTGAAACAGCAGATAGCAATGGCTCCCTAGCAATGTTCGAATTCACTGTCCCGGCTGGGGCTAAAGTACCTCTTCCTCATTATCATGAACACTATGATGAAACTATTTATGGATTAGAGGGAGTGATCACTTTTACGATTGAGGGCAAACCTGTTGATATCGCTCAAGGTGAATCTTATTTTATACCTCGCGGAGTGGTGCACGGGTTTAATAATTTCAGTACTGAAAACTCAAAAGCACTAGCAGTAATTACCCCGGCACTTCTTGGACCAAACTTCTTTAAAGAATGTGCTCAAATTGTAAATGCAGGGGGACCTCCTGATCTCGAAAAACTAAAAATGGTAATGACGAGACATGGTTTGGTTCCTGTATTTCCCAAATAGTTTTAGCAATGATTACGGTCAGATAGACAATAGAAATCCGTCTGGCACAGACTATTAAGGCTATGGCGCAATTTACTGCACCATAGCCAATTTTGTCACCTTCATTTGTCTCCCCTATCCCGAGGATTCAAGAATCTTACCGTTTGAAGAACTGAGCCTCAAACCAAAATTTTTTATACCTTATTGCTTGAAATACTGATCCTTGCGTCAATCAATAATCTAATGCGAATCCATAAGACTCTTTTTTTATTTAGCTTTTTATTGCTGATTTTCAGCAGTACCTACGCTCAAGATCCAATTTTCTCTGAGTACGAGGTGAGGGAATTTACTTTTCAAGGGCATGCCTCCAAGGTGGTTTTTCCGAAGGAAGCCAATGAAGCAAGAAACTGGATTTGGAGAGCTAGATTTTGGGGTCATGAACCACAACTGGATAAAGCCTTGCTGGAGAAGGGTTTTCATGTAGTCTATGTGGATGTGGCTGATCTTTTTGGAAATGCCGAGGCAGTGAAGCGATGGGATGATTTTTATGCTTTTTGTCGAACTGAATTCCAGCTCAATCCCAAGGTGGTCTTAGAAGGAATGAGCCGTGGAGGTTTGATTATTTACAATTGGGCGGCACAGAATACAGATAAGGTATTTTCCATCTATGCCGATGCGCCTGTTTGCGATATTAAGAGTTGGCCGGGGGGATTATACGCAGGAAAAGGAAGTCCTAGCGATTGGGAGAAAGCCCTAAAGGCCTATGGTCTGGACTCAGCTTCCGTTCGTGAGTTTACCGGAATCCCAATTTATACCAGCATAGCCGTTGCCAAAGCAAAAATCCCTGTGATCCATGTCTTTGGAGAATCCGATAAGGTGGTTCCGTATATGGAAAACACCTATTTGCTGGCGGAGGAATTCAGGAAAGTAGGAGGAAATATCACCCTGATCCCAAAGCCTGGAGTAGATCATCATCCGCATAGTTTGGCAGATCCTCAGCCACTCGTGGACTTTATCATGAAAAGTATTGAAAACTAAAATCGATAACCATGTAGCCTTACTTATTTTACCCCTGTCGCCCAGCAAACTTGCATGACAGCAGAAAACATGATTGTATTGAACGCCTAATGGAAAGAGAAAAATCTTTATCCTGACCCAGATTTTATCGAATCTACTTTAGCTCAGGAATTCGTTTGTAGCATAATCATACTTCGGTGGTGGATACAAAGGAAGAAGGCCTTCAGCCAACCTACTTGGTTTTCAAAGTCAGTTCTTCCATTCTATTTTTATGATACTCGCTTCCGCTGATAGCATAGGCTTTTTTGACAAATTCTAAGGCAGTTTCGAGATCATTATTTGCCTCATAATAATCGGCCATAGAATCATACATATTAGCTTTTTTAGGGAAATAATGAATTCCCTGATCAAAGAACATTTTAGTTTTCTCCATTTGCCCCATATCCATATTCATGTAGCCAGACATATTCAGTAAATCTTCCGGATAAGGTGGCTCTGGGTAACCGAAATGAGCTTCTAACTTTTTAGCCCTATAATTCATCAATTCAAGCAGATCTTCAGTGGGTGTTTCTGGAATGTTAAACAATTCGACTCGTTCCATCTGAAACCATTCGAATAGTGAAATCAAGCCATTTCGAAGGGAAGGAAGCGGAACGGTGCCATGAAGATCTTTTGGGAAAAACTCCCAAATAAAGTTTAAGTCCTTATCTGAATTTGCTCTGATGAACTCCGAAAAAGCAATATTACTTCGGGAGAAAATGGTGAAATCCGAATCGTCTTTCATGACACTAGTTAAAGTCATTTCAGGCTTTTGCATGTGCAACTGCCCACTGAGCGAAATATAGAGGGATTTTCCTTCTAGGCTTTCTTTCGAAAAAACTTCTTTCGCTTCCTTTAGCATCAATTGATCGTCCCAATCCAAACTCGGATCAATTGCCAAATAATTCTCAAAAAGTTCGGGTTGATGAAGCAAAGTGTTAATAGCAAACAAACCCCCGTAAGAATGTCCGATGAGCGTCCTATAATCGGTAACCGGATACTTTTCTTCTATAAATGGAATCAGCTCCTCCCCTATAAATTTCAGGAATAGATCTGCTCCCCCATTGGGTTCCCAGCTAGGTTCCACAACAGTCGGTGTCAAGTCTCTGGTTCTATTTTGATGATTCGAAATCCCGACAAGGATCATGTCAGGAATAAAACCTCCTGAGTAAAATTTCTGAGTGACGCTAAGTGCAGAAAGCAAATTTTCACCATCCAAAATGTAGGTTACTGGATATTTCTTGTCGCTTTCAGGATCAAATCCTTCTGGAAACTGTATATAAAATTCTCTGCTCTCTTTTAGAACCTCAGAATAAACACTGTCTTTCAGGCCGATTTGAGTTAAATATTGGGCTTGCAATGGACCCAGAACACTAAACAATAGAAAAAGTCCTAGAAATATTTTTTGATTGAGGTAGTACATACGTTTTGGAATATTAAGAAAATTTGTGGGTTTACACTTCATTTTCAGACTCAGCTTTCAAAAAGCGAAAAAATCTTTCCCTATTTTTTTGATTATCAATTCTTCCAACTTTCACCAAATCGGTTGTATTTTGGCCAAAACCTCAATATCCAATCCATGAGCATTTTTAATATCATCACCATTCTGATTATCCTTTCGGCAGGCTTTGCATTTATCAATACACGATTTCTCAAACTTCCTTTCACGATTGGCCTGATGATTATTGCGATTGCTTTCACTGTGGTACTGAATATTCTAGGAACTTTCAATCCCTTCATTATGGAGGAAGCCAATCTATTGATAGAATCTATAGATTTTGAAACGGTGCTGCTCGATGTGATGCTGAGTTTTCTGCTCTTTGCCGGAGCACTTCATACCAAGCTGGATGCGCTCAAAAAACAAAAGGGACCCATCGCACTCTTCGCAACCATCGGAATAGTGATCTCTACTTTTCTGATTGGCACAATGATGTATTACCTATTTATCGCGTCTAGCTACCCGATTGATTACATCTACTGCTTACTTTTTGGAGCGCTGATCTCTCCTACCGATCCGATTGCGGTGTTGGGAATTTTGAAAGATGCCGATGCCCCAAAAAAGCTGGAGACCAAGATCGTGGGTGAGTCGCTTTTCAATGATGGTGTTGGCGTGGTAGTATTCATCGTGATTTTCAAAATCGCCCAGCAAGGCTTGGATTCCATGAGTTTTGGGGATGTCGGTTTGTTATTTGTCGAGGAGGTCATTGGAGGAATTTTCCTTGGTTTGATAATGGGTTGGCTTGCTTTCCGGTTAATGAAAGTCATTGATAATTTCGAAACGGAGGTAATGATTACCCTGGCCTTGGTTATGGGCATTTC
>Ga0136655_1001146_pt1 | contig 12015 bp, 5 predicted proteins | sample CPBDNA_2_FD_94863 | JGI IMG/M metagenome (GOLD analysis project Ga0136655, IMG submission 94863) | Freshwater to marine salinity gradient microbial communities from Chesapeake Bay, USA - CPBay_Spr_15_0.8_DNA (version 2) | ecosystem: Environmental > Aquatic > Marine > Coastal | place: USA...
CATTAAATCGTCTTTGCTAACACCAAGGGTTAGCAGCAAATTGGCCGCGACGTAAATCGACGAGTAAGTACCAACAAAGACTCCGACGAGCAATGCAATCGCAAAGCCGTTGATCATCTCTCCACCAACCAATGCCAGTGAAATCAGCACCAATAAGGTAGTTAATGATGTCACCAAGGTCCGGCCGAGTGTCTCTGAGAGCGATTGATTAATGACCTCGATAGACTCAACCCGACGCAGCTTTCTAAAATTCTCGCGAATCCGATCACTGACGACGATGGTGTCATTCAAGGAATAACCGATCACGGCCAAAATAGCCGCCAACACCGTAAGGTCAAACTCCAATCCCATTATCGAGAAAAACCCCAGCACGATAATGACGTCGTGAGCCAAGGCCCCAACAGCGCCGAGCGCGAACTTAAACTGGAAGCGAAAGGCGATATAAACCATCACCAGCCCCAGCGCGAGCAACATTGCCAGCCCACCCTGCTCTCGCAACTCCTCGCCCACCTGAGGCCCCACAAACTCAATCCGGCGCAACTCAACTGCGTCAGATGATTCGCTCTGAAGAATACCGAGCAGAGCGGCACCCTGTTCATCTGAGGTGCCCACAGGTAATCGAATCAGCACATCTCGATCAGTACCGAAACTGACCACCAAAGCACCGCTGTAACCTCGGCTATCAAGAGTCGATCGGATCTCGGTCAAGTCAGCTGAATCTGAGTATGCGACTTCAACTAAAGTACCACCGGTGAAATCGAGACCCCATTGCAGCTCCTTCGTCGCCAGTGAACCCACACTAATCGCGAGTAACACCAGTGAAAATACTGCAGCTGGCCAACGCAGCGCCATGAAGTTATACATCTTCATGCAGAGACCCCTCCTATCTGGAGCGTTTTCAGCTTACGCCCACCATATATTGCATTAATGAGTGCGCGCGTGCCCAAAATTGCCGTGAACATTGATGTCAGAATCCCCAGTGACAAAGTCACCGCAAACCCCTTAATCGGTCCTGTGCCAACCGCGTACAGAATTACGGCAACAATCAAAGTCGTGATATTGGCATCTAGGATCGTACTTAGAGCCTGCTCATAACCCTTGTGTATCGCCATCTGCGCCGAACTGCCAGCATTCAATTCTTCCCTTATCCGAGAGAAGATCAGCACGTTAGCGTCAACCGCCATTCCGACTGTTAGAACGATACCTGCGATACCCGGCAAGGTCAGGGTGGCTCCCAACAGCGACATGCAGGCAATCAGTAGTACCAGATTGCACGACAGCGCAACGACTGCTGCAATTCCAAAAACTCGGTAGTACAGCACCATAAAGAGCACCACCAGGGCCAAACCAAGCTGCACCGATTTGACCCCTAATTCTATATTCTCGGCACCAAGAGAGGGCCCCACCGTGCGCTCTTCAACAAATGAAATAGGCGCTGCGAGTGCGCCTGCTCGAAGCATGAGCGCCAGCTCACTGGCCTCGAGAGGACTGTCTAAACCAGTAATCTGAAATTGAGCGCCTAGTGCCTGCTGAATCACGGGTGCCGTCAGAATCTTCTTTTCATCGTAAGGAATCTTGGTGATAACCTCAGATCCATCTGCGGCGAGCTCATACCGCGTCTTGAACTTGCGTTCAATGAACAACACGCCCATGCGTCGCTTGACATTGTTCCGCGTTGCTCGGGACATTAAAGTACCACCCTCGCCATCTAGGCTAATGCTGACATTAGGGCGTCCATTCTGATCAAACCCGGCTGCCGCATTCGCGACGCGCTCTCCTGTGATGATCAGATCACGCTCGAGCCATTCACTCATGCCCTGTCGATCATCACCACGATACTCAAATCGCTGCCGCTCTGACGGGCTCGCATCCGATGCTGCCACTAGCCGAAACTCTAGGTTAGCCACTTTTCCCAGAATCCGTTTGGCTTCTGCCGTGTCTTGGATACCAGGCAACTCGACCACAATGCGGTTCCGGCCCTGGCGCTGCACCAGAGGCTCCGACACACCGAGCTCATTCACTCGATTGCGCAATGTGGTGAGGTTCTGAGCAACGGCATAGTCAATCAACTCTGCCTTCGCCTGCTCGGTCATACTCGCAGTGACCGCAAAACCCTCTTCATTATCAACCCTGTCGAGAACAAGCTCTGGCATTTCATCGGCAATGGCTTGACGCGCCAGTTCACGCTCCTCTGCTGTACCCAGCTTTGCCATCACGACACCAGACTCGGTGAGCTCAACCAGACCCCTCACCCGATTTTCCCGCAATACTTTTTTGACCGAGCTCAAGTAAAATTCATACCTGCGCTCGAGCGCGGCCTGGACATCTACTTCTAGTTTGAAGTGGACGCCTCCACTCAGATCAAGTCCAAGTTTCATTGGGGTCGCGCCCCAGTTACTCAGCCACTCAGGCGTCGTAGGTGCCAAATTGAGTGCCACGATATAGCCATCACCTAGCGCTCGCGCAATCCTCGCCTGCCCAATGAGTTGCTTATCGGCTGACCGCAGGCGAATAAGTGCATTGCGTCCATTCGCAGAGATTTCCTCGCCAAAGTGCTCTACCTCGGCTTCTTCAAGCGCCAGCAAAGCACGATTCAAGGTGCCCGCATCGATGACTTGACCACTGCTAGCACTGGTGATTTGCACGGCCGGATCGGGCGCGTAAAGATTGGGCGCCGCGTAGAAAAACCCGACCAAAATAACCCACAGAATAAGCAGGTTTTGCCATAGTGAATAACGATTTAACATAGGGATCTCTGCACAGTCGCTCTGAATTTAGTGTTTATTAGGGCCCGGTCTGCATCGGCAAAGCGAAGGGAACCATACTTAAGCGGTTCACCCACGCTAGTTCACCCACAGCCGAGCATTGCGGAACAGCCTCAACCAAGGTGCATCGCCCTGCCACTCCGAGGGACACCATGAATGCTGCACTGCTCTAAACACACGTTCCGGATGAGGCATCATAATCGTGATTCGTCCATCTGGCGTTGTAAAACCTGTTGCCCCATTGGCCGAACCGTTGGGGTTCGCAGGGTAGTTCTCGGTTGCCTCACCCAGATTGTCAGTATATCTGAGGGCCACTAACCCTGATTTCAACCCCTGCTGTTCACTCACATCTGTGGACCAAACCGCTCTTCCTTCACCGTGGGCCACTGCGATAGGCAGGCGTGATCCAGCCATACCCTGCAGCAGAATCGAGGGAGATTCAAGCACCTCGGTCAATACTAACCGCGCTTCGAACTGTTCCGACAAATTGCGTTCAAACCTGGGCCAATGGGTTGCTCCGGGTATCAGAGGTGATAGTTGTGACAGCATCTGACAACCATTACACACGCCTAGCGCAAAAGTGTCTGGACGATCGAAAAACGCTTGGAACTGCGACGACAGAGCTTCATTGAACAGAATACTCTTGGCCCAGCCTGACCCTGCCCCCAAAACATCACCGTAAGAAAAGCCGCCACAGGCCACCAATCCTTTGAACGAATCAAGTGCACGCCGGCCAGAGATTAAGTCACTCATGTGCACGTCAATAGCATCAAAACCGGCCAGGTGAAAGGCAGCCGCCATTTCCTGCTGACCGTTTACACCCTGCTCTCGCAACACCGCCACCTTTGGACGATGGCCAGTATTGAGATACGGCGCCGCAGGATCTTCCGTATGATCGAAGCTCAGAACCGCATTCAAACCGGGATCCAACTTCGCAATCTGCGCAAATTCTTGCTCCGCACAGACCGGGTTGTCGCGCAATTTCTGGATTTCGAAACTGGTTCGAGACCACAGTTGCTGCAATTTAGATCGCTGACCTTCGTACAACACGCCATCTTCGACGCGGATGCTGATACTGTCTTCATCATCAACAAAGCCCAACGGTACGACGAGATCTGAGATCCCAAGTGCCACGGTCTGTGCCATGAATTGATCCGCTTTCGATGGTGCAAGCTGCACTACTGCACCAATTTCTTCGGCAAATAGGGCGCCAAGAGCGCGATCGCTGGGTATCGCAAAAGATAAATCTAGCCCAAGTCGGCCCGCGAAACTCATTTCTAGCAAGGTAGTCATTAAACCGCCATCAGATCGATCGTGATAAGCCAACAGGGCCTCGTGACTCACACCCCACTGGATCAACTCAAACAACGCTTTGAGATCGCTGGCTTCAATATCTGGACACTGGTCGCCAAGCTGCCCGTAGCACTGAGCCAAGATGGATCCCCCTAAGCGGTTTTTTGATCGCCCTAGGTCAATCAGTAAAATAGGCGCATCGGCATCGTTCTGAAGCTGTGGTGTCACGGTATTTCTTACATCGCGCACCGGTGTAAATGCAGAAATTATCACCGAGACAGGCGCGGTAACAGATTTCGCTGCTCCTGCTTCATCCCATACCGTGCGCATGGACATCGAGTCTTTACCCACGGGAATGGTAATCCCGAGCTCAGGACAGAATGCCATCCCGACCGCTTCTACCGTGTCATACAAGATCGCATCATGATCTTCAAATCCAGCTGCACACATCCAGTTCGCGGATAATTTCACCTTCGACAAACAACCGATATCTGTCGCTGCTACATTGGTGATGGCTTCAGCTACCGCCAATCGACCCGATGCAGGACCAGAGATGAGAGCGACCGGGGTGCGCTCACCCATTGCCATGGCCTCTCCGGCATAGCCTCGGTAGTCGATTGTAGTGACTGCACAATCTGCCACCGGCACTTGCCAAGGCCCCACCATTTGATCTCTTGCAACGAGACCTGTGATAGTGCGATCACCAATGGTGATCAAGAATTGCTTGCTAGCTACCGTCGGTTGCGTCAGGACTCGTTCAAGTGCCTCGCTAAAAGTACACTGGAAATCAAGCGGCGTGAGCGGCGCCTGTTTGCGACTCACGCTGCGGTGCATTTTAGGTGGTTTGCCGAACAGAATGCTCATTGGAAGATCGACGGGCGAATTCTCGAAGAAGCCGTCGTAAACGGTAATCTCTTGCTCTTCAGTGGCCACACCTACACAGGCAAACGGACATCTTTCACGCTCACAAATAGTCCGAAACATCTCGAAATGCTCTGGCTCTATCGCGATCACATAACGTTCTTGCGACTCGTTACACCACAGCGCCAATGGCGACATCCCTGGCTCATCGTTAGGGATATCACGCAGCTGAAAGCGGCCGCCTCTGCCACCATCTTTCACCAATTCAGGCAATGCATTCGATAAACCGCCAGCACCGACGTCGTGTATAAACGCGATAGGGTTATTTGACCCGAGCTGCCAGCATCGATCTATGACCTCTTGACAGCGCCGCTCCATCTCGGGGTTATGGCGCTGAACCGACGCAAAATCTAGATTCTCATCGGAACTGCCGCTTGCCATCGACGACGCTGCACCGCCACCTAAGCCAATCTGCATCGCCGGTCCACCAAGCACAACGAGGTGGGCTCCTGGGCCAAATTCGCCTTTTTGAACGTGTTCAGCGCGAATGTTACCGTAACCGCCCGCAATCATAATCGGCTTGTGGTACCCGAACACCTGTGACTGGTCTCCGGAGTTTAGACTGAGTTCAAAACTTCTAAAGTAGCCATTCAAATTGGGACGTCCGAACTCATTGTTGAAAGCGGCGCCACCAAGAGGGCCGTCTATCATAATATCCAGCGCCGATACGATCCGAGTTGGCTTACCGTAATCGCTCTCCCACGGTCTTGGAAAATCCGCGAGTTGCAAATGTGACACACTAAAACCGGTCAGACCGACTTTAGGTTTCGAGCCTCGACCCACCGCCCCTTCATCTCTGATCTCACCACCGGCACCGGTTGCAGCTCCAGAAAATGGCTCTATCGCCGTTGGATGGTTGTGTGTTTCTACCTTCATGAGCAAGTGGATCGGCTCATAACTTTCGGTATATTGTCCAGACTCGTAACAGGGATAGAATCGATAGCCGTCGGTGCCTTCTATCACGGCAGCATTGTCAGAATAAGCCGATAACACCTGTGTGCCAGACTTTTCATAGGTGTTGCGTATCATTTGGAACAGAGAATAAGGCTGATCAATCCCATCAATGGTCCAGCTGGCATTAAAAATCTTGTGCCGACAATGCTCAGAATTGGCTTGCGCAAACATCATCAACTCAACGTCAGTTGCATCCCGACCGAGCGCTGTAAAGCTGTCTGTTAAATAATCGACCTCATCTTCAGCAAGCGCCAGTCCAAGCTTTTGATTCGCCGTGAGCAGACCCTCTGAAGTGCCACTTGACCATACTGGGACCTGCTCTAACGGTGCGGGATCATGTTCTGCAAAAAGGGACGCTAGTGCTCCCCAGTCGCGCCACACTGATTGGGTCATACGATCCCACAGTGGCGTCAGAGAGCGCTCATCATTGGCTTTGAGCGATTGATCCAGCCGATACACCAACACGCGCTCAATTCGCAACACGTCCGCCAAGCTGCACTGCCGCGCGATCTCGGTTGCTTTCGATGACCACGGGGATATAGTACCCACGCGAGGACTTACGATACACTGATCGACGAGGTCGTCACTCAACGGAATCTCGGAGGCTGCGCTCAAGAGCGCGGTGAGTCGTCCGAGCTGCGTCTCGTTCAACGGCGATCTCAGGGCGACCAGGTACGCGTAATGGGTATCTACGACTCGATAACCGGTAGCGAGATGCGACAGCTGCTGGTTGATCTTGATGAGACGAAAGTCAGAGAGTGCGACACCGCCGCGGAGAATGAGCATGTCTAATAAGACTCCATGCTGTCTAAGACCAGAAAGGTGCGCAGTTTACCCTAGTTGGGGCGAACTGGCGACGACTTGGCTCATAAAGAAGCGACTGACTCCCAAGCGTCTAATACAGTCGCTGCTGTTCGCTGTAGGTGCATTATTCTTAGCTGGCTGCGAGCCATCGGATACACTTGAAGAAATTCGCAAAGGTGGAGAACTGAGAGTCGTCACCCGCACGAGTCCGACCACGTTCTACCGCGACAACACCGGCTCCACTGGATTTGAGTATCAGCTCATGAAGCGCTTCGCCGATGACCTGGGCGTTGATCTGGTGATGGTTAATGCCAATACCCTGCCCGGCATGTTCAGGAATCTGCGCGAGGGCACTGCGCACATCGCTGCCGCTGGACTGACGCTCACTGATCAACGAGCCAATGATTTCCTGCATTCGCAGGCTTATTTTACAGTAAAACCACAGGTGATTTACCAATCAGGCAGCTTCAGACCCACCTCGATCGAAGATCTGTATGATCATGTCATCATCGTCCCTGCCGAATCCAGCCATGCTCAACTTCTTGAGCAACTGGTGCAAGAGCACCCAAAGCTACGCTGGGAAGCTATTGCCAGCGTTGATGCCACCGATTTACTCGACAGTATCAGCGAGGACAGCCCATTTGCGATCCTAGATGACTATGAGTATTCGCTGCAGCAGCCCCTATTTCCTCGACTAAAAGTCGCATTTACGCTCCCGGTGTCACAGTCGCTGGTCTGGTACGCCAGTAGCAAGGGTCAAAGCGCAGCTCTCGTCGACGCCCTTGACGCCTTTATTTCCGACACCAGCAATAATGGTGTCTTGGCTGGACTCGCCGAAGAATTTTTTAGTTTCGAGCCGCTGGTTTCTCGGTCTGGCTCGTACACTTTTTCGCGCAACATGGAAACCGAGCTGCCGCAATACGAAAATCTGATCCGACAAGTAGCGCATGAATTTAATATCGGCTGGGCATTGCTCGCAGCGATTGCGTATCAAGAGTCCCATTGGAATCCAAAAGCAAAATCATATACCGGCGTTCGCGGGATGATGATGCTGACCCAACGCACTGCGAATGAGCTCGATGTGACAGACCGTCTGAATCCACTTCAAAGCCTCCGAGGTGGAGCGCGCTATTTGAATCAACTGCGGCGGCGTCTCGCTCCAGAAGTCGCTGAACCGGATCGAACCTATTTAGCCATGGCCGCCTACAACGTCGGCATGGGACACCTAAACGATGCGCGGATTCTCGCGGCAGAGGAAGGCGGTGACCCTCACGCTTGGGAAGATGTCATGCAACAATTGCCCAAGTTACAAAAACCGGTCTACTACCGCAAGGCCCGCTACGGCTACGCTCGGGGTAGCGAGGCCGTAACCTACGTCCAGAATATCCGCCATTATCGTAATATTCTAGAGTGGCGAGATATCTCTGAAGGTCAAGCGCTCAACCCCCATGACAGCATCGATTATTTACCACACACCCTGCAGCGGCTCTCACTGCAAGGGTTCTAAAACTGTGTCTCAGATTGAACGAGCCCAGCGACGTTTGGCCTTAAAAAACTCTGAAAGGAGTGTCGCCGATTCACCTGCACAGATGCCCTCTGACCACTCAACACGATGATTCAAGTGCTCTAACTCGAGTCCAGCACAACGACTGCAAACCGCACCTGCTTTAGGCTCTCTCGCACTGAACACCACTCGTTTGATGCGCGCATGTACAATCGTTCCGACACACATCAAACAAGGTTCCAGAGTCACGTAAAGGGTAGCGTTGGGTAGCCTGTAATTGTCCATCTTGATGCATGCATCGCGGATTGCCATAACCTCAGCATGAGCGCTCGGATCATTTAAGGTAATGGGTTGATTATGACCGCGCCCGATGATCGCCTGGTCGAGCACTACGACAGCGCCCACAGGTACCTCGTCTAAGGTCGCCGAGTAACGCGCCAAGGCAACAGCGTGTTGCATCCAATGTTCGTCTTCAGATCGCATCATCATCTCCTTCGGCGCGCTCGGTTCGTGTCTTAGAAGCAGGGCGTGTTAAACTATGACCCATTAAGATCAAGCGAGCTTATCCACAGCAGGAGTTTAACACGTGTACGATTTTCGCCCAGAACAAAGCCCCTACTGGGCTCAGCTCAGTACAGCCGCTCTTGCTCCACAATCGCTGACCAATCTATTTACGAGTGAGCCAAACCGTTTATCGCGTCTCAGCATTGATGTTGCGGGATTGTCGGTAGATCTCAGCAAAAACCTGGTTTCTCAGCCTCAGCTAGAGTTGTTGCTGGCGTTCGCTGAGTCGTCCACTCTGTCTGACCATCGCGCAGCGCTCTTCAATGCAGAAAAAATTAATGAGACCGAGGATCGCGCCGTACTTCATCCTGCGCTCCGCGATTTTAGTCAGCTCACTGGGATTAGCTCCGCACTGCGAGCAACCATTGCCGAGCAGAGAGCTCAACTACTGGCAGCGGCGCGCGCTGTCCACTCTCAACAGTGGCTCGGCAGCTCAGGTAAAGCTATCACTGACATCATTAATATTGGTATCGGCGGCTCAGATTTGGGCCCGAGGATGGCGTACGAAGCGCTTCGGGAATACCGCAGTAAAGACATTAGAGTCCATTTTATTGCCAACGTCGATGGCGCTGAAATACGGACCCTACTCGCTCAACTGGATCCAGAAACAACCCTTACGGCGATCGCCAGTAAAACCTTTACGACTCAAGAAACGCTGCTCAATGCCAAAACAGCACTGCAGTGGTATCGAGACACCTTGGGCATCGACCACATTGAACATTCAGAGCACGTTGTCGCACTCACCGCCGCGCCAGAGATCGCGCTCGCTTATGGTATTCATCCGGACCGGATCCTTCCCTTCGAAACCTGGGTCGGTGGCCGTTATTCCCTGTGGTCAAGTGTCGGATTTGGCTTAGCGTGTGCGATTGGGCCAGAGGAGTTCATGAATCTGCTGTCGGGTGCTCACGCCATGGATGTTCACTTTGCCCAAACACCCTTTGATCGGAATCTTCCCGTTCTGATGGCTCTTATTGGGCTTTGGTACATCAACTTCAAACAGTTCCCTACGGTCGCTGTCATTCCCTATTGTGAGCGACTAGGGCTATTAAGCGCCTACCTGCAGCAACTCGACATGGAAAGTAACGGCAAGAGCAGTCTTCGAAATAACCATCGTGCTGCCACGTCGACTGCACCGATTCTATGGGGTCAAACGGGAACCAACGGGCAACATGCGTTCTTCCAACTCTTGCATCAGGGCACTCACGTCGTCCCAGTTGACTTTATTGCACCACTCACCGACGCACTGTCTAACGTCGAGCACCACACCACATTATTAATGAATATGCTGGCGCAAGCTGCTGCTTTAATGACCGGAAAAGACGCCCCTGAACACGAGTATTCGCGCCATTATCCGGGCAACAAGCCGTCAACCCTGATCACGATGGAAACGTTAAATCCGCACTCTCTTGGGGCCTTGGTTGCGCTCTACGAGCACAAGGTCTTTGTTCAGGGATCGCTGTGGGGAATCAACTCGTTTGATCAATGGGGGGTTGAACTAGGCAAGCAGCTCACGAACAATCTGCTTGGCAGTGGCACCGAGGTGAACTCGCTTGACCCCTCTACACAGCATCATGTCGAGAGGGTCAAGCGGTACAATTCAGACCCGTCGTTATAATTCCACAAAACATTCGCTACAGAGCACAGTGGCTTTAGGCTCTGACACATCCTCAAGGACTCCCAGAATACGAGCCGCATAATCACCATATACAACGACTGGTGACGCGACCGTGAACGACAGTCCTTTCTGCAGCTCTTGTAAAATCGCCACCCATTCAGACGGTGATTTGGTGACATAATCGACCGAGTAAGATGATAATTGCGCCAACTCCGCCGCTGAGGCAATCGCATCCTCAAAATCACCGAGTTCATCGACTAAGCCAAGTTCCTGCGCGGCAGTGCCAATCCAGACACGCCCACCCGCAATTGATCTGATGTAATCGGCTTCTTTGTTGCGCCCTTCAGCGACTAAGTTCACGAACCGATCATAGGCAGTTGACGCCCACCGAGCAAACAGACCATCGAGCTTATCACTCATGGGTAACACCGGACTCCAGTCTGCATGCTCCGCTGTTACCACGCCGTCGAAAGTAATACCGGCCCACTCAGTGACGCGTTCGAAGGTAGGGAAGGCTACGGCCACACCAATAGAGCCTGATATTGTTGTTGGCTCAGCAAAAATCTTATCCGCTGACATGCTCACCCAAACACCACCCGAGGCAGCCACATCGCCCATAGAAACCACGACTGGAATCCCTTTACGCTGTGCCGCGGACACTTCATCGCGAATCATTTCGCTCGCAATGATAGATCCTCCCGGACTATTTACTCTGAGCACAATCGCCTTGGTCTCCTCTTTCGAGTACGCCTTTCTTAACAAACTGGCGATATCATCTGCACCTGCAATACCCGGCCCTTGAGGACCTTCCTGAATACCGCCCTGTACGAAAACGACTGCCACAGACTCTGATGCGTCCTCTTTTTCCGGCTCAATCGTCTGCATATATTCAGAATAACTGATGGTCGGATAGGTCTGACGATTGTCTTTGGTCACTTCCCCAAACCGCTCCATCATATGCTCCCGAAACTCGGGGAAGTTCATAGTCCCATCAATTAAGCCCAAGGATTCGGCCATTTCTAGATTGTTGTACCCAGCTTCGTCAAGCAGTGGCACAGAATAGTCGTCAGCCATCGTTTGAATCACTGATGAGTCGACATCGCGCGCCGCTGCCATCTTACCCTTCATGGCTGCCCAGATAGGATCAAGCATCGCCGTTCTCTGCTCTCGGTCCGCTTCACTCATGTTGTTGCGCGTCAAACCTTCCGTGGCAGATTTATATTGCCCTTGCGAGTAGTTGTGGATATTGATTCGCAGTTTATCGGTTAGCTCACGCGTATAATCTCGGTATCCACCCAAACCTGAGATAGAGACCGCGCCCGCTGGATGCACATAGATCTCGTCAGCTTGTGCCGCCATCATGTAGCTCCCAGTACTGAGTGACCGGCTATACGCAATGATGGGCTTCCCAGAATCTCGCAGCCGGCCCAATTCTTCTGCGACCGCGAGTGCTGTGGAAGGACCTGTGAAACCTACATTACTGAAGTCAATCAGAACACCAGCGAGCGTTTCATCGTCAGCAGCAGCGCGCAGCAATCGGATCAAATCACGTGTCTGCACTTGCCCTTCATCGGAAAAATCAAAGGGGAATTCAA